>Ga0129298_10000487_pt1 | contig 15667 bp, 20 predicted proteins | sample I19B2metaG_FD_94707 | JGI IMG/M metagenome (GOLD analysis project Ga0129298, IMG submission 94707) | Lake sediment bacterial and archeal communities from Gulf of Boni, Indonesia to study Microbial Dark Matter (Phase II) - ​I19B2 metaG | ecosystem: Environmental > Aquatic > Freshwater > Lake >... | reverse complement strand
CTTCAATAGAGGACTCGCCTGTCTTTCATTGCTTAAGACAATGCAGAGTGCCGTGAGCCGAATCGCGCGCATGCATCAAGCCTGACAGAATCAGATCATTCTCTGACTATTTCTTTGATGGCTAGTCGAATGTCCTCTGCCTTCACGGTCTTCCTTCCGGCATGTGAAGCCAGGTCCTTCGCTTTCTTTCCGACGCGTTCAGCCAGTTCTTCCAGAATCCTTCGCAACTCCTCGGCTGCATCGTCGCCGACGCGTTCTGCGCCTGCTTTCTCGATCAGCCTATGTACAGCTGCGATCGACAGTTCTCCACCGGCCATCAGCAGCAACCACGCACACGGCTTTCTCCGCCAAAGATCCATAGATCTGTCTTTTACCACTGGAATAGTCCCAAAAACCCATGAGAGACCAGAATTATGCTCACATATTTGTAATCAACCCCTGTTGCACCCAAAAGACAGCCGATCAGGGAAAGCTGGCTCACAATCCCTGAAAGGACAAATACTTAATTGTAAGCAGGCGGACTCAAGGGAATCTCCTGAGTCCGGTGGAACAGATTGGGAAGAGTCAGAACGGAGATGGTCAAGAAACTCGCAAAGGAGCTGTTCGAATCCCATCACGACAAGTTCTCCACGGATTATGAGGGAAACAAGAAAGTTGTAGATCAGCTTGTCAACTCGAAAACCAAGAGAGTGAGAAACAGAGTCGCAGGTTACGTTACGAGACTCCACGTGATCAAACAACGAAAGCTTTCTGGTGATTTGGGAGAGCCAACTCTTCCAGAGGAAGAAGAAGGCGAGCAAGAACCCCCAGCCTAAAACGAGAGACTCTCTGGAACCGCGCGCGCCTCATTCGATCACGCAATTGCAAACTCTTTTCTGCAACTAGGCAACCTACATGCTAGGCGGCCCTACCGAAGTGAAAATGATCAGCGAGTACAACAGGATTTGGGCAAATCGCTACCTACGGGAAGCCCTAGCCGACTACGACACCGGCTCCAAAGCCGGAGACGAGAATCAGAGCAGGATGGCTATGGCGAAAGCGATTCGTAAGACACAACTTGCTCTTGAGCACCTGTTCGAGTCGCCCGCATATCTTGAACTGATGATTGCCGACAGTCTTCAGAGTCATACAGACGCTCAGAATCCCAAGCTTCGCCTTCTCTCAACCCTAGCATCAATCAGTCAGGCCTTCTCAGAACCAGATATACGACTGAGCAGAGAACAGATTAGCAGAATCACAAAGGAAGCCCTTCAAGTCACCTCAACCATCATGCGAGAAATGGCCTTCGACAAGGATTGAGAGGAGCGGCTGAACTGCGTGGAGGAAGAAGTCTGAACAGCTACAAGATCAAGACCGAGAAGCTGGAGCTCAAAATCACTATAGTCGATGTTTCCAGGATCCACCTGCATGAGGAGACTATTCCCGAGACTGTGCGAACGCTTGCAGATGACATATTGAAAAGCAAAGTCTTGAGACACCCGGTGATAGTTGACGAAAAGACGCTCGTGGTCCTTGATGGAATGCATCGAGTGGCCGCGCTTCAGATGGCCGGATGCCTAAGAATTCCAGTCTGCCTCGTCGACTACGATGATCCGTCAATAACAGTCGAAACCTGGTATCGAGCTTTTCACAGGAAGACAGAAGGGGGACTCCTCAAGGAGCTTACGAAGCTGAACATCCAAACCGACCAGGCCGACATCGAGAAAGCAAGAATCGAACTCGGAAACCGATCCGCGAGAGCCTTCATAGCAACGAAGGAGAAATGCCTGATCGTAAGAGGTGAAGGACAAGATCTGAAGGAGGATTATCAACTCGTAGCACGCATGGAACGTGTGGCAGAAGGCCTTGGCTACGAGGTCAGCTACGAAACAGAGAGAGACGCGCTGAGAGAACTGGATGAAGAGGAGAACGTCGTGGTCATAGCTCCTCCACCAATTCGAAAGAGTGATGTCAGAGAATACGGTGCCAGGGATGAACTCCTTCCTCACAAGGCAACCAGGCACATAATACCCGCAAGACCTTTGGGCATAGATGTCCCGGTTGAGATCCTCCGAAGCCAACACCTTGACCTATCAGAAGCGAACAGGCAGCTGATCGAGAGACTCAAGAAGAGGGCACTTCAGAAGTTTGAACCTGGTTCAGTTATAGAGAACAGAAGATACGAGGAGCAAGTATTCCTCTTCAAATAAGGATGTACTTCTGTTGAGAGTGAAAGTGAAACTGATCGGTGCATTGAAGGTGTTCGCAGAGAAACCGGAGATACATCTTGAGGTTGGAAGAAGAAAGCTAACAGTCTCCGAGGTGGTTTCCAAGCTCTGTCAGAAAGTCACCAAGAGAGGATTTGAGCGAGCCGTAATTGATCCGGTCTCAAGGACAATCGGGCCACACATAATAGTACTTGTTAACGGTAGAGAGATTAGCGTTCTTCAAGGACTGAACACAAAGGTCAAGAGCAATGATGTGGTGACACTGGTTCCTGTTGCACATGGCGGATAGGTTCAATATACTGGCATGATGATAGATGAGGACCAAGATCGCCACTGTTAGGACATGCCCAAAACAGAATCCGGGGAGAGCATTCCTCGCGGTGTCTCCGGCCATAAGTGAAACCAAGGTGAAGAACTAGATGACGATCAAGGTTGGCATCGTCGGGTTCGGCAGCTGGGGAAAGAGACACTTTCAGTCTTGGAAGAATGTTCCAAACGTAGAACTTGTAGGGATCTACGATCCAGCCTACAGAGACAAGTCCCTCAGCAGCCTAAGTGAGCTCATCCAGCGAGCAGACGCTTTGGACATAGTTGTTCCCGCCCAAAGCCTCACACAGGTCGGAGCCCAAGCGGTCAATTCGGGAAGACACTTCTTCCTAGAGAAACCCGTTGCTACAAGCGTCCTTGAGGCAAAGAAGCTCGCAGCCCTAGCCAAGAGCAGACCCGAATGCCTTTCGATGGTTGGTTTCATTGAACGATTCAACCCGGTATTCGAGAGACTCAGATCCATCTTCCAGGAAGATGGGCCTCCGAAAACCGTTTTCTGTCAACGTTCAGGAGCCCCCACCCTCGTGGCCACCCAGACCGGTGTCCTGAAAGACCTGGCAATCCACGACATAGATCTCCTCCGTTGGATGTTCGGCGAACCAAGATCCGTATCAGTTCGCTCAAGCACGAGCTTCCTTTTCGGCGAGTTGGAGCTCTCGTTCGAGGAGACGAAAGCTCTTGTTATATCAGATTGCCTTGGCCCGAAGATACGTCGATGGATAGCAACGTTTGACGATAGGACCGTGTTCGCCCATTTCGAAGGCGACAGGTGGAGACTGTACGACGGAGGCTGCGATAATGCAAGGGAAGTACCTGTCACGTGGAAACCTCCTCTTGAAAAGGAGCTGAGACACTTCGCGGATTGCTTGGCCACTGGCAGGCAACCCTCTCCAAGCATAGACGACGCTGTGCGAGCCCTTGAGATCATCGAGCAGGCAGGATAAGAAAGTCCCCTCTTGGCATGCCAACATCAAGATGTTTGGCTTCTCCAGAAGGGGAATGAGCAGATGCGTAGCATAGTCGTTATAAATGCTTCTTCCCAAAGTAGGTACAGGTGCGATTGATGAACAGGCGCTTAGTTCTCATAGCGCAACTCCTCATCCTAGTCACATTCACACTTCTAAATCATGGTACGCCCATGTCCCAGGGTATTGTCGGCATGGACGTTATGATAAACGAATTCGATCCCAACCCGGCAGTTGGCCAGCAGTGGATAGAACTATTCAACCCAACCGATTTCACGGTAAGCATCTCACTTTGGAAGATAACGACACGGTCAACCGGCTTCACGATAACTATACCGGGAGGAACCTCGATCGTCGGAAAGGGATACTACGTTCTAGACTTTCCTTTCCCAGTTATGGACCCTGTAGGAGACTCCATCTTCCTCCTGGACAATAGTGGGTTGCAGATCGCCAGAACGCCCACGTTGAGTAAGGAGGTGCCTGACAACAAGGCTTGGGCACGAGTCCCTAACGGTGTGGACACTGGCGCGCTCACAGACTGGCAGTTGCAGCCTCCCACGAAAGGCACCTCGAATGATGCAGCGCTGCCCCCTCCACCGCCCCCAGTTGTCCCGACGATACTGTGCAGCCTAAGCTCTCCCCAGATAGACATTGGCGGTACCGTCACAATAACAGTGATTATCGGCCCTCCACGGGTAGCACCGGTCACAATTCAGACAAAGAGGCTTGAAGAGGCATCTTGGAGCAATCTCACTACGGCCACAACGGACGACCTCGGCAGGTACGAACAGGGATGGACAATAAGCGTACTGGGCGCGTACAACATTAGGGCGTACGTCTACCCGAGCAACTCGTTCCCAGAGATGTACTCTTTCCCCGCGTTCCTCTCGGTAACCAAGATCCGAATGCAGTTATCCTGCTCGGTAAGACGCCCGATAATAGAGCTCGGCAGAACAATGGCAACGTTTGGATACCTCACCCCTGTCATTGAAGGGGCCTCAATAACGCTGACCTATAGGAAGCCAACTGGATCGCCGATAGTCAGAACCGTGCAGACAGGAGGCGGCGGGTTGTACAATGACACAGCCTTCACACCGCAGGAGGCCGGGTCTTGGAACGTGACGGCATCATGGGAAGGAGACGAAACCCACATGTCTGCCACATCTCCACTCGCATACTTCAACGTCTTGCAGCCGCCTACTCAGTTTGGGATGTGGGTGATCATCGCCCTTGTGGTGAGCATAAGCGTCAGCGCTATTCTCCTTGCGGCCGGACTTACAACAAAGGCGAGACGAAAACCGCCGAGAAGAGTAGCGATCTGCCCACTGTGCAGATCCGTTCTGGTTTACGTTCCCGGCACCCGTGGCTGGTACTGTCCAAGGTGCAGGAGAAGCATCCAATAGAGCGTCATGCCACGGAACCACTCTCACAGCCAGAGAACCAGCTAGACCTGGTCGAGATTCTTCGACCCGCCTCGCGATGCGTTTGGCCTACGCAGGCACGCCGTATCAAATAAGACAACTTGATCACACATTTCTTGCACGTCAAACCCACGCGACGCCAAAGTCCTACTTCACATTTGGAAAGGATTACCGAAACGCATAACTTACACATCTTGAACTCTAGCCAAGAACTCGAACTGCGGGACCTGCATACGTGGGGCGCTGGGAAATGAGAGCTGAGCAAGATCTGATCAACGAAATCATGAGACTACGGAAGGAACGGAAGGCGCTCATTCTGGCCCATAACTATCAAAGGCCTGAGATCCAAGACATTGCGGACTACGTTGATGACAGTGTCGGCCTTGCCAAGAAAGCGGTGGAGGATCGAGAGGCCAAGGTGATCGTTCACTGCTCAGTCGACTTCATGGCCGAAACAGCCGTAATACTCAATCCAGAGAAGAAAGTGCTCATGCCTAGCCCCGGAGCAAGATGTCCAATGGCGGCGATGCTACCAGCGTTCCAAGCCCGCTTATGGAGAGAGAAGTATCCAGGCGTCCCAGTGGTTCTCTACGTAAACACGCACGCCGAAACGAAGGCGGAATGTGACGTCTGCTGCACTTCAGCCAACGCGGTAAAGGTTGTTCAATCGCTCGACTCTGAGAGTGTGATCTTTGGGCCAGATGCCAATCTCGCATGGTACGTGCAGCAGAAAACGGGAAAGAAGACGATTCCAATCCCTGAAAGAGGATTCTGCCAGACGCATGTTCTCTTCCTGAAGGAGGATATTCTCCTTCTGAGAGAGGAGAATCCGGGGGCGGAGGTATTGGCGCATCCAGAGTGTTCTCCTGAGGTGCAGAAAGTCGCAGACTTTGTGGGATCGACATCACAGATGTGTATGCGTGCAAGGGATTCCGGTGCGAGTAAGTTCATTATTGCAACAGAACTGGGAATTCTTCATCGCCTTCAGAGAGAGAACCCAAAGAAGACGTTCATTCCAGCCTATGAAGGGGCATGGTGTGTGAATATGAAGCTGAATACGCTTCAGAGGGTTTATCTGGCGTTGAAAGAAGATCGCTACAGAGTCGAAGTTCCTAGAGACATCGCGAGAAAGGCGAGAGTCCCGCTTGAGAGAATGTTTGAGATAACCGACAACAATCCAAGAAAGTAGGCTGAGCCTCAGATCACGATCTACAGCAGTCCACTAGGCAAGCTGTCTTCCCATCCATTGATCTTGCAGAAAGCTGTGACCCTGGCCTGCACTTTACTGAAGTCCTCCTATGGCAGCCTCAACTGCGTCAAAAAGTCTCTGTTCATGACTACAGAGAAATGGTCTCTATGTCTCGGGTATCTCTCGGTCAGAAGTTAGAGGCGCCATATTTCGCTCTAGCTCGTGCCAGATTCGGCACACACTCTATCGTTTCCTTCAGAGGCCAATCGAAGGCCAAAAGACATCTCTAGATACAATAGTCCATGACCTGACTTTTCACACTTACTTTCGCGAAGCGATGCGGACAGGACCGGTCCAGCTTTGGGTTCTTGAAACGATTAAATATCCCGGTCAGAATTCTGTACGATTCGTACTGAAGCCTGATAAGCAATGTGAGCTTAGCCGAGGGATCGAGGTTTGCATTTGTCTGGACCACAGTGGTTCGTTGGATTCGACTCCCTAATGCAGATCACAGAGTCTATCATAGCCTTTGCCATAGGCTATTATGCTCTCAAAGGCTACAGGCTAATTCGAGACAGAACCCTGTTCTTTCTGCACTTCAGCTTCATTCTACTAGGGGCAGGATTGCTGACAGACGGAATTGTAGGGATGCCTGTTCTCGCGTTCCGGAGCCTGGCACCAGCCATCACGGCCGGCTACTTCATTCGGATAGTTGCTGAGATCGTCGCATACGGGATGTTACTCTTCGCCTATCTGAGGCAGACGAAGGGTTTCATGGCGGATACCGCCATACTCGCCTCGGCAACAGCACCGATCGCTCTGTTTGAGTTCGTACCGTATCATCCACTTCTTGAGGTCGCTCTATTCTTCATGATTACTTTCATAGCGGCCCAGACTGCGATGAACTACGGCATAAGAAAGGAACGAAATTCGCTTTTGGTCTTCGTTGGGTTCGTCTTTCTTGCCATAAGTCACATCTTCTTCATTCTTCCTCCAATCTTGAGGCTCTTCTTTGTGATCGCTCATCTCAGCCAGCTTCTAGGATTTCTCGCCCTTCTCGCAATGCTACTGAGAGTGACTGGGACCAGATGACAGAGAAGCCTTCCAAGTATCGGTCGCAGATCAGAATCTATGCTGACATGCTCCGCGCGATCGAGAAGGAAAAGGGAGACGCGAAGCCAACTCACATCCTATATGGCGCCAATCTATCACATGACAGATTGGTGAAGTACCTCGCACAACTGAAGGAACAGGGACTGATAGAGGAGAAGGAAAACAGCGAGAAGACAACATACTCACTAACGGACAAAGGGATAGAATTCCTCAACGAATTCAGGAAAGTGTCACAGTTCGCAGAAGCCTTCGGATTCGTCATCTAACGAACCAAGTCACAGCCGAATTCCGTCTCTCCAGCCAGCAAAAAGCAACTCAACCAGCACTGACTATGAACATTCTCGCAGCGTCAGCGCTACACGGGCGAAAACCAGTTGTTGGTCAGTGGAGATGCATCACGACATCGGGTCAAGCCCTTCCGTGCAGGTCAGTCCACATCATTCCAGTAAGAGAGAATCATGTGTACAATTTAAGGTTGCAGCGGTGAAGCTGTGCTATCTTGCGAGGATCTTTCTGATTTCCTCAACGAACTGCTTCGCTCTGGCGAGAGAAGTGCTGGCGTATCCTTTCTTGATCGAGATTCCTGTGTCATACTGGAACTTGCTTCTCTTTCTCCTTTCAGATTCAAAAGCAACGATCAACTCGTCTGCTCTCTTCTCTATTCGTTTCATGAACTCTTCTCTGCCGATCAACTCTCCAGCAACATTCTTTGCTTCATCATACTCTTCTAGGAGCTTTTCCAGTTTCCTGTTCTTTATGAAGAAGTGGATCAGAGCATCTGCAGTGACCTTATGAACGATCTCACCTCTTGCTTTGATGCCTTCGCTGGCAAGCAGGGCGGTTGCGGCATAGAACATCGAATAGTATGAGGAAACGATAACCCATAGGTAAGATTCAAACTCGGAGCCTACCTTAAGCGCGTCTTTGACAGCCTTGTCATCTGAGACTGCGTATAGCAGGGCGGCGGTTTCCAGGGAGGATTCTGCGTTGTCCATGAAGAATCTTACGAATTTCTTCACTGTATCGTCTTTGACCCTCAGTATGCCGTCCACTACGTATTGCTTGACATTATGATCAGCTTCTCTTATTCTGTCATCAGTCATCATGGTAGAATCCTCGATAGAAGAGTATAGAACGTCTCCGCTCCATAAGGCACTATGTGATTTCCAAGCACCTCAGTTGCCACATTCGGCCTTCCTTTCCTTCTTTCCTGAGATAGCAGCGACAGGAACTGATCCGCAGATAGAATGACTTCATGAATGCTCAGTGTGCTTGTTCTCATGACCGAGGCGAGTTCATTTTCCACTCGACTCTGAAGAGTCAGATCGGGCAGTACCAGAAGCATATCAAGATCTGACTGAGAGACCGTTTTTCGCCTTATGAAGGAACCAAAGAGGATCAGGCAGAGGAATGGAGAGAGATTTGTTAGTCTGGAAATCACGGTTGAAAGCAGTATTCGGATGCTTGGCTTAGAGCTAGTGAATTCTCCAGTCCTGAGTGATTCGATGAAAGCAATTGTCTGTATGTTCCTGTCCAGCCTTAAGCGGCAGATTCGAAGGTGGGCTTTCCGTTCTAGGTTGAGAATACCCTTCTTTGATAGGAGGTCAACCGTCTCATAAGTTATCCTGTAGTCTTGATGAATTCCCTGCGAAAGAGCCCTCACGGTAAAATCCTTCGTGAGATCACTTGCCATGAGTTTCAAGATGGCTATGGCAGTACTCGAGAGATATGGCCGCCTCGCCTCGGATCTCTTTGGCAAATTATGCACCTAAGTACATAAGATTATGCACTTATATGCATAATAAACCTCACCCCTAGCTTGGACCAAACAACTCGTCCTAGCGTATTGGAGACAACCTATCAAACCCGAAGGATTAGTTCACATCATACCAGTCAGTCAAAGTCGGCGGAAGGATTTAAGGTTGCACAAGAGCGGAGCTGATGATGGTAGCTCGTACGAATCAGTGTGTCTGCGCGCGCAAGCTCCACGACGCCAGCAACTGCGACCGTGTGAAATTCTGCTACACACTAGACAAAATCAAAGAACTCGTGAAGAAACGAGAATTTCAATCATAGAATGAAAACTCAAAGCAGGATTCAATGTACACGCGCTCTAGAGAATCGTCAGAGAACGTCTTGAGAAAAAGAAGGAAGGGTTATCGTGGTCATGCGTAGATTCCGCCTGGAAACCTGTCCGATAGACGGGCATGCGCCATAGCAGCTGGTTTCTTCTAGGTCATCGATAGACGATCTTTCTATGTTGAAATCTGAGAAGATAGAGGGTCTCTTCTTTGATGGCGTATATGAGTCTGTACGGCTCAACATAGATAGAAAGTTCACCCTTCAAAGCGAAGCGCAAGGGTTTCCCGGCTTCAGGGGCGTCAAGTATCTTAGCGATCTGCTCCTTTACACGCTTCTTGAGAGCTCCATCTTTCAGCTTCCTAATCTCTCGCTCGAATTTCTTCGTCCAGACAACTTCTCTGATGGTTACCAAGTCTCAAGCTCTTCAAGGAAGCGTTTTCTTGGAGCTCGTCCCGCTTGCCTGCGTTCAATCTCTTTCCATGCTGTCTCGACTTCATGGAAAATGCGCAGATCGGCCTGCAATGACTTGCTCTTCACCTTCTTGAGAACAACGAAGTCGCCTTTCCGTGGAGTCAGGATTGCGAACACTGTGCCCGTTTCTAGGCCCAGTCTTTGCCTGACTCTGGATGGAATGACAACTTGACCCTTGGAGCTGATCCGAGTTAGCTCGGGTAGGGACTCAGATTTCATGAGAAGTAAGACCGTCTTACCAAAGCTTAAGCATAGCGGCAGGCGCGTGCGCGAGCGGGGTTTAGGGTTCAGGCGTCAAGCATAGAATCTGGTGGAAGGCTTCTGAGGAAGAAGAAGTGGAGGCAGTGTTCCTCGGCAGCGGGCAAGGTGACTCAGAGTGTCTGTTAGAGGGATGATTGCGACGGGATTCTTGGTCTCGCGTTCATTCTCACGTATTCAATTCGCTAGATGTAGTATCGCTCAGAAGCTGGGCCTTGCAATATCGCTTGATCTTGCCGTAGAGGACTCTGTCTGCTGTCACAAGCGTAGCGTCACGTTCTTTCGCAAGTGCAACATAACTTGCATCATAGAAGGTCACCTGCAGTTGCTTGGAGATCTCGTATGTCTCTCCCAGCAACTTGGGCTCGACGAAGCTTCTCAGTCTGATGCCCAGATCCAGAAGAGACTGAAAGGCTTTGACTGAGTCCTGACTTGTGAATGATGGGTGTTTCGTCAGAGTGCTCCCTATTTCAAAGATCATGAGAAGGGGGCATGAGAGAGATATCTTCTGTGCTAGGTGAAGATCTCTGATCTGAAGAGCTCTGTCAGAATCGTCTTCGGCTATGTACCACTTTGCAACGACTGATGCGTCTATGACTAGGGTTCTCAGCGAGAACTCCTCGCTTCTCGAATTGTCTTGACGCTATCGAACTTGATCCCTTTTGTCTTCTCCCTTAACTCATCAATGATCTTGCATGCCCGCTTCATCTTCTCGGCTTTCACCTTTTCTTCGATTGCTGCTCTCAAGTAGTCTGCCCAATCCAAGTCCAGCTTGCTCATCTCCTCCCTCAGATCCTTAGGAACACGAATTGAAACGACTTCCATCATGCAAACCGCCTTGTATTACGAGTCATCCGACAGATAATGTTTTCCGTTGGCGTATACATTCTGGTACACACAATAGATCCTTCGAGCCGAGATTTCAACTCCCGAATGCATCAAGTGTTTCTGAGCGCACAAACTCGAGGCAGCTTACGTGTGGCCGCAGCATCAACGGTGCTGGGAGCGATTGGGAATGGGATTCTGGCCAGGAACCGCTCTGTTTAGGACGATCGCAGCTGCTGCCAGATCTGAGGGTGCACTCAGGAGCTCTTGAGATCCCAACATTCATCGACGAATCTTTCGACAATTCGGGTGGGTAGGCCAGTTCGGACAAGTTCCTGCTTAGCTTCTTCCTTTGATTTCTCTTCAGATCTGAATTTTGCCACTCGGCTGCGTACAAACTCGTACCTCTCATGCGGGTAGACTATCCATGCCGATGTTTCTCGCACATAGAAGTCGGGTCGGAGAATGCTTTTCGGTTTGTAATGCAGTGTGGCAATCTTCACTTCCGATGCTTTTCGTTCTAGGAGATCTCTCCGAACAGCGGCCAAGCTTTGCCCTGTATCAGCTACGTCATCCACAACCAGCACTCTCTTTCCTTGGACCGAGGCTGAGACCTGCTGGCTGATGACAGGTTTCTTTCCTGTTTCGGCCACGTCTTTGTAGAACTCCACCTTCATGCTTGCTACGTATGTGTTGCATAGCAGGTCAGATAGTATTCTCGCTGGGATCCAGCCCCCTCTCGCAACTCCAACTATGATCTCAGGCCGAAATCCGTTTCTCTTTATCTTGTCAGCCAGTTCTATGCATCCGTTGTACACATCTTCCCAGTCCGGAACCTCGTAGCTCAAGATTTCTCCTTCCAGCAGGCTGGAAGTGTGACACATCTATTAAGTCATTTTATGAAGGTTATGAGCAATGAGCTACTTGCAGGAACCGATGCTGTGTGAGGGTTTGCTTCATGCCGATTGAGTTCATAGAAGAGTATGGCAAGCACATCATTATCACCGGCGTTCGTGATGTCAGAATCTCTAACCCAGAAAAGGTTCTCCTGCGATTGAGGGAGGTCGATGAGAGAGTAGAGGTGCAGATCCTAGACATTGGAGGTATAGCCGGTCCAGATCATCTCCGCTTTGCCGTGCTCAATGCCTTGAAAGCGCAGGCACAGGGCAAGCAGGCAACAGACACTTTGGCAGTTGAGATTCTTCTGTACGCTTCTGGTCAACGACAGATCAAGAACGCGATCGCGCATCTCGGAGTCTCACCGGACTCTAAACATGTCGCCGTGGTCGCAGTTGCCAGCGATAGGGCTTCCTTGGAGGGACTGGTGAAGGAACTTCCAAATATCATCATGGGGAGACTTGACGAATCGGTGCTGCAGGATGGAGACGCTGCAATTATCCAGCGGATCTTTGGTCTATCAGATGATCAGATCGAGGCTGTGGCTGGAAAGGGCTCTAGGAAAGAGAGAGTGACCAAACTGGTCATAGAGAAGATGGCTCTGCTTTCCGTTCAGGTCTAGATCGATCTTTTCGCTCGTGCCACGGACAGTATGTCGGTGGGCTTTATCAGCGATATGCCAGTGACCTCTCCCAGGATCTCGATGTGTACTGTTTTGTCAGGATGCTCGAGGTCTACGCGTCTCTCGATGATTCTCGCAGTTCTCTCCACTATCTCCTTTGAAGACAGTTTGGTGTGACGTTTCTTCACAGTGATTCTGAAACTCTCCTCTCGCCCTATGCCTTCAGCCATTGCCGAGACGCATTTCTCAATTTCCTCAAGATCTGATCGAACCACTCGCTCAAGCGGAGTGACTTTCTGGATGTACCTGAACTTCCAGGGGCTTTCTAGAAGCTTCCTGCTCAGCCCCTGAACCACCTCTACAGGATTCATCTCAGTCTTTGCAACCACTAGTCCGATGGTTCCTGTTCTATCGGTCTGAGGCTTCTCGTCACCAAGCTCCCTTAACAGATACCAGATCTCGCTGCAAGCATTCCTCTCATTGCCGCGTGAGGTAGCCACGAGAAGGTTGAATTCGCTGAGCAATCGGGTGACCTTTGAACCGAGATAGCCAAAGAGCGAGATTTAAGGCGTGTCCGAAAACGTGTGTTATCGATCAGCATTCATCAGGCCGGGTCGAGCTATCTCAGTCTTATGGTTTCCAAGTTTTGAGGCGCAAGCGCTCTCAACTTCAACATCTTACTTATCACCTGCGCGATATCTTCACACTTTCGGGCTTCGCCGTGGCCCACGAGTACGCGTGAAGGTTTAGGAGTCATCTTCTGCACGAAGTTCAATAGCTGTCGTCGGTCAGAGTGGCCTGAGAAGCCTTCGACTGACTCCACTCGCATACCTAGCTTGATGACTTCCATCTTTCCGCTGTGACTCATCAAGGAGATGTCTTTCAATCCACTTCGTATCCTGTTGCCGAGAGTGCCTTCTATCTGATAGCTCGCGAAGATCAGCGTATTCCTCTCATCCTGCGAAAGCTGCCTGAAATAGTCTATTGCTGGGCCGCCTTCCAACATGCCTGAGGTCGCCACGATAACGCATGGCCCTCCTTGGACTATCTCTCCTCTCGTGCTCGAGTCTGTCACTGTCACAAAATAGTCTGACTGGAAGGGATTGACATCGTGGTGAAGGATCTGGTCTCTAATCTCTCTCGCCAAATATTCTGGATAAGCTGTATGAATCGCTGTGGCTTCGAGGATCATCCCTTCAAGATATATGGGGAGCTCCTTCAGTCGACCGGTCTTCATGTAGGTGTCAAGCACGAGCATTATCTCCTGTGCCCGTCCAACTGCTGGCACTGGGATGAGGACCTTTCCCCCTTTCTCTGCTGTCTCGTTGATGAGTTGCACCAGTTTCTCTTCGACTCCTTCACGTTCCGGCATTACGTCTTCAGGAGCCCCGTACGTACTCTCAGTAATCAGAGTCTCAGCTCTTGGAAAAGTTGATGAAGCTGACTCCAGCAGCATCGTCTTGCCGAACTTGTAGTCACCTGTATAGACTATGTTGTGGAGGCCTTCTCCTATGTGCAGATGGATTTGCGAAGACCCCAAAATGTGCCCTGCATTGTGAAGCGTCAGCTTGAGGTCAGGAGCAACATCGGTGACAACGTTGTACTTCAACGGAATTGTGTGCATGACTAGCTCTCTGACATCTTTCTGGTCAAAAGGAGGAAACACCCCTTCTCTAGTTGCTACATCCAAATAGTCGAGCTGAAGTAGGGTCATCAGAATCGAGGTTGGCTCCGAGCAGTAAACGGGTCCGTCGTAGCCATACTTGTAGAGGAAGGGGGCTAAGCCGCAATGGTCTAGGTGCGCATGCGAGATCACTACGGCATCCAGATTGTCCAGATCGAACTGCTCAACATCGAGACGCGGGAAGATCTGGGTCGGGTTCTGGGCGCCAGGGTTGACTCCGCAATCCAGAAGAACAGAACTCTCGTTCGCCTGTATGAGAACCGCTGATCTTCCTACTTCCCTGAAACCTCCCAGAGTTGTGAGCCTCACGTTGCTGACGCGTGTGAGCGTTGGTCTGAATATTCTCTCTCCAACGTCGCGTAGAATTCTGTTTCTGCCCTCGCTCTCTGAGTGCAAGATGTGCCGAACACTAGCGGTGATTTTGGAGGGAAGTGGAGGAGATCGAAGCACCCTTGGCCGCCAGCTGGTCGCTCGAATTATGGACTGTAGGGTCGCCCCGTCTTTGCCTATGGCGAGACCCGGCTTCTTTGCTTCTATAACAACCTCTCCTAAGGTGGGATCGAAGTTAACGTTGGTGACATCTGCTTCAGTGGGAATTATTTCTCTTATCTTCTTCTCAGCTTCAGCCTCTGGAACCCTGATGGATGGGTCGGATCTGATTACTATTCTCTTGTGAAGGAGGTTCACAATGTCAGTGACTATGTAGCTTTGCTCTTGGAGAAGAACTACATTCTTGACGTAGATTGCGAGCCTTGGACCTTCGAATTCTATCCTCGTTATCTCTGCCTCTCGCGGCATATGTTCTAGGATGGTCTGCCGGATCTTCACGTGGGCATTCTCTGTACCCTTCGACAATGCATCTACTCCCGAAACGGTGAACTGGGAAGACGGTTCTCAAGCATTGGCAAGAACAGCTTTCTTCTCATCTTCAGACAGTTCTCTGTAACCTTCCCCGGTTACTAAAGCCACGTCAAAGCTGTCGCCACTTGCAGCGTCTCGCTTCATCGCTGACCCTATGGCTTTGACAATTATCGGCAAGGCCTCTTTCTCGCTCATGTTCTCCTTGAACTCACCTTCAAGGACTCCGTATGCAACCGGTGATCCAGATCCTGTCGATACGCACTTCTCCTCGGTCACACTCCCCAACGGATCGAGAGCGAAGATGTGTGGCCCCGAATCGTCCACCCCGCCCACCAATGCCTGAAGAAGAAGCGGCACGATCCTCGATGAGAACAGCAGATTTGCCAAGAGTCTAGCTGCAGATTTCACTGGCATAGGTCGACCGTTCTCGCATCTGAACAGGTTGGCGTTCGCCTTAAGAATCTCAACGACAGCCTGTGCATCTCCCACTGCTCCAGCAATCGTCACGGCTAAATGATCGTCTACCTTCAGAACTTTCTTCGCTCGTTTGTGAGCAACAAAATAGCCCATGGTAGCTCTTGTATCGGTCGCGAATATGATTCCATCTCGGCAGACCGCACCTATTGTCGTTGTTCCTTTCAGGACGTATTTCGGGATCTTGTCAAGCTTCGGAACACTCATTGTATGGCCCTCGAAAAGCCTTGATTGAAATTCTAACAAGCGCACACAAGAACCTGAGCGCTTT
>Ga0129298_10000486_pt1 | contig 15672 bp, 16 predicted proteins | sample I19B2metaG_FD_94707 | JGI IMG/M metagenome (GOLD analysis project Ga0129298, IMG submission 94707) | Lake sediment bacterial and archeal communities from Gulf of Boni, Indonesia to study Microbial Dark Matter (Phase II) - ​I19B2 metaG | ecosystem: Environmental > Aquatic > Freshwater > Lake >... | reverse complement strand
TACGAGTACATAGGCGGCCAGTTCGGAACGCTCGGCGCGAACGTTGTCATGGTATTGCCGGGCATGGAGTCAACTATGCGGATCAATGAACAAACCGCCTCTGTCATCAGACGCATAAGTGGCGTGAAGATCGCGGTTCCGTACGTGCAACAGACGGCCACAGCTCAGTCTGCGGGAGCAACCGCGACAGTGCTCGTCACAGGCTCGGATCAGAGGTACCTGAACGACATCTTTCCAACTCTCAAAGTTGAAGAGGGAACTCTTGTGGCGCCGCATGATTCCATAGGTATTGTGTTGGGGCACTCCGTTGCGTATCCCCCTGACAAGCCGACGCCGTTCGCACGGCTTGGAGGTGTCGTCGTCATCTCATTCACGACCGTCAAGGAGAATCAGCAGGTGACCGTGAAACGAAGCTTCATTGTAAGAGGAATCCTAGCAGAGATGGGGACGTCGGGGATGTTCCTTCCAATCGACCGTATGGCCTTCATGTCGCTTCCGGCGGCAACCGCGTTCTTCGGTACCGCAGGCGACTATAGCGGCGTGAACGTGATAGCGACGGGCTCCGAGAAGGCAGAGCAGGTCGCCAGCGAGATCCGTCGCATATACGGAAGATCCTTCGAGGTCTACACCTCCAAGACACTCATTCAACTCATCCAGAACATACTGGGCGCGTTCTCGGTCTTCCTGGGCAGCGTCGCGTCTGTGTCTTTGATAGTCGCTTCCGTCGGGATCTTTGCGGGCCTCTACACCTCCGTCATGGAAAGAACGAGGGAGATCGGCCTGCTCAAGGCGATCGGATTCAAGAAACGCGGAATACTCGGCGTCTTCCTCGGTGAGGCGACTCTGATAGGACTCATCGGAGGGCTTCTTGGCGACGCTGTCGGAGCAGGCTTAGGATACGGCATAGCTATCGTCGCGGGACAGGTAAGGTCTCAAGTCACCTCCGAGATGACGGCGGGTGGACCCTCAATCGGCTACACTCCTCCAGTCTACACATTGGAAAACTTCCTATTCATACTGGCATTCTCTGTGGCCGTCAGCATGCTCGCGGGCGCCTACCCCGCGTGGAGAGCTTCTAGGCTGGACCCGGTCGTGGCGCTGCGCAAAGAATAGCGCCAGGCTGCTGGCTCATCTTCACTTCGGCGGTCGGAAGCACGCGGTTGAGTCCCGGTCAGATAATACTAATCGTGGAGCGAACGTTCGAGAAATGTCGAGCGAGAAAAAAGACGGAGGTGGGGCAATTAGAGTCTAAGCGCTCTAATTACCTCATCAGCCGTGTTGTAGGTTCTGTCCGGAAGGTTCTGTTCGAACCATTCCTTGTCGACTTTCGGCACATCCGACATGCCCGCGCATGCAGCCACTAGTTCGCTCTTGCTAGTTGGATACTTTGAGTGTTCTCGGATGTGCTTCAAGACGTCGGCCTTTGCTGTTAGGGGCATATTCTTGCCTCCAAACCAACAGTACGTTGAAGGCGAGCTATCGCTCTTGACGTTTCAGTTTGAAAGATAACGTGATCAATTCCTGTCCTCTTGACAACTTCGGAATGTTGCTTGCTTCACGGCCTCGTATGTCTACTGTTTGCCGCGTAGCACATCGTCGTAAATACTATGAGCTGCCCTTGAATTGTTGACGATTAATTACCCTGCCTACCATGTCCGAGACGTACTGCGCAGCTCGGTTGCTGGAGACATCAGGTGCGCGCATCTGAACCTGGGTTCAGATTGAGCCCCCAAGGGCGACGACGTGGCTACTCCTCTTCCTGATGGTTCAAATTTGGGTGGCCGCACCAAGGTAGCCGACGACGAAAGCCATGCCTCGTCATCATGACAGTCCGAAATACTCCTCTCTTCACGCGTCTGTTCTTCAAAGTGCTCGTGTCCATGTAGGTGAACTTTGGGGGGAGGAATCCCCTAGCGACTCCCTCTTCGCCACTCAGTAAGGTCCGTCAAGCGAACCGAAGACCCAATATGATCGTAAGCCGTCGCAAGGCTTGAGGTAGGAACAGATTGAAGCAATATGAATGCGTCCAAGTGAGCCACCACAAGGGCATCGGCAGAACAATTGCGGAATGGCAAAACGATGGATGGCGTCTCCACACCTACCAAGTGACCGGTCGCGACATCTGGATCAGCCATTACTTGCTCTTCGAAAGAGAAAAGACAGGCTGACTAGTACACCAAGAAACAAGTTCGAATTCGACCCAGATTCCTCTCCCTAACCCGTCGTTCGTCGTCCCGTCATTGTGTACGCTACGGCTCGTGATTTGAACCCATTGGAAGGGACTTTTCGTCGTCGGGACCCTCGGCGCGCACACAAAGAAAACAGTTCAGATCTGGACATCCGCACGAAGAGACGCAAAACGACGACTCATGGACGAACGGAGGGGTCAGGGGAGGAATTCCTGCTAGATTTCGAAATTCCTGATCTTCCAAGAATCGTGATCGTCCGAGAAGTCGTCAGACAGCGTGATTGCATCGCCGGCCCCCGTTCCGCCATCTAGATTGTAGTTGTCCTTGCTTCCACTATCTGTCACAGTCAGAGTGTCATTTCCGTCTCCAAGATAGACCTTATAGTTCGATTTTGCGCTGCCGTCCGCGACGGCTACAGTATCATTACCTGCGGCAGTACGCACCTTGTAGTCGTTCTTTCCTTCGCCGTCGTCCAATGCTATGTCGTAGTTGTACTGTCCCACGTCTTGAGTGAAGTCATAAACATCGTTGCCTCCCGCATCCTTGAGATGCAAGAGCGTCTTTGAAGTCTGGGATCCAATCTTCCTCAGGCTGTAGACATCATTGCCCGTTCCGTCGTTGACCACTATTGCGATTCCTTCCGTCGCGAAGATATTTGTGACGGACAGTCGGTCGTTGCCAAGTCCATCATCGAATGTTAACGATAGATCCTTCAAGACTACACCGTCGCCTTTGACGGTGTAGTGGTCGTTCCCGTGCGCGTCGCTGGCGGTCAGAACAAGACTCGGTCCCTCAGGTGACGCCCGCAGGTCCACAGCATACTTGTCGTTGCCTTTTCCATCGTTGAGGATCAGGCTCTCGGTTCCAGGGCCGCGTAGGGTGAAGCGGTACTGGTCGTTTCCGTCCTGGTCATCAACGGTCAGCGTCAGGGAGCCATTTGAAGCGACGTAGTATTTGTCGTTCCCTTTTCCGTCGAGAATAGTCACCGAAGCATTATCCGGCGCTTCCACGGTCACCTTGTCGTTCTTGGCGGTTAGAGAGACTTCGTACACTTCAGTTGTGGCCAAACCTTCGACTCCGTTCACCGTGAAGGTCACGCCATAGCTGAGGACAAGCTTGCCTTCAGGGGCCGCTGCGATTGCCACGGGAGTTGACAACGAGAGGAGCAAGGCAACTAGGACTATTCGCGTCCTTCGATGATCAGGGGTCGATTCGTTATACGGCTGCTTCATGACGTGGTCCTCACCAGCCCTCATCTAGCGCAGACTTGTTTATATCACATGTTGTTGAGCATGGTGTCACTTCAGTTGGACCGTTCTGGTGACGCTCTCTGGGTTCTTGACACCATAGCTCACTTGGTTCTAACCTCCTTCATGTGTTGCACAAGAGAAATAGGAGGCTAAATGAGGGCGTCGATCTGCCAATGTAGAACTATTCAACGGAAAAAATCCGAGGACTGCAAAGTACTATCACTATGCGCCACGTGGGGTTGGCGAGCACTTGCATGTAGCCTTCGGTACGCACACAACACAGAACACACAACACACAACACGCACAAAACGACCCCTGACGCTCGAACCATGGGACACACACCACACACCGGAGCTATGCTATCGAGAGTCAGGAACAGATTGAAGTCGATGGAGAGATTGTCAAGAATTGGGAATTCTCAAGATCAATTTCTACTTCAGACACTAGGTTTCTACTTTAGACACCAAAGTACTAAGGTGGGATAAGCAAACTCAGGCTAACACAAGGGCTGACTGGATCTGAACTCTAGGATTGTATTGAGCCTGGTCGTTCTGTTGGTTGCGACGAGCGTCTCATCAACGGGATTTGCCGCAGCTTCGTACTGTCATTGGGACCCCGCCACTAAGCAGAATGTCTGTGTTAACGAACCATACCAACTACTCAACTGTCCAAGGTTACCTGCCGGTCAATATAGTGGGTATGTTGCTAGGTCGTCCACTTCTACTTCTCTACCTGTGAGTGAATCTGAGTCGGACTACTATTGCAGTTGCATTGAGCCGTTTCGGCAAACTGGCCGTGGTGTTATGGGTGTTCGTACACCCTCGGGATGCTATGTGAGGGGGAGAGTTGAGTCGGATTATTATTCATCATATTCCTGTTGCATTGAGTCGTTTCGGCAAGCTGGCCGTGGTGTTCCGGGTCTTCGTACACCCTGGGGATACTATGTGGGGAGAAGTTCGGATCAGACCGGAGGGTATGTTTCGTACTACTTGAATTGCCCCAACTGTCCCAAGTACCCGTCCTACTCATACTATGCCAACTATCCGTACTGCTGGAACTATGCCAACAACTATCCGTACTGTTATTGTTCCGACCCCTAGTCCTCTAGAACTAGACTCAAGGGCCTGCACTTCCACGCTGCACAGAAGAATCTCGACCTCTTCGGAAAACGCGGACTAGAATGGTTGAGAAGCCTCGAACTACCACCGCTGGACAGGCTGATCCTAGACAGTCACCTGACGCATCTGGAAAGCCTGAACCAGCAGACCGAACGCGTAGACAGGGAGATCCACAGCAAAGCATGCGAGGACGAAGACGTCAGGCTTCTGCTAAGCATGTCGGGCATAGACATCTTCTCAGCCTTGCTGATCAGATCCGAGATAGGCATGATCGACAGGTTCCAAGACTACAAGAAGCTGGCCTCATGGACAGGCATAGCGCCGTCACTAGACCAGTCGGGCAGCGTGGAATATCATGGCAGCATAACCAAACAGGGTTCACGAATGCTTCGATGGGTCATCGTTGAAGCAGCCAGGGTGGCCGTGAACCATGATGACCGGATGCGAGCCTTCTACCTGCGGGTGAAGCACCGAAGAGGCGACCAGAAAGCCATCATAGCTGTAGCGAATAAGATGCTCAAGATAATCTGGTTCATGCTGACACGGAGAGAACCATACGGATCCAGAAACGAGAAGCGCTACCGGCAAAAACTTAACTGAATCGGAGCGTAACAGAACAATTCGCTGGCAGCAGGTAAACTTGGGATCACCAACCTAGACCACAACATCTTTCATGAGTGCGCACCATGGTACCCCACACACCACAATTACTCATACTGACGGTTCAGAGGAATACCCTAACGCCCCTCTTTCCCTGTAGAACGACGAAAATGATAGTAGTGCTCGAAATTCAAACATCTCTATGAGTTAGAGCGCGTGGCTGATTGTTTCCATCGTGTCCTTGGATGACACCACGGGGACAATCTCGAAATCGATGAGGTCATGCCATTGGATCACCCATTGTTGAAACATCCGTGGGTCATCACATTCCATGAGTTGGAAGCAACGATCAAAATTCACTTCGATCCAGCTCGCGACGTACCTTAAGCCGTCCGGCATCATCCGCCCATGGTCTCGGAAGCGGCGATACACTGCCTGAGCATCTCTGTTCTTGAATTTCTCGATCACCATGAAGAGCATCTCGTCTCCCTCCTACGGTTGTTCCCCGTGAATCCATATTGAGCTTCTTATCTCACTGTGAGATGGTACCATGGCATCGTTCTTCTCCCATGGTCTCCTCACGCGTGTTCGCCTTTTGGCCTTTTGCAGGAGAGGAGTGCCGTGGCAACCCGTTTTCATCAAGTCGAGTGAGGAAAGCTTAGATAATGCGCCTTGATACCGGCGTCGCATCACCTACATAGGCAGAGGAGCTTGGACAGTCTATTCTACTCGTACATGACGTTGCTCGAATATGAGACTAGTCTAGCATACGAACTTCTTGCCGAGAAATGTGGTGACGCCGGAGCTAGACTCCTTCTCGTCAGTCTGTACGAAGACACTAAGAAACATGCGAATATCATGAAGGCTGCCTGCCAGGCCTTCGGTCAGGCCTATCCTCCGCCGATGGCTCGATGCGAAGTCGAGATGGGGCAGGCATACATGGAATCTCTAAATCATATTCGATCCGTCAAAGATGGACTGAAGAACGGTATGTCGGTACTCGAAGCGTTGCAGAGGATCTTGAAAGATGAGAAGGCAATCGGTGAGGAGTATCTTACTCTTTTACACTCCAAAGTCAGACTCGTTGAAGAAGACGACCCAGCTCTGAGACGAATCCTAGGAGACATAGCCTCGGACGAGGAAAAACATCAAGAGCTGGTCAGACTGGTCATGGGCTGCATTTCCCGATAGCCCCCGAGTTGTTTAGGGACTCCTATGCCAACCCGTCAACTATCTTCCCGCATGTCCGTTCGCAATCTATAGAGCCTTAAGCGCCGCTGCCAACGCCCTAGCCATCGGTATCCCCGGTTTCAAGGAAAGAGTATTTCTCCTTCAGCAGGAGGGGAGTTCGAGGAGGCGTTTTGCCTGTGCAGGTCTCATAATGCGCGACAACGAAAACTACTGACCCCATTACGATTCAAATTCGGGCGCCCGCACCATTGATGGCACACGCACACAAAACTACGAGGGGTCAAATCTTGATGTCGCACCAAGAGATCCGCGCACAAAGCCCGACGAGAACCAGGACTGCTTACTACTGGACTCGCGGAGGAAACCCGCGCTCGGCTCCAGCCCGCATCACATCAAATTCGATATGAAATAGCAGTCTGTTATGAGCAGCATAAACGAGATTGCATAGACGTTAAGGGTCACCAATTTCGTAGCCGAATTCTTATCCTCGCTCCTTTGCATCAGTCCAACAGACCCCGCGAAGCGGCTAATAGCACACCGAAAAGAAACAACATGGAGGCGACTACTGGTAGCTTTATTCGCCCGAGGCGCAAGATATTCAAGAAAGCTTCCTTCGAAGTCAACACGACCTGAATGGCAGAGTTCAAACTAGGAGACCAGCTTGCTCTCTTACAAGCAAGACCGTCTCAATCGTACGGAGAAGTTTGGCGGCGGCGCGATATCAATGTGGTCACGGACTCCGAACGGGTTTGCATATTACTAGGAGTTGCTTTGGCTGGCATCTGGATGTGTTTCTCATCACGTGAGCGACAGATAGCCCTATGATGGTTGAGATTTCGGTGCCCGCGCGAGGGGCGCCCCCCAAGAAGACGGCGCAAGCACAGGCTCCAATCGGCCCTGCCGCACCGCCAATGTATCGCTAGCAAAGTAGTCATGGATTGACATGACCTGTTACGGTAGCCCGAGGTAGATCTGCCGTAGGCTTGGATTGACTATTGCTTCTTAGCCTCAGGCTGATGCGTTGTGGACGAGGATGGAGAACGGGCCGCACATCTGCTAGATGAGCTACCGGCTGGGCGTCCCGTATAGCTTCCTCTCAAAAGCGAGTTAGTCGCCGCCGTGATGATGGCTCTTTCTGACTTTACGCGCGGAAAGCTGGGAGGCCATGTGGGTTGAGTGATGTACTTTCAGCGGCCACCGTATAGCGGCGGTGGTTCGGGGAATGGTTATAAGCATCTCTAGGCTTACGTAGGCCTAAAAACCTTCGGGGAAAACGAAATGAAGAATAGACGTTTCCAATCCAACGTCACTGGAACTCCGCGTGCCGGACGACCATTCAGATATGCGCTGCTCATATCCGTTCTTATGCTGTCAATTCTGGCTGTGCAGGGAACACAAGTGTGGGCGTCTGCCGCAGTCGCGGGCCCCGTGACCCAGGTGACATCTACGGCCTCGACTAGTCACATGACGGTTCAGCTCGTCTTTCCCGCCTCCGCCTATCGTGGTCAGAGCGTACAAATCTCCGCCACGACAACCGCGACATCGAGCGCGAATATCGTCAGCTTCTCGATAGACATCGCCTCCTACGTAAACGGGCAACTCGTGAAATTGGTATCACAGACAATCGTAGCGAATACGTATGTTCAAGCTGGTGACGTATGGCAGACCTTGCTTGTAGTCGCTATCCCAACTGATGCCCAGCCTGGCCCGCTGATCGGAACAATAACCGAGGTTTCGCTAACATCAAACTACTACTACTCATACTACGGTACACCATACTACTACTATAGGCCGAACTATGTGCCCTACTACTACACACAGAATCTCCGGTACTACAACACACGTGCATCCAACGCGCCGCAGTACGGGAGCATAGCAGGGACGCAGACGCCTCCTCAAACCTACACGCAACCCTTGAAGGGACCCATCGCAGCGATCCAGATACCCCCTCAAACCTACAGGCAATCCCAAGTGTACAGGCCCGCTTACGTGTACCAACCCTCATGCATGTGCCAACCCCTGCCCCATTACGCTCCCATTTACAGTCCAAACTACTACGCTACACAAGTCTCATCACAGCAGACGATCATGCTCACCTACGTCATTTGACAGCTAACGGTGAGTACTCGAGGTTCAGAGAACAGAACGAGCTGACTCAGAATAACTGCAACGGCAGCGTTCGCGCACAGCTCCGTCTATTTTTTCTCTTTTCCTTCTTCTGCCCCCTTTCAGCCGCTAAGCTCCTACACGTGCCTAGATCCCGCTGATTCTCCCAACTAGCTGTAGTAGCAAAGGTGGAGTATTGTATGCGCCCACCAAGAGGCCTCCCCACAACAGCAACAAGCGTTCCTTGGGGACAAGCCTCAAGAAAGACGCACCGCCTTCTCATCAAGTAGCGCTAGGAGCTGAACCGGATTTGAATGTTGGTGGAAATACGGTTCTCATCACTGGAGGGGCAACCGGTATAGGGTTTGCCTTGGCTGAGAAGTTTGTCAGTGCAGGAAGTGTGGTGATTGTGTGCGGCCGACGTAGAAGTAGGCTCCAGGCGGCAAAACAGAAACTACCCGCTCTTCACATCAGACAGTGCGACGTCTCCGTAGAATCAATCCTCCAAAGACAATGAGGTCGCCATAAACCTCGCCGCGCTCATTCGCCTCTGCGCGCTCTTCACACCAACATTTCTGAGAAGAAAAGAGGCAGCGATAGTGAACATCTCGTCGGGGCTAGCGTTTGTGCCGATTGCAACGATGCCGGTCTACTGCGCAACCAAAGCCGCCACACACTCCTTCACCGTCTCACTACGCCATCAACTCCGAGGCACATCCGTCCGAGTCTTTGAGGCGGTCCCCCCGACCACTGACACCGAACTTGACCGAAGCTTTGCTGGCGAGCAGGAGCAAGCATATCGAGGGATCAGCCCACAGGAGGTTGCCGGAGGGATCATAGAAGGCATGAAGGCAGACAAGGAAGAGATACTTGTAGGCGAAGTGCGGCGGCTCTATCAGGCGTCGCTGCGCGATCCCGAAGCCATATTCAGGCAGTTGAACGACTAGCCCGCTAGCCCTTGTACTACGCTGGTTCCTTCACTACGCTGAGAAAAGCAACCCGACGACGAAAAACCACCCACGTCATGGCGGTTCAGATCACGTACGAGCGCACAACGGAATGGGTCTGATGAGATGAGGGAAGCGCCTCTGCCATGCTTTAGCTTTCAGTCGGCTCAGAGGTGGGGCTCTCTGATGTGGAACTCGATGCCTGTGACAAGAGAATTGAGGCTGAGGGCCTGCCCAGCAAGCCATGTTCCTCGCAGTAGTACACGATTGGGCTGACCCTGCCTCTTCTTACTCCGGGAAGGATGGTCATTTCACGTCCGCAGAGCGGGCATCGCATGTAGGACCTACCTTGCCTTCGATGTGTTCGATCGAGTCACAATTCAGCCCGGACTGTCATCTTGCTAGATTGATAGCTTTTCCTTTGAACGATTGATGCATGCAATGATGATGTGCATACGCTGAGTTCTGAATGAACCGGGTTTCGCGACAATTGTAGGGGTCCTCAGAGAGGCCATTGGTGAGGTTTCCACGTCGTGGGGTCTCATGGCGCGACCGCCGAAACTTGAACTCCTGCTTTTGTGTGAGTAGGCTGGTGCGCGACGATAGCAAAGTTCTCAATCGAGTTGCAGAACAAGTGGGGAGAAATCTGAAGCCCTGCAACAAGAACAAAAGCATAATAGCCTTCGCAGCGGACGAGGCCTAGGAGGACGAGCTTTACGAAGCTCTGTGGGTCTTGCGGTCGACCGCTCGATGACTACGCCCGATTCTGTGATAGATGCGGGTTGGCCCAGCCTCTCCAACCAACTCCGCAAATTCAGGGTCAGCACCCGCAGCCTCCCCAGTCAACCCAAGTATCTCCAGAGCTCACTCAACGACAGCCAGCACCCGTCTCACCTGCTAAACCGACACCTACAGGCATGCCTGCCCCAGAGGTTGTGCCGCAGCAGCCGCCAAGACCTGAAGCCGATACAGTTGCCGGGCCTTCGCCCCCTGCGGTGAACGAATCCAAACGGGTTCTGATTTCAATGGACGTGGAGAGTCAGATGTTGGAAGAGTTGAGGAAGATACGCGAAGCTGTGACGCCGAAGCCTGCGCCACCGCCGCCAAGAGGACTCTGGGCTGAGTTCAGGGACTTCCTCGGCAAGGCTGGAGTTCTCGGTCTCGCGGTTGGCTTCATCATGGGCTTGTACATCGGCAAGGTTGTCTCCGCTCTTGTCACTGACATCATAATGCCCATTCCAGGAGCCTTCGTACCCGGAGGCGACTGGAGGAAAGCCGTCGTCAGCATACCTGTAGGAAACGGAATGAACTTCGCGGTCGGTGACTTCGTGGGCGTGATAGTTGACTTCCTCATCGTCGCCGCAGTAGTTTTTCTGATCGCCAAGTACGCGAGAAAGATGGGGCTCAAGTAGCCTTCTGGCCTCGAACTTGATGTGACGCTGAAGGAGTTCTTCGGCTAAGGTAATCTTCACGAGCTTACCATCCGTCAGAGAACCGGGCATAGTCTTTTGACCGGTCTGGCAGCCACCACCCGTTATTCTGAAGGGGTAATGAGGGAAGAACGCTCCGTCGAACATGGATATCAGAGTCCGTACGATTGGCCGACACAGTCAAGGTTATGATTTGGCAGTATTACTACCTCAACTCCGCGTGCGGAGTGAAATACAGATGGATGTCGAAAAGAAGTTGGATAGAATATTGAGCATGCTCAAAGACATAGATCGAAAGCTGGACGAGATACACGACGATGTAGAGCGGCTTCACGCCTAGGCTGGCTCCATGCGCGTAGCTTGGTAGCAACTGTTCCATCCTTTCGTCTAGAGGGTTTGTTACGGGAAGATTACGTTTCGTCGCCAGCGCATTCGGAATTATTGTAGGCTTCTCTGTCTATGAGTATGGGCACTTTCTAACACTGAATCCCTCACAGAGCCTGTCTAGCTGGACCCTGACGCACGTTCCTTGGATAGGATCGCCCATAGCGCTCGTGGGAGCGGTGATTCAACTTGTCGGAGGAGCGCTAGCCGTCGCGTGCCTCTTGTTCTGCATCGAGAAAGAGCTGAGGCCGACGGAGACATCCTAACGCTGACCAGATAGCCTAGGCGATCACTAGGTGCGTCACCTATCGTCACCTAATCACCTGAAAAACCGGTCACTGAACCAAGACGCCGCACAAAGAATCACGGGCTCAAATCAAGCCTGACGGCACTTTTCCGTTGCGAAGATTTTAGAGAAGGAACTTTGAGAAACGGGTTCGGCAAGGAAGTTGGGGATAGTAAACGGGATCCACCTTATCCCGAGGGTCAGAGGTGCAGGATAATAGACTACGTCCAAAGCCTAGGCTGCCGTCGCTCTGATGTCAAAACGATTGTGTTGACTCATTCCGACATGGACCATGCGGGAAGTGCTGCTCGGCTGAAAGAAGAGACCGACGCGAAGGTGGCGATCCACGAAGCCGATGCGCCGAGACTGTCAGGGGAAAAGCAGTGGAAGAAAGTGAACGGAGTATTGGGCTTATTGCTTCGTGCAGCGGGTGCTGTCATAAGGTTCAACCGGCTGCAGGCTGATGTGCTTCTCAAAGATTCAGACATCATTAACGGGCTGACTGTAATCCATACTCCCGGGCACATAGAGGGGAGCATCTGCCTTTACCTTCCCCCCGGGCTCTGTTCGTCGGCGACGCTCTTGTGACTAATAATGAACGAATTCCAAGTCTTCCCCGGAAGTACATGAGCGTAGATGTGGACCTAGCAAAGGGCTCCCTCAGGAAGATATCACGGCTGGAATATTCTGTTCTCTTGCCCGGCCACGGACCACCGATCGAACAAAATACATCGGCGATAATGAAGGAGTTCGTTACTGACTTCTGAATTACCTGTGCGAACTAACCTACGATGCTGGTGGTGTGCGGATCTCTTTGCGCGGGCGTGGTACCTTGACTCGTTCTCTGCGCACCATTAGACCGGACGACGACACGCTCCTTTCCGCACATGATCGTAGCTATCATAACACTAAACAGCATCTGCCATGATTCATGAAGATCGTTTGGTCTGCTCGTTACCCCGCGCAACCGAGTATCGTCCGTTGGAGTCTTCAGAACCCAATGTAGAGCCGATCGGCTAGAAGCCTTGGAAGGCCTCTTGCGGCTATCTTGCTCGCCGCCGCGTCTATATCATAGCCGACTCGGTGTATCTGAAACTCGGTTTCGGTGGATGGCTCAAGGATGGCGTAGCTTGCTTGGGGGTCTCCGTCCCTAGGTTGGCCAATGCTGCCGGGGTTTCCGATCAGCTTTGGGCCGAGCCTATGGCTGAAGGGGACGTGAGTATGCCCGAGCAGTAGCACACTCCCTCCGGATTCATCGAGCATGCTTCTCAGCATGAACTCAGGGGTGCCTGGGTAGATGTACTCGTTGAGTGCGTCTCTTGGGCTGCCGTGGACTAGAGCGATCTTGACTCCATCTGCCGTAAGAGTAGCCTTCGACCGTAAACCTGCGATGTAGCCTAGGTTCTCGGCGGAGATTTCTTTGCGCGTCCATTCGACCGCCTTGACCGCGTGATGCACAAAGCCTGAGGTGTCGCCGGTTGAGACGGCGTAGTCGTGGTTTCCCATGATTATCGCGTCTGGTCTCAACGATCTGACTTCCGAAACGACCTCGTTGGGCTGCGCGCCGTACCCAACGAGATCTCCGAGGCAGAGGAGGGCGTCGTAGGCGCCCATTGCCGACAGAACCGCTTGTAGGGCGTCGTAGTTTGAGTGTATATCTGAGATTACCGCGATTCGCACCGGCCCAGCACTCTCGTTTACCTAGCAGTATGTTGGATATGAGCGAACGTGCATACTGAAAGGTGCTGTGGAAACGTAAGCGCGCTAATCAAATTGACTGTTGCAGGCGCGGAACTAGAGGATGTTCCAGCACCTAGAGGCGCCTATAGACGATCTTTCCTGCTACAATCGCGAGTTCCACTTTCAGGTCCCTGATCTTGTCCGTGGGTATTGTATACATATCTTCTGACCAGACGACAAGATCTCCACGCTTTCCCACTTCGATGGATCCTCTCAGGTTTTCTTCATGGGCAGCATATGCGGAACCCATTGTATGGAGCCGCAAAGCCTGCCTAATGTCAACGCGCTCTTGGGGGCCGATCACGCGTCCAGTCATCGTCTGTCTCATGACGGCGGACCAAAGCGTCAACTGGGGTCTAGTGTCGGGCGAGCAAGGATAGTCAGACCCGAGCGCTACCGGTATGCCCATGTCTGAGGCTGTCTTCACGGGGAGGGACATCTGAAGTCTGTCTTCTCCGAATAGTCTGTACCAGGTGTCTCCGCTAAAATACATGAACAACGGTTGCGTTGAGATCACGACGCCAAGCTTCTTTATACGTTCGAGAGCTGCCTTGCTGGGCGAGACAACCACATGCTCGAGTCTGTGACGGTGGTCCGGTCGCGGATTCTCGTTCAGCGCAGCTTCAATTGCGTCTAACGTTGCGTCTAATGCCCTATCTCCTATGACATGTACGCAGATCTGCAGACCTGACTTGTGAAGCATGCTTACGATCTTCTTTAGCGTGTCTGGATTCAAGCTGGGAACGGAATACGCGTAACCGTTGTGCGGCTCATATGTGAAAGCTGTTGCAGCTCCGCCGTCAACCTGTAACTTCCATCCCTTCAGACTCACTGTGCCTCCAAATCCCTGTTTGACGGACGGCAGAGCTGTCAGAGCCGTCTCAGCTTCAGCCTCCGAGTTGATATGGTAATAGATATCAGTTGGAGTTGGTGGTTCGCCGCGGTCGTTCAACGCCTGATAGGCCCCGAGAAGGTCCTTGCCTTTCACCCAGTTATCCTGAATGTCCGTGACTCCTTCAGCCAGGAACAGGTTTGATGCGTATACGATGCCTTCTTCCATCTGCTCCTTGGAGGGAGGCGGTTTCTTCACGAGCCACATCGCAGAGTGGTTGACTAGAAGCCCAGTGGGCATATTTGATGTCTTGTCTCTGTCGATGATGCCTCCTAGAGGGTTTGGCGTGTTCTCATCTACGCCGGAGAGTTTCAGCGCGTAACTGTTGACCCACCCGTACCAGCCGCTCATGTCCGTGAGGAAAACAGGATTGTCAGGAGAGACGGGATCAAGGTCAAAACGACTAGGCAACCTGCTATCGCTCCAGTAGGCAGGGAACCATCCAAAGCCCAGCACCCACTCTCCTTTTGGTGTCTCTTCCACTTTCTTGGCGACCAGCCTGACGATGTCGTCGATCGAATCGACTTTCCCCGGGCGCAGATCCAAATAATACTTCTCGGGATAGCCTCCTCCTATGTGACAATGCGAATCTATCAGACCGGGTGTGACGGTCTTGCCTTTCAGGTCCACGACCTCGGTGTCCTGGTCAATGAGGACTTGAACTTCGCTGTCTGTTCCAACCCTTATGATCTTTCCTTCACTGATCGCAACTGCTTCTACAATGGAGTCTTGCGGATCAACAGTAATGACTTTCCCATTGATTAAAACTAGATCAGCTGCATGGAAGGTCTCTGAGGTGGTTCTTGGGGGCTGAGCTCCTGATGAAGTACTGGATAGACCAGTTGTGGCTGCAGAAATTGTGGATGGTTGCTGCCGTTCTCTCCTAAGCTGACTGAACGCTGCCACCGCTGAGATTACGGCTCCGACTCCAATAACTACAGCTGCTATGAACTTTCTTCTACTGGAACTTTTCTCTCCTGATTTCGAACTGTCTGGCACTCTTTTCTCATCCACCATTTGAATGGACTTGAATGAATGGGGAACCGCTGTTATAAGTTGTGTACCAATTTCTAGCTGTACTTTTGTGTTGGACCGGGCGAGGTCCGAAGCGTTTTTGCAGCTAGAACCGGTTTCGGAATCGCAGCGGGTTGGAATCCTCGTGGATCGGCTTAGCCTTGGTCGTCTCGTGGCGATTGGTCGTATCTCTTCTTGGTTGATCAAGTTGGTCAAGCTGTTCTAGGAACTGACCGAATAGTGTCTAGCAAACTTGCTATCGAGTATGCTGTAAGGCTTAGAAGGGACCAAGAACAAGTGATGTTCAGTTCAATTGTGTCTTGACTGCAAGCCGACTCTTCTGGAGGATGGGAGAGCCGCGGAGCTAACAGGATGGCGAGGCACGAGGGGATACGGCATGCCTGCCTTGGAATCCATAGATGCGAAGTTTGAGCGCAACAATATCACCTTCCATGCCAACTTAGTCAAGCTTGAGAACGCCATCCTGATTTTCTTCTATGAAGGAGCTAGCAAGCTCGGCACAG
>Ga0129298_10000485_pt1 | contig 15675 bp, 12 predicted proteins | sample I19B2metaG_FD_94707 | JGI IMG/M metagenome (GOLD analysis project Ga0129298, IMG submission 94707) | Lake sediment bacterial and archeal communities from Gulf of Boni, Indonesia to study Microbial Dark Matter (Phase II) - ​I19B2 metaG | ecosystem: Environmental > Aquatic > Freshwater > Lake >... | reverse complement strand
TCTTTCAGGTCCTGCCGACGGCCAGGAGCGTCACGTCGTCGGGCAACTGCTCCCCCTGCTGAAAGCGAGCCGCACGTTCCACCAGGCCCGCGATCAGTTCCGAGCCGCTCAAGCCCCTCAGTTCGGACAAGGCCCGCTTGAGTTCCCGGTCCTGAAAGAGCTCGCCGTGGCGATTCACAATGTCGCCAAGGCCGTCGGAGGCGATGAGCAGCACGTCGCCGTGCTCCAGATGAACCGGCCGTACCTGATAAGGTTCGAGCCCGTACCCCGGAAACATGCCCAAAGGAAGGCCAGCGATCGGAATCTCGTCCGTCCGAGGCTCCGCGCAGCGCAGCACGAAGGGATAAGGCAGGCCGGCATTCGAGAGGCGAATGCCGGGCTCTCGTCGCTCCAGCCACAGCACCGCTCCGGCCACGTACATCCCGGCAGGCAGAAATCGGAACAGGGCCGCATTCATCTGGGCCAGCAGCTCGGCGGGCCCGCAGGCGCTCGTGGCGGCTTCTTGAAAGCTCGCCTTCAAGAGCGCGCAGATCAGCGCCGCCTGAGCTCCGTGGCCGCTCACGTCGCCCAGCAGCAGCGCCGTGCGGTCCCCATCATCCGCGAAATCGTAGAAATCCCCTCCGAGATGCCGGCACGGCCGGTGGTAGGCATCGATGCTGATCCCGTCGATCGCCGGCATCCGGCTGGGAAGCAGGCTCGCCAGCGCCTGCTCGGCCATGGCCAGGTCCTTCTCGAGGTGGCTATGGCGCTCGGCCAGCTCACTATGTTCGCGAACGAGCCGGTCCAGGACTCGCACCTTCTCGCCCAGCTCGCGGCGCAGGCTCCTCTCCTGAAGTGCGTTCCGGATCACGATCAGCAATTGCTCGCTGTCCCAGGGCTTCTCGATGTACTGGTAGAGACCGGCCTCGTTGATCGCGCGGATGGCGTTCTCTTTGTCCGCGAACCCGGTAAGCAGGATCCGGGCGGCGTCGGGTTGGAGTCGCCGCGCCTCCTTGAGCAGGTCGATCCCGTTCAGTCCCGGCATCAGGTAGTCGGAGATCACGACGTCCGCTGGCGTGCGTCCAAGCTCTGCGCAGGCCCGCCACGGATCGCTGAAGCAAGCCACCGCGTAGTCCGTGGACAGGCTGAAGTAGGCCCGGAGGGAGGACAGAACCATCTCGTCGTCATCGACTACGAAGATGGTCGGCACCCTCCCATCCTCCAGCGCCCCAGCCGGAGCGAGTTCATTGTACCGTGCCGCTCCCCGTTCCGGGCCTAGCAGAGCTGCCGCGCAGCCGAATGCGACCTGTGGGGTACAAGGGTAGTTTGAGGATTGCGGCGGCGCGTTGCCATCCGCGTCAACGTCTTGCTCGCTATGCGCACATTGCGTATAGTGGAGAGCCCGGTTGACGCCCCGATGACGGTCGTCGAGATCGAGCGGTTCCTGAGGGACGTGAAGCCGCTGATGTCGGATTCGGAGCGGAGAACGAGAAGGCAAACCTCAGCAAGACCGAACGCAATGCGATGAAGCGGCTGGTTCCGATGCTGGTGGCAGGGTATCCGGGATAGTCATAGGAGGCTGGATGAAGACCACGACGAAAACCAAACCCGCCGTGAAGACGGCAAGACAAAGGAACCGCCCAACAGTTGGGGAGCGCATCATCGAGGGGCTTGAGCAGGCCATCGCGTGGACCAGAGGTAAGAACGACCGCGTTCGCATTACGCTGGTCCACGCGCCGGAGGTCGATGTTCACGAGATCCGGACGAAGATGGGGCTCAGCCAGGCGCAGTTCGCGGCCAAGTTCGGCCTCCCGCCGGCTACGCTGAGGAACTGGGAGCAGGGCAGGGCCCACCCCGACACGCCCACGCGCGTGCTGCTGGCGGTCATCGCGAAGCACCCCGAGGTGGTAGAGGACGTGCTGCGGAAGGCGAGCTGAGTCGTGACAGCCTCCGTATAGCGTATGCGGCCGGAGGCCTCCCGCACCACGGTGCCACCGCTCAGGATCGCTTCGTGCCGACCGGCGACGGCACTGGCGTGCCCGGAGAGACTCGAACTCCCGGCCTGCTGGTTCGAGGCCAAGCACGTTAGAGGAATCAACAACTTACACAGATTGTCACTAACTGCTACCGGCGTGTATTTTCAGGCACTTCGCTCAGGCCGCGTATCAGCGGTATCCCTCCACCTATGCAGGGAGTGGGCACACCTATGGGCATACCTTGACACACTCGGCAGTATCGCTCCGGTCATTCGCTCCAGTCCGTGCGCCAGGGAACGCCCGACAGCGCGCATAAGAAACCTGCGGCACCTTCGTAGAGCCTCGGCCATCGGCGCGTTACACTCCGGTTCGAGTGGCTCGGCACAGGCGGCTAATGTCTGTTCAAGATCCACCTCCGGTGCTGGCCTGAAGGGGAGGTGCGGAGCCTCGCAGGGGGGCCAGTCCTCTTTGGCCGATCCAAGGGTTTCCAACAGTCTTCTACGATGGGCCTCGCGCAGTCTTTCCGCTATGGGGTGTCGGTTAACTGGCTGCCGGACAGACATGGCTGCGGTTCCCTCTTGCCCGCCATTCTGACCGCCTTGCGGCTTGTTGTCGAGAACCTTCGGCTGTGGATAGTTCCAGAACCTCGATGCTTTTGGACCCAGTACCTTCTGACTTGAGTGGCTCTACTTGTGCCATTTCCCGCGCATTGCAGCCCCGTGGAGCCCTCGGCGGGGACTCGGCCATGTTCCCCCATGCCCCTTCCCATCCTACCCTCTGAATCGTGGCATCGTCCTACCTGGCTTCTTCCTCCGCCTCATCCTTAGGAGGCCGTCCTGCCCGGACTGTCGCGTTCCGATAACTAAGCGCGCCGGACTTCAAGACAAGGCGCGATGACGCCAGCCGTGAGAAGGTTCCAAGAGGGTCCCACGGGGGCTGGGTGCCCCCGTGGGGGGTGGACCCTTCGGCGAGGCCGGCAGTGACGTGAGCGAAGCACACGTCAGGTGGGGCCGTCCGGCGCGTAGCAAAGAAGCTCCAACAGAGATGGGTGGATGTGCAGTCAACGACAGCCGAAAGGCGGAGGGCCTGGCGTGGCCTGGAGTCGACACTGAACACGGCTGGCTCTTGAGCCGCTTTGACGGAGCAGAACGAAAGCAGTAGTCTAAGAATCGCCTCGTGCGCGGAACCAGAACCGCACAAGTCCGCAGCACACGTTCACACGAGGCAGAGAAACTCGCTCCCGCTTGAAGGGCCTTTTCAGGAGCGTTTCCCATTTCCCGTACGATGTGCGCGTACGCCTGCCAGGAAGCCGAAATTCCTGGCCAAGATGGAAAATTCCAAACTGGAAAGGAGCAGAGAAGATCATGCCGATGTTCGTCACCCTGTACAAGTTCACAGATCAGGGAATCCGTAACGTAAAGGATTCCCCCAATCGCCTTGACACCGCAATCAAGGCGGCCGATGCGGTGGGAATCAAGGTGCTTGGCGCATATTACACGCTGGGCGAATACGACCTCGTGGTAGTCAGCGAGTCAACGAACGAGGAGGTCGCCGTCGCCCATACGCTGGCTGTTAACTCGCTTGGCAACGTCAGGTCCGTCACTATGCGGGCCTACACGCCCGCAGACTTTGCAGAGATTGTGAAGAAGATCCCGTAAGTTCACTACTGCGGCGCAGATGATGTCGCTTGGTTCCCGGCAGAAGTTCAGAAGACTACGTTTTCAGATGATCGATGACACCCGAAGAAGAGGCCCGTTACCTGGAGAACGCGCGGAAGCGGGCTGGAGGCCCAGTTCTGTTGCCGGATGTGGCAGTCATCCTCCTCGACTGCGGGTTAAGACCGGAAGAGTGCTTCCGGTTGAGGTGGGAAGAAAACATCCGTGACGGCGCAATCGAGATTCAGTACGGCAAGACGGACAACGCTCGTCGGCGCATTCCCGTCTCACGGCGTGTCCAAGCGATCCTGGAGATTCGAAGGTCGCTGGCGAACGGCAGCGGGTGGGTGTTCCGCCGAAACGCGAAGCGGCCATATTGAGCCTGAAAGCCTGAAGCGTCAGCATCTGGCAGCCTGCAAGGGCGACGAGAAGGAAGATGGCAAGTTCAGCGTTGCGCCATTCCCGCTTTACACGCTGCGTCACACCTGCCTGACTCGGTGGGCACCACACATGGACCCCTGGACCCTGGCCTACCTCGCCGGACATGGGGATATGGCGATCACGCGGCGGTACATCCACCCCCAGGCCGAGACAATTCGGGAGGCCATTGAGAAGGCCCGAGTTGCAAAAGGTGAGCATACTTCTGGGTATACCGTGCAGACCGAGAAGACAGACAGCGGCCAGTCGGTGACTGTCAGTCAATTGAGGCCAAAGGGCTTAGCTGGCGCGCCCGGAGAGACTCGAACTCCCGGCCTGCTGGTTCGAAGCCAGCCGCTCTATCCACCTGAGCTACGGGCGCGCGGCTGTCCCCATTATATCGGCTTGCGTGCCATGCACCCGCGCCGCGCGGCAATGCGGATGCCGGAACGTTACGCCCGGGCGAAGTACAAGGCGACCGCGCGCTCGAGGTCGGCCTTCGTCATCTGCGGCGGCCGGCCTTCGTACAGGCTGATCGATACCAGGATCCGGCAGACGTCGCCCGGGTAGCAAGCCCGCAGCACGGTACGCCCTTCCCTCAGAATGAGGCTTCGCAGGAATTCCGCCTTGTCCTGTTCGAACGGGATGCCTTTCGCCAGCGCGTACCGGCGGAGGATTTCGTCGAACACCCCGGCCGACACTTCCTCCACCAGAATCTTGTTCTGGATCCGGCGCAGGAACGCCTCGTCCGCCAAGCTGGTCGGGTCGAGGTTCGTCGCGAACAGCACCATCATCTCGAACGGGATCTGGAACTTCACCCCGTAATTCAGCATGAGATAGTCCACGCGGCGGTCGAGCGGCACAATCCAGCGGTTCAGCAGATCGCGCGGAGGGATGAGCTGCCGGCCGAAATCGTCGATCACCAGGATGCCGTTGTTCGCCTTCATCTGGATGGGCGCGGCGTAGGTTCCGGAGGCCTGGTCGAGCCGCAGGTCCAGCATGCTCGGCACCAGTTCGCCGCCGGAAATGATGCACGGCCGGCGGCACCGCACCCAGCGCGGGTCGGACGTCGGCTCGTCTTCGTCCCCTCCTATCCGCTCGTGGACCACGGGATCGTAGAGGATGATGATCTGGTTGTCCACCTCGACCGCGTACGGTAGGAGGATGTCGTCCTCGTACAGCCGGACGAGCCGCTCGGCCAGTGAGGTCTTTCCGTTTCCGGTCGAGCCGTAGAGAAACAGCGCCGCCTGCGAAATGATGGCCGGCCCCAGTTGATCGAGCAGCACGTCAGTCAACACCAGGTCGGACAGAGCTTGCCGCAGCTTCTGCCGGTTGACGGATACCGTCGCCGTTTGCGCCCGAACGCCCGCGTGATATTCAGGCAACGCAACCGGACAAGGTCCGGCATACTGCGTCATCTGGAAGCGCTCGTGGGCGAGCTGGCGGCCCGGCCCCGACAACATGAAGGTGTAGTCGTTGCCGACCATCCCCAGCACTTCGACGAGCTGCCGGTGACGCATCTGGCGGAACACCGTCTCCACCACCGGCAAAGACAGCTTGAGCGAGCGGCTCAGGGACTGAAGCGTGCTGGTCCGCTCGATGAATACTCGCCGCAGCATCAGGTCCTGAATCAAGACCTCCGATATGCCCAGCTTCTCTAAGGTGTCGGGCAACGGCGGGCTGAACGCCGGCCGTCCTTCTGTCTGGCTGACCGTGGCCATAATGTCACTCTACCTCAGCTTTGCAGCATTTCAACCTGCACCGGTACTAGCTCCTCCACGCCGGGACGACCGTAGCCGTCATTATCTTACGTGCGGGTGTCGTTTGTCTTGGCGCTCTTGGCGCTGGTCGCTGGCCTGGCCGCCGGTGAGGTCCGCAAGGCGTCGGACGTGTTCGCCGAGGGACGCCGGCGTGAGCGAGCCGGGGACCTCGTTAGCGCCTATCTCCTTTACTCTCAAGCCGCTGCATTGAACCCGCAAAACCCCGAGTACTGGCTGCGCAGCCAGGCGCTCCGGCCCAAGGCGCTCCTTTCGGCGCAAGCCGGCGCCGAGTCCCTGCCGGATACCGTCCCCGCGCCCGCCACGCCGCAAACGAGTACGCTCATACCGGACGCAGATCTCGCGGATTCGCGCCGGCCCCAGCCTCCCATGGAACTCAAGGCGCTGTCCGGCCGCAAAGATCTGGACCTGCGCGGCAACGCCCGGGAACTCTTCGAGCGGGTCGCCGAAGCGTACGGCCTCGACGTCATCTTCGATGTCGACTACCAGCCCGGCGCCTCGATTCGGTTCCGCCTCGACCAGGCCGGCTACCGCGAGGCGCTTCACGCTCTCGAGGCCACCACGGCCTCTTTCGTGACGCCGCTTTCCGAGCGCCTCTTCCTGGTGGCGAAGGACACACCTCAGAAGCGCACCGAACTCGAGCTGACAGCGACCGTCGCCATCCCGTTACCAGAACCCATCACCGTTCAGGAGGCGCAGGAGTCGGCGCGCGGTGTTCAGCAGGCGCTCCAGATGACTCGGGTTATGGTGGACACCACGCGGCGCATCGTCGTCCTGCGAGACCGCGTGTCCCGCGTTCGCCCGGCGCTGGAACTGTTCCGCCAGTTGCTGCGGCGGCCCGCCGAAGTCGCCATCGAGGTCGAGTTCCTCGAGCTGGGTTCGCTCTCATCCCTCAGCTACGGAACCACGCTGCCGGCGAGGTTTCCCCTCGTTTACTTCGGCGACCTGCTCAACTCAAAGCCGTCCATCCCGCAGGGTTTCACGAAGTTCCTCACTTTTGGAGGCGGCGCCACGCTGTTCGGCATCGGCGTCACCGACGCGGACTTGTTCGCCACGATGAGCCGTTCCTCGGGCCACACCCTGCTCAGAAGCGTCATTCGGTCCCTCAACGGCCAGGAGGCGAGTCTCCACGTCGGCGAACGTTTCCCGATTATCACCTCCGCTTTCATCCTGCAAACCCAAGGGGGGCAGACCTCCGTCCCACCGGCCTTCAACTTCGAGGATCTTGGGCTGATACTGAAGGTTAAGCCGCAGGTGCACGGCCTCGACGAGGTCAGTCTCGACATCAACGCCGAGTTCAAAGTGCTCACCGGCCAGGCCCTGAACGGCATCCCGGTGATCGCTAACCGCAAGCTGGAGTCGAAAGTCCGCCTGCGCAGCGGCCGCTGGGCGCTGGTCGCGGGCCTGATGGACGCCTCCGAGGCCCGATCCATTACTGGCCCAGCCGGGTTATCGCGCCTTCCCGTGATCGGCCCGCTCGTCCGCTCCACCGACCGTACGAACGACGCGCGCCAGGTGCTTCTCGTGCTGAAACCCGCCGTCCTGAGCGCGCCTCCGGGCGAGTCCGCCACCGAGGCCGTCTTCCTCGGCGCCGAAAGCCGCCCGCGTACTCCTCTCTGATATCCTCAGAAGCGGCCCGCGATGTCGATCATGTTCGATGAGATCCGGCAGCAGCCGGAGACTCTGGAACGCACGCTGCGCAGCGGGTTGCGCGCCGCCGCCGAGCTGCACAAGCAGCTCCAGAAGCGCCGGCCCAGGCTCATCGTGCTCGCCGCCAGGGGAACCTCCGACAACGCCGCCCACTTTGGCCGCTACCTGCTTGAAATCACCACCGGCATCCCCGTCTCCCTCTCGGCGCCCTCCATCATCACGCTCTACGGCTCCAAGGTCGCCTTCGAGGACGTGCTCGTAGTCGCCGTGTCGCAGTCCGGCGAATCCACGGATACGAACCTCGTCCTCCAGCGCGCCAGGGAGCAGGGCGCATTGAACGTGGGCATCACCAACGAGTCCTCCAGTTCGCTGGCCCGCCACGCCGACCACGTTCTCCTCGTCCGCGCCGGCAAGGAGCGCAGCGTCGCCGCCACCAAGACTTACACCGGCCAGTTGCTCATGTTTTACCTGCTGGCCCACGCCCTCGGCGGCCGCATTCACCTGGACGACCTGCACCGCATACCCCTTCTGGCCAGCGCTTCGCTCGGCATCGCCGATGACATCGCGGACATCGTCGGCCGCTACCGCTTCATGCACGATACCGTCGTCGTGGGCCGCGGCCTGAATTACGCCAATGCGCTCGAATTCGCCCTGAAACTGAAGGAGACCTGCTACGTCGTGGCCGAGGGATTCTCGGCCGCTGACTTCCTGCACGGCCCCATCGCCATGGTCGAGGAATCCTTTCCGGTCTTCGCCTTCGCGCCGCCGGGCGTGACCTGGCCGGGCATGCGGGAGATGATCCAGAAGCTGCGCCGGCGATCTGCGGAAACGCTGGTCGTTACCGATGAAGGAAACCGCGAGGCGCTCGCGCTCGGCGAACGGAAAATCCGCGTTCCGGTCAAGATCGGGCGCGACGGCCACGGCGTGGGTGACCTTTACTCGCCGATCCCCTACATCGTCCCGATGCAGCTCTTCGCGGCCATGCTCGCCCAAGAGAAAGGCCTCAACCCGGACAAGCCGCGCACCCTCTCAAAGGTGACGAGGACGCTGTAGCGCGCCCTCCTGCCCCCGGGGCTGCTCGCCACCGGCTACGGGCCGCTCTTGGCGTGCTTAAACAACTTGCCCAGGATCTTGATCGCCTGGTCTACCTCGTGGTCCTGGAGGATATACGGCGGCAGGAAGCGCAGCACTGTCTCGTGCGTGCAGTTGATCAGAAGCCCGTCGGCCATCGCGTCGAGCACGAACTGCTTGCCGGGGATCGCCAGCTCCACGCCGATCATCAGCCCGTAACCGCGCACTTCCTTGATGAAGGAGTGGTGCCGCGCCAGTTCCGACAGCTCCATCCGGAAATAGCCGCCGATCTGGTGAATGTGCGTAAGCTGTTGCTCCAGGACGTCCAGGAACTCGAGCGCCACCCGACAAGCGAGCGGCCCGCCTCCGAACGTGGAGCCGTGCATGCCGGGGCCGATCGTCGCCGCGGCCTTCTCGTTGGCCATGATCACGCCCAGCGGCAGGCCGCACGCCAGCGGCTTGGCCGCCACCATCACATCGGGCAGGATCACCGGCTCCGCCAACTGATAGGCGAAGTACGTCCCCGGCCGGCCAACGCCGCACTGGATCTCGTCGAACACCAGCAGTGCGTTGTGCCTGTCGGCCAGTTCTCTTGCCTTGCGGGCAAAGGATACGCTCAGCGGATAGATCCCGCCTTCGCCCTGGACCCACTCGAGCACGATCCCCGCCGTGCGGTCCGTCACCGCCTCCTCGAGCGCCGCCTCGTCGTTGCGCGGAATGAACTTCACGCCTGCGAGCAGCGGCTCGAAGTCCTTCCGGTACTTCTCCTGCCCTGTGATCGAGAGCGCGCCCAACGTCCGCCCGTGAAACGAGTTGTCGAGTGAAACGATCTCGTGCTTCTCCGGGCTGATCTTGCTGCCGTGTGCGCGCGCCATCTTCAGCGCGCCTTCCATCGCCTCCGTGCCCGAGTTGCAGAAAAACGCCCGTGCGAGCCCGCTGATCTCGGCCAGTTTCTTTGCCAGCGGGCCCTGGTACTCGTGGTAGTAAAGGTTGGAACAGTGCAGCAGCAGCGACGCCTGTTCTCGGATAACACGGATGATCCGCGGATGCGCGTGGCCGAGCGCATTCACTCCGATTCCGGCGATCAGATCCAGGTAGCGCTTCCCTTCAACGTCGTACACATAACAGCCTTTTCCCCGGTGCATCACGATCGGGTAGCGGCTGTAGTTCTGAAGCAGGTAGCCGCGCTCCTGATCCATCACCATCGCGGCGATGCGCTGCTCCTGCCCGGTCGCCGTCGGCGTCGTCATTTTTTCATGATACTTCAGGCAGCCGCCGACTCCTCCGCGCCGCGAGGCTTGAGCTAACGCCGCCGGCCACGCCGGAGTTCCGCCCCACACGCCGCCAAATCATAGGCCGGCGACGCAGCCGATCTGGTAACCTTGTCTCCGCCGCCGGTTGCGCTTGCTCGGAATGAATACAACCTCACGTCGTCAATTCGTCATCCAGTCGGGAACTCTCGCGATCGCAGGAGGGCTCCTCCCGGGGCACGCTTCTGCCGCTCGTTCGAAGGGCTACGGCGACGAGATGCCCGACATGTTGCTCTCCTACCTTTCGAAGAAGCTCAATGCGCTGGCCGCGCACTGGGACGCCGAGCGGGCAGCGATCCGAACGCCTGCCCAGATCGCGGAGCGGAATCGCTTCGTTCGGGACAAGTTCCGCGAAATGGTTCACGGCTTCCCCGAGCCCTCGCCGCTTAACCCCGTCGTCGTGAAATCGATGGAACGCGACGGTTATCGCGTCGAGAACGTCATGTTTCAGAGCCGGCCCGACTTCTGGGTGACGGCCAACCTCTACATCCCCACCGAAGGAAAAGGCCCGTTCCCCGGGATCATCTCTCCCTGCGGCCACTATCCCCTCGCACGCATGCAGCCCGACTACCAGTTCGTCTACCTGAACCTGGTCAAGAACGGCTTTGTTGTGCTCGGTTACGATCCGATCGGGCAAGGGGAACGGCGCCAGTACTGGGATCCGAACACCGGCCGAGCCGACATCGCCGATCCCGTGTGGGAACACTCCATGCCGGGCCAGCTCCTGCTGCTGATGGGGGAGGACTTGACCCACTATCGGATCTGGGACGGCATCCGCGCGATCGACTATCTGCTCACGCGGCCCGAGGTCGACCCGAAGCGAATCGGCTGCGCCGGCCACTCCGGCGGGGGGACTCTCACCATGTTCATCAGCGCCCTGGACGAGCGTATTCAGTGCGCGGTGATCAGCCAGGGAGGCACCGGACACCGCTGGCCCGTCCGCATCAAGCCCGGCGAAAAAGTAGGCCCTTCCGACGTGGAACAGAACCTGTTCCCCGCCGCCGTTTATGGCATCGATCTGTGTGACCTCCACGTTGCCATCGCGCCGCGCCCTCTGCTCGCGCTGATCGAATACTACGGACCCTGGTTCGACGAGGCGGCGCGTCACATCAAGTCTCGCTATGAGCAGTTGGGAGTTCCCGAGAAGTTCGCAACGGTGGAGGCAGGCGATCCGCACGCGTACACCGTGAAGCTGCGCCTTGCCACCACGGGCTGGTTCTCGCGGTGGTTCTATGGGCGCAACGGGCTGGACCGCGAGCCGGAGTTCGAACCGGCGCCCGCGCCAGGTCTCTACTGCACCCCAAATGGTTCCGTCCGCTACTCGGGTCTGGGAGACACCATCTTCACACTGATTCAGCAGAAGAGCGCCAGCCTGCCCCCGGAGCGATCACTGCCCACGAGTGGGGCTGAACTCGAGGACTATCGCCGGCAACTGGCTGAAGAGATCCGGCAACTCCTGCATTTCCGCAAAGCCGACGGCCCGCTCGGCGTGCGCCTGCTTGAAACGACACAGCGCAAAGGTTACAAAATCGACAAGCTCGAGTTCCTCTCCGAGCCTGGCATCTACGTGCCGACCTGGGTCTTCCTGCCGGATCACCGCGGCCCGGACCGCCGCGCCACGCTCGTGGTCAGCGACGAAGGCAAGGAAGCCGATGGGATGGAGTTCGGACTTCTCGAAGGTCTCGCGCGCATGGGACATCTGGGCGTGGCCGTGGATGTCCGCGGAATCGGCGAAACCACGCCTCCGCACTGCCAGGACCTCATCGAGCCGTACGAATTCCGGCAACTCTTCGACGTTGAGACGGCGATGTCTTACATGGCCTGGTACATGAGCGAGTCGCTCTTCGGCATGCGCGTGCAGGACGTGACGCGCAGCGTCGATTGCGTTCTCAGCCGGCCCGACGTCGACAACACGAGCGTGCGAGTGATCGGCAAAGGAATGGGAGCGTTGTGGGCGCTGTTCGCAGCCGCGCTCGATTCGCGCATCGGCGCGGTGATCTGTGAAAACTGCCTGCTTTCCTACCGAAGCCTCACCGTCTCCGACCGCTACGTGTATGGAGCGAATGTCCTTGTTCGCGACGTGCTGAAGCATTTCGATCTTCCGCACGTGGCCGCCGCCGTTGCTCCCCGGCCCCTGACCCTGCTCGCGCCGCTCGACCACATGAAAAACCTGGTTGACATGGCCGCTGCCCGCGAGGTCTATGCCTTTGCGCGCGACGCCTACGCGCGCGCGGGCGTCGCCGGTCGCTTCCGCGTGCTCGAGCGCGAGCCCGGAGCCAGTCCGGCCCGGCAGTACATCGACTTGATGCAGTGAAGGCCAGCCTCTATGTGCAAACGAACCCTCACCGCCGTTCTGCTGATGTCCGGAGGTTTCGCTTCCGCGGGCGACACCGATCGTCTCCCCCGCCCGAGGTGGCTTGAGAACGGGCTGATCGACGCCGGAGGCTCTCACGAGCCCTATCTATTCGTCGTCCGCCGCGGCGGGCAGCCGCTCGATGCACTCGATGCCTACCGCGAGCAACACAGCGAGGAGTTGATCCGGCGCTTGAAGGAGCAGGGGGTGGAGGTGTTCCACACCCACCTCTACAAGGGCTTCGGCATGGCCGCGGAGAAGCCCGAAATGGTGGAGGCCAAGCGGGTGGCGGCCATCGCTCACCGACACGGCCTGAAGGTCGATTCTTACATCCAGTGGAATTCCATGATGTACGAGACCTTCTTCGCCGAGGAGCCCCGAGCGCAGAACTGGATCCAGCGGGATGCCCAGGGCAAGCCGGTCATGCTCGTCTACGGCTTTCAGCAGTCCTTCCGCTACCGGCCGTGTTTTTCCAACCGGGAGTATCTCGACTACCTCAAGCGAATCGTTCGCTACGCGGTTGAGGAAGTGAAGACGGACTTCATTCACTTCGACAATTTCGACTTGAATCCGGAGCCGGATTCCTGCCACTGCGGCTCGTGCGTGCGCGGCTTCCGCGACCATCTCCGGACCAAGTACACAGCCGAGAAGTGGAAGGAGCGCTTCGGCTTCGACAACGTCGACTTCGTCAATCCTCCGCTATGGAACGTGCAGAACCCCCCGGCGAACATGGAGATCATCTTCGATCCTGCGATCCAGGAGTGGATCGATTACCGCTGCCAGTCCATGGCCGATGCGCTGCGCGAGATGGCGACGTACGCCCGCTCGCTCAATCCTGAGGTTGCCATCGAGGTAAACCCGCACGGCATCACGGGCGGGAACCGCGCCTGGGAGCGCGGTCTCGATCACGCGCGGCTTCTGAAGTGGACCGACGCGTTCTGGACGGAGGAAGAAGACCCGCCGGCGCTGCTCCCCGATGGCAGGCTGCTTTCCCGGATCCGCAGCTTCAAGCTCGCCAGTGCCTTTCAGAACATCCTGCTCACGTACATCTCCGACCATCCTCTATCCATGGCCGAGAGCCTGGCGTTCAACCAGACGATCGGCTACGCCGGCAACGATCCGTTGACGCCGGAGATACTCGAATACATCGCCTTCTACCGGAAGAACCGCGAGTTGTTCCTGCGAACGGAGGACGTGGCCACCGTGGCGGTACTCCGGTCCTATCCTTCCATCGCGTATCACAACGCGCGCGCCCAGCTCAGCGCGATTCTGGCGGAGCAGGCGCTGATCGAGGCCAGAATCCCGTTCAACCTCGTGTTCGATGAGCACCTGGCCGACCTTGGCAAATACCGGCTCCTCGTGCTCCCGGATTCCGAGTGCCTTTCGGACGATCAACTCGAGTCGATCAAGAAGTTCGTCAAGAGCGGCGGCGGGCTGGTGGCAACCGGACTGGTCGGCCTTTACGACGAATGGCGGCGCCTGCGCGTCCGGCCCGGGCTTTTCCCGCTGATCGAGTCCCAGCCGCCCGCGAAGGCCTACGAGGAAACCGTCGAAAGGACGGAGGCTGCCGGTCGTGAGGTTCGCAGGGACTACGAGCGCGGCCGGGTGGCCTACTTCCCCGCGATCGAGTTCGACGGGCCGCTTCCTCCGGCGGAGCCGTACTTCAACATCAGCAACAAGTACTGGAAGAAACCGCGAAACTGGCGCGAAATCGCCGAGGCCGTCCGTTGGGCCGCCAAAGACGACGTGCCGCTGAGGATCGGAGGTCCTTCCCACCTTGTTACGAACCTCGTCTCGCAGCCGGCGAAGAATCGCCTGTTGCTTCACCTCGTGAATTACAGCGCCAGGTCCGGGCGTTCGGTCAAAGGCGTCGAGGTCGCGCTTCGATATCCGGCCAAAGCGGCCACGCTGCTCGCGCCGGATCTCGCGCGACCGCTGCCGCTCAAGACGAAGACGGACAAGGGGACGACGCGCTTCACCGTTCCCGCGGTGAAGGTCTACGCAATTGTCGAAGTGAGCCGGTAGCGTGCCGGCCCCGCACTCCGTTGCTGTTATGATGCGCTGGAGATGACATGAGACCGCTCGCGGCTTTCCTCCTTCTTTGCGCTCTCGCTGCGCCCGTTTCCGGCCAGATCGGCAACGCCACGTGGGCCACGCCCGTTCCGAAGAGCTTCGCCGAGCCTGCTTGGTGGGACCAGGGCGTCGTCTTTGTCGGCAACTGGGAGCCGCTCGTCTTCCGGCTGCGCCACGGCGGCGAGCTGACCGTGAACGCTCTCGAGGACTACCGGCGCGAGCACGCCCAAGAAACGGTCGTGAAACTCAAAGAGGCCGGCGTGAACATGATCCTCACGCACTTCTACAAGACCGGCCTCGATTCGGACGGCGAAGATATCGAGGAGACGAAGCGGCTCGCTGCGCTGTGCCACAAGCACGGCCTGAAAGTGGGGACCTACATCGGCGGAACCATCTTTGCCGAACTGTTGCTGCGCGACGCGCCGCAGGCCAAGGACTGGATCTGCTACGACGAGCACGGCGATCCGGTCCGCTACAGCACGCAGACCTATCGCTACCGGCCCGACTTCAACCACCCCGGCTATGTCGAGCACATGAAGCGCGTCATCCGCGTCGCCGTCGAGGACGTGAAGACGGACCTCATCCACCTTGACAACCACGCGCTGATCGCGCCCCCGTGGACCTGCAACACGCCGGAGGTGAACCGCCGCTTCCGCGAGTTCCTCGCGGGCAAGTACTCGCCGGAGCAGCTCAAGAACCGTCTCGGTTTCTCGGACCTCCGCGCCGTCACCGTACCCACGTGGCACGGCATCGCCGAGCCGGATTCCCTTTCCCCGATCCACGATCCGCTGGTTCAGGAGTGGACTGATTTCCGGTGCCAGGACTTCGCCGCCTATTACGGAAAGCTGGCCGCCTACGCGCGGCAGTTGAATCCCGAGGTGATCGTCGAGCTGAATCCGCACGGCATTTACGGCAGCAACCGCGCGTTTCTCAACGGCGTGGATCACGCCCGCCTGCTTCCGCACGGCTCCGTGTTCTGGAGCGAGGAGCGCAACGAGGCCGGGATCACTGAAGACGGCATTCTTGTCTCGAAGATCCGCTCGTTCAAGCTCGCGCGCACCCTTGAGCAAACCATGTTCGTCTACACCGGCCCTCGCAGCCCGAGCCTGGACCGCCGTCCCTGGCGTCTGTTGATGGCCGAGGCGATGGCCTTCAACCGTAACTGCCTGGGCCACGTCGGCACGCCGCTGGATGCTTACAGCCTGCCCGAGGAGGCGCGCCGTTACATCCGCTTCTACCGCGACAACAACCGCCACTTCGCTTCGACGCGCGTGGTGGCCGACGTGGCGCTGCTGCGGTCGTTTCCCTCGATGGCGAACAACAGCCTGGGCCCGCATCTCGAAACAACGCTGATGGAGCAGTTGCTGATCCAGCACAAGATTCCGTTTGACATCATCTTCGACCAGCAGCTCG
>Ga0129298_10000484_pt1 | contig 15677 bp, 15 predicted proteins | sample I19B2metaG_FD_94707 | JGI IMG/M metagenome (GOLD analysis project Ga0129298, IMG submission 94707) | Lake sediment bacterial and archeal communities from Gulf of Boni, Indonesia to study Microbial Dark Matter (Phase II) - ​I19B2 metaG | ecosystem: Environmental > Aquatic > Freshwater > Lake >... | reverse complement strand
CTTTCCGAAAGCCAAAGTCTCGGCCAAGGCCACAGCCTTCCCTGCCACGGTGTGAAGGTGATGGTTGCTTACGCAACCAGGGAATGTTGCTTTCTTGATCTTGTCTGCGAATCTTTCCCATGAAATCACCATCCCCCCTTGAGGGCCTGGAAGTGTCTTGTGGGTGCTTAGTGTTACCGCGTCTGCGCCTTCTCTTAGGGGATCCTGGAACCGGCCGCCCGCGATCAGACCACTAACATGGGCTGAGTCGTAGCATACGGTTGTGCCAACGCTATGGAAGGTGTCGGCAAGCTCCTTGACTGGATGCGGGAATGGGAAGACTGATGCGCCAAACATGGCTATCTTGGGCGGGTTTTTCTCCTCTCTCGCCATCCTTTCGATCTTGGCCTTTGTTTTGTCGACATCAATATTCATCTCATCCACACTGAACGGGAAATACTCCACTTTCAGGCCGCGGACTGCTCCAGCTGTTCCCCCCAGCTCCAGCTTACCAGTGCTTATGTGTCCTCCATTTGGGATAGCTAGGGACATCATTCTGTCTCCCGGATTTGCGAACGCACTGTAGACGGCGAGGTTGGCGCACACTCCTGAGACAGGCCGTACGTCGACGAATTCGGCCCGAAACAGTCTCTTAGCTAGGTCTATGCAGAGGAGTTCGACTTGATCGATGTAGACGCAGCCAGCGTATACGCGTTCACCAGGCCATCCTTCAGCGTAACGATTCCCGAAATCACTCATAACGGCCTCTCGAACTGCGGCGCTGGGAACATTTTCGCTTGCGATTAGTGGTATACTCTCAGAGAACCATTTGTGATGTTGCTGCAGTAGCTGGAAGACCTTGTCATAAGATTCTTTTGGACTAGACATCTCGAATCACTAGCAACTCAATGTAGATCGATCTTTAATGTCTTTTGAGAGCGCGACACGTCTCTCGCGGCCACGGAATTCGACTAGGCAGGTTCAAGGCCCGGCGCGTACGCGCGCGCGACTAGCGATCCCTTACCGTTCCATTCTCTGAATCTCGGTTGGATACCTAGCTTGCGGCAAGCGGCCGGCCGCGGTGATAGATCTCTCAGGTGACACTGTCCTTTCGTTGGCTCCGAAGAAGCCCACAGGCCTCGACGAGATGAAAGCGCTCTTCTCAGCTGGTGAGCTTAAGATGCTTGAGATGGCTGACACCTCGAAGGCTTACACGATCAAGCCCAAGATCTATTTGGGCAGGAAAGCCTTCAACCTCATATCAGAGGTCGTTAAGCTAGCGGGAGGCCACTTCTTCAGTGCTGGAAAGGCAAGCAAGTTTGTCATACCAAAAGAACAGGGTCAAAACAACTCCGGACGCTAGGATAGAACCTGCGTGACCTGACGCAATCTGAAGCATAAGGTGTTTCCGTATAGCAAAAAGAAGAAAGGGAAAGAAATAGACGGTAGTGACCATGGTGCCAAGAAAGATCAAGGTGACTGTTGACTTAGAGGAGCTCTGTGTTGCTTTTGAATTTTCCTCGGTCGATAACAGGTACTACCTTGACCTTGAAACAGGTGAGATCATCAATATCTCAGACGAATTCGTGGACCACGAAGAGAAGGAGGAGCTTGAGAAAAAAGTAGAGGACGGCTTTGGAAAACGCTATGTTTCTATCCCCTATGCATCCTCAGATGAAAGCTATAAAGACATGGAAGACTTTGTAGAGACGGTTAAAGACCAAAATCTCAAGGAGAAGCTCTACATAGCAATAGATGGCAGAGGTGCCTTCAGACGGTTCAAAGATGTGCTCTTGGGATACCCGGAAGAAAGGGAGAGATGGTTCAAGTTCAAAGACGCAAGGGTAACGGAAAGGATCAACGAATGGCTTGAGGCTGAAGGGATCGAGATGATAGAGGTGCAACCGATTGAAATCGAGGAAGTAGATCACCAGGAACTCCGCGGCTCAAAGGAAGTCGAGGAGACATGGGAAGGTTTCAGCCCAATAGTATGCTTAGAATGCGGTAACGAGGAAGGGTTTAGAGAGAGATATTTCATCTTATCGAGATGCCCCGAAAAAGTAGACGAAGAAGAATGGCTTGATGAAACAATGATAAAGCAATATGGGGTAGAGTACTGCGGTGTTGTGGTAGGAGCCTTAGGCGATGAGAGAGGCCTCATAGTCTCAGCGGTATGCAGGAGATGCGGATCTCAGAACGTGTTCTACGATTTCTGAAAAAATGGCTCTGCATAGAATTACGGCCGGCCGGCAAGAGGCTATTCCCGGATCTGCATGCAAGTCTTTTATACGCATGGTCTCAGAAAAATCGTAAGTACACGTTTCGCAGATGATTGGAATAGTGGGGCACAGCAACATGAGCACGCCAATCAACAATGTCCACGGAGTTGAAGTCGGCTTGTGGAGAAGGATCGCAGAAGTATGCAAGACAAGGAAGACAATATTCATGTTGAGAAACAACATGGCTAGCGCCCTCATCTATGGATGCTTGACCTTCGGAAACCGGGCTGCTGGAAAGGCGAAGGGGCGTTAGTTTTGGTGAGATATACAGCTCGTCTCGTAAGTGGACCATTTGAGGGACAGCCATGAACATAGCTGGTGGTCTTGACGATGTTCTTGCAAACGTCACGGGTAAGGCAGATAGGCTGATTTCAGAGATTAACCTTCTTGTATATTGTGCCCTCGTACCTCAAGCACGTCCGCGAAGTGAGGAACAGTTTGGAGAGGGCAGGGATGAAATTGAGACAAGGGTTTCTGAACTCGGCAAACTCTTCGCCGAGGGTCCCGCATCAACTCAGAATGCCGTTCCTCTTCCTTCTCTGTTGGTTGATCTTGGCGAGATACAAATTTCACACGGTAATAGGGCTGAAGCGGAGAACTACCTTTCTGAGGCATTGCAGGTCAACGCTTCCGACGCGTATGTTGTGGTCTCGAATCCAAGCTTGATATTCAACCAGATAGCGCTCCTTCAGGCCAAGCTTGAGCTTGATACCACCGCACTGGGGGAGAACTTCTCATTTCTAGCAGAGTTTCCGAAGCGTTTCCCTGAAGTGGCGGAGGGATATCGAAGTCTAGTCATGACCGTGGCCGATTGTATGCATATCTCAGAGCAGCGCTACGCCAAGGATAAGGAACTGATACATAGGTCGGTGGAGCGAATTGGGACGAAGGAGGAGAGACAAGACACATATGGGCTCGTTGCGAGGAAACTTTGCATGAGGACCGATGCTATTGCGTCGGAAAGCGAGAGGCTACTCGATACAGCGGAGAATGAGCTCCTCCCAAGACTTTCGGACAAGCTTGAAAGGATCTTCACCCTCTCTCAGATTGGCGTGGCGAGGGCTTTGAGAGGTGACGAAAAGTCGGCTAGGGAACACTTCGATCTCTGCAGATCGCTTGTCAGTAAGAGATCAAGCGAGCGGGTCAGATATGCATGCGAGACGACGCTTCTCAGGGCCTATGCACAGGCCGGTTTTAGTTCGGAAGCAAGAGAAATCGCTTGTAGACTACAAGGACAGTTCGATGAGCTTTCAACGTCTGGCGGAGAGACACTTCATATGATCATGCAGGAAGCGGAAATGCTTGGCGGCAGGCTTCCGAAACAACTGAGAGAGATGACAGGCGGTTATATCGAAATCCTTGACTCTCATTGCCAGTGGATCACCTCTTCGTTCATACTTGCTGGCAGGTACTGCAAGGACAGCAGCGACCGAGAGCATTACTTTCAGCAAGCCCTTGATATGATTGAGAGGCACCCTGTAAGGGGTCACACGAGGTTTGATCTTTACATGGTTCTCTCAACTTCGTATGCCAGCGACGGGTATCCAGACAAGGCCCTTGAAATGCTACGGCTTGGCATTGACGAAACAAGGGGGGCTGAGATGGGCACCGCACGTGACCTATTCGACGACGAAGTGGCCTCAACATGCTCCGAGAACTTTTACCTTGCGGAGGGCGATGGGAGGTTCGTAGACGAGTTCTTAGATTACGGGAGACAGTTCTCGATCAAGGGTAAGAACCTATCCGACGCATCCTACCTTTTCCTGAGGAAGATAGCATCACTTGCCAAGGACGATAGGTGGAAAGTAACGTTCTACGCCTCTTCTGTTTGATCCCGGCCGGCCAAAATCGTTAATGATGCATTGGCACTTACGGTGGAAGGATCAGATCGTTTTTTGGTGGTTTCGAACCTGATTGGGTATGCGTCCCGGCGGCCGCACCAGTCCAGGCTGCACTATTCTGGTTTTGGCAATTCCCAGACGGTTAGGAATGTGTCTGCATTCCAGTCTTCGTGGGGTCTATTGCTAGAAGCTGGATCACTATGGCGGCTACAACGGCCATCGCTCCAAGAAATGCGCCAATGCTTTCATAATTGAGAAGGAGAAGCACCAGTCCTCCGATACCTGCACCTAGACCTGCGCCCATGCTGTTTGCTATTGAGTCAAGCGACATCATCGTGCCACGGTGCTTTGGAACTTGTTCAAGCGTCAGGCTCCCTGAAACTGCCAGCCTTATGCCAAAAAACAGACATCCAAGAGAAACCAAGACCACGGATAATAATGGATCAGCCAAGCCAAAGCCAGAGACTGTGGATACGCCGGCGAAGAGAGCAGACATGACCGTCAACGGTTTTCGCCCAAATCTCTTAACAAGTCGGCCACTAACGAGGCCACCTAAAGTGTAGAATATGGATGTGACTACCATAACGACTGACACCAGGCCTGTGGACATGTGAAATCGCTGCCTGAGAAAGGACGGACCGTAAACCAGTACGGCCTGCCATGCCCAGATTGAAAGTGAGGTCCCAACCAAGCAAGCTACAGCGGATCTGTTTAAGAATACGGCCTTGAAGCCACCCACGTAGTCACTCATGCCTGACCCAGACTGCTGAGTACGTTGGGGTGAGGGGATACCTTTAGCCGCTAGCAAGAGACTGAGCACAGAAACAGGCAGAGCATATCCGAGAAAAGCTAAGCGCCACCCTCCAAGACCTGCGATGAAACCAATGAGCGGCAATCCAATGACGTACCCCAGAGACATACCGGCCACAATCCATCCAATCGCACTAGGCCGCTTTTCACGTGGAAAATACTCCGCAACAAGCGTAAGACGCATCGGTCCAGTCATCGCCAACGCTATGCCCCACATAGGAAAGGACACGAGCATCATACCGAAAACAGAAGCCACACCGCAACCCAAAGCTGAGATGGCTGCCAATAGTAACCCTGCTAATAGCAACGCTTTGTGTCTGAACCGAATACTTAACACGGTCATCAGGAGCGCGAAGAAAACGCCAGCAACTTCGGACACAGTACGAATCTGCGCGGTAACGCCAACAGGAAGCCCAAAAGTAAGCCCGATGTCAATCAGGAGCAACCCTGTTATAATACCATGAGACTGAAGCGCGAAGCTCGAAAGAAACAATGCGGGCAGGATCAGCTCTCCAAGCGAAGGCTTCTCTTCTGTTGAGTCTGGCTTCTCATTCATATTGGTAGAACCTCAATCTCCAGAACGTAATCTGTGTTATCGATGGGTACCGATCATCAGTTAAAACTTGCGATGGCTTCCAAGATTCTTAGGAATCCTGTAGCTCCCTCTTGACGAGGTCCTTAATCACCAAGCTCAATACCCTAGTCTGGACCTGCTCTTGATTCTCTTGAACTGCATAGATCCGGTGAGGCTCTGCAGGCGGATTTGAGCTCTTTTTCAAGATACACCAGCGCGCGCGCTTCCCATTAGAATTGAACTACATTGTAATACATAACCTTTCAGCACTGCCTTGTCATCATAACTGGAATAGCCGAGAAGCTGTTCAGCGGCGACCACATCTAGCCCACTCACATGAATTCCCGCCTGTCTTCTCATGCGGGCAACGTAGCGGAACAATGTGGCTCTAGCGCGCGCAGCGTCTGAAGTTCCAGTCGTTGGTCTCGTACTTGTTATGACAAAGTTCTGAAGCGAGGTTCAGCTCAGCCGATGTGAGTTTCCCACCCACCAACTTCATTCCCAGAGCATGTTCGAATCCTATCCTTAGGCAGTCCTCAGCTTTCTCAAGTGATACCGGGCTTTGGAGTTCACGTCTCAGAGTTGTCACTTTAGACTGGAGTCTCTCCAGAGGCATGCAGGCATCTGCGCTTCCCATCTTCAGAAGTCTTGTCATCGCCTCAAGATCCGAGTCTATGAGGATGGTTCCATGTTGAAGGAGAGCGTTTCTCCGTCGTGTTTGAGCGCCGCCTGAGATCTTCTTTCCGTTGACTGTTATGTTTGGGCACTGTCGCCCTGTTTCGTCGAAGGTCAGTTGCGCCTCAAGGCCAAGCTCCCTACATGCCCAGATTATTCCTTGGCAGAGATAGCTGTAGGATGAGATGAGGTCCGATGGAACGTCCTGAAGGTCGGCGACTATGGCGTACGTTAGCTCTCCAAGAGAGTCATGGTAGACGGTGCCGCCCCCTGTAGGGCGCCGCACAATATCTACCCCCAGCGATTTGCAGGTCTCAACCTCGACCTCTTTCATGATTTCTTGAGAGAACCCCACCGAAACTGCAGACGGTTTCCATCGGTAGAATCTGACCGTGTTTGGAACGATCGCTTGTATTCGCGAGACTAGAATGGCTTCGTCGATGGCCATATTCGTATAGGCACTGTTGAAGCCGTTCTGTATCAACCTCCACTCCTTAGCCGAGGTGGTATCCCTCCAAGATTCGTTTGGCCTCCTCAATCTCCGGAAACGTCATTGGATGTGGATAGTTGTAGATGGGGCCGCTTGGCTTCTCATTGTAGAAAGGTCTGTTGCAGCTTGGGCAACCAGATGTAAGATATGGCAAGCCAGTCTCAATGAGGCGATGCAGCTCCTCTCTTGCGACTCCCAGGCCTACAAGGGCTCCGGAAGCACTGAACCGCAGGTCCTCCAGTCTTGCTAGCTTGTTGACCAACAGGTAACGTGCTGTCTGAATCAACCTGTACCGAAGGAGAGTGGGAGGAGCCTGGTTCTCTAGGGGTGTGCCTTGAATCGGCGTAAATGTGAACAGTGCCGGATACACGCCCAGCTTCAACAGCTCCTCGACTAGTTCAATCATCTCTTGGTCAGTTTCACCGAGTCCCACTATCAGGTGCGTAGTGACTCGTCCAGGCCCGAACACTGATAGCGCTTCACGAAGAGCTTTCATGTGGCCTTGCCAAGTGTAGGGGCCTCCCGCAGTCTTTCCCTTCACCTTTGCGAACAGCTCAGGTGTGGCAGCATCGAGGGAGATGCCAACACGGTCCACTCCGACATCACGCAGTCTCTCTAGGTTCTCAGCATCTAACGGTTGACATGATACAGAAATGTCCATCTCAGTCTTGGAAAGGATCTGTGACGCGATAAATGCAATGTCCTTGGCTACGCCGGCGTAGTTCATGGCTTGGAGACAGATTCTTCCGAACTGATCCTTGGATCTCATCAAGGCGTCAATGGTGTCTCGGAGAGAGAACAATGGCCAATTGACTCTTGAGAGCAGATCTGGTCTGCTTTGACTTGTCTTCGCTTGAGGGCAGAAGAGACAGTTGGCCAAGCACTTCTCCGGGCGATAGGTTAGGAGGTATAGGGTTGTGGGCTTGACCTGTATGGAGCCTTGAGCAAGTCCGAGGGTCAGGGCTGATCCTGCTGAGACACGAATAGGGGTGTCTCGCTCTGCGGTCATAAGATGCGTTGAGGCCGTGAGTGGCTCCCTCGGAATGGGCAGCATTATTACCTCGATGAATAAAATGTTGACGCGATCATGCAGTGACTGGAAACCGCGATCAGATGATTGGTACGTGTGAGGCGGAGGCAACGAAGATCACCTCTGAACGAGATTCATTGGAGAATCATGCGAGGAATTTGGGGGCAGACTTGTTCGGAGTAGCTGACCTAGGGCTTTTCCAGCCATACGATGGTGTCGATGTTTCTCTTCTCAGCTTTCCATTTGGAATATCGATCGGAATGAGGTTATCGGACGCGATACTCGAGAGAATAACGGTGGAGGACCCCACGCCTGAGTATGCCTTCCACTACAAGGCAGCTAACGCTCTCCTAGATGACATAGCTCTAAGGATCACTGGGCGCATACAGAAGGAAGGATACGCGGCGCTGCCGATACCTGCATCGCAGATCACAAGAGAGGCTCTTCATCAAGGAGCAATATCTCACAAGGCAATCGCGGCAATTGCAGGCCTGGGCTGGATTGGGAAGAGCCAGCTGTTGATTAATCCTCGGTTCGGGCCGAGACTTCGGTTCTCCTCCGTTCTCACAACCATGCCCATGAAGGCTGGAGAACCGCTGAAGAATGGGTGTGGGGCTTGCGAAGAATGTGCCAAGGCTTGTCCAACAGGCGCCATCAAACCGGGTGAAGTGATGAAGGAGAAGTGGGTTCGAGAAGATGTGTTCGATCCAGACGCCTGCTACAACCGACTGATCACGTTCAGAGACAACCCGCGATACAGCGCGAGTATCTGTGGTATATGTGTCAAGGTCTGTCCCTTCGGAAGAAAACAGTCACGGTAGTCTGTATTTCCTTATCTGGCTTGGGTTGCCTTCTTCACCAGGCCCGTGTATTTCTCGGCAAGGTCTTCAAGTCTCTTCTGCGATCGAGCCTCGCAATAGACGCGGATTCTGGGCTCCGTCCCCGAAGGTCGTACCAGAACAAAACTACCTTCCAAATAGTTCAACCGTACTCCGTCATAAGTCCAGAGATCTTTGACATTCCTCTCCGCTGTCAAGCTCGTTTTGATCTTTTCCATCACAGGGTGTTTCAGCTCGTCTGGGCATGGGAAGGAAATTCTTCTCTGAGGGTAGTCTGGAATATCTGCGAGCAATCTTGAGAGGGCGCCTCCTGATCTGGCCAGTTGGCTTACAAGCTTACAGGCTGCGTGGATACCGTCTCCCCATGGACCCCAATGAACGTCGATCACCTTCCAAGGCTCACAGCATAGAACCGGCTTCTTCTCGTCGAGAAGGGCTTCATGCGTCTTTCCCAGCCTAGTCCTCTCGACTTGGCCGCCGTATCTCTGCGCAACCTCATCTATTCTGAGAGAAGTATCCACAGAGGTTACCACTCTCCCAGGACCGTGATCTTGCAGAAGTATTTTAGCGAAGAAAGCCAGAAGTCTATCGTTTGTAACATAGCATCCCTGCTCGTCCAAAACTGACAATCTGTCAGCATCTGAGTCATGCGCAACAGCAAGATCCGCATGAAGTTGCAATACTAGCTGGCTTAGTTCAGTCAAGTTTTCAGGTGTGGGCTCGGGGGGGCGGCCTGGAAATGTGCCATCCATGTTTGCATTGATTGCTGTGACTCTGCATCCGATCTGGGTGAGCAGTCTGGGTGTAACGATTGATCCTGCACCGTTTGCACAATCAACGAGTATGTGAAGAGGCTTCTCAACAGGTTTGATCTCCCGTAGTACCTCCTGCACATAGCTTTCTGTTATGTCTCCATGATTCTGAACAGATCCTATCTGGTTCCAGGGCATCAGCCTGTGGGATCTTTTGGTGATCAGTTCCTCAAGAACTCGTTCCTCTTCTCCGGTGTATTCTCGTCCAGCCGCCGAATAGCACTTCAGCCCGTTGTCTGCCGGTGGATTGTGTGATCCAGTAATGATCACGCCAGCATCGAACTCGCGCTCCTTTACCCCGAAAGCCAAGACTGGGGTGGGAACATGCCCAAACTGAGCTACATTACAGCCCCCAGCCATCAAGCCCGATGATAATGCGCTTCTGAGGCATGGAGAAGACGTTCTCTGGTCGTGTCCTACAGCCACATCTCCCGTATTCTTCAAGGAGGTTGCGAGCGCGAGCCCTAGGTTTAGTGCCAGTTCCGCTGATACGTGATTCAGATTGCCGCGAATTCCAGATGTTCCGAAAAGTCTGGGCATTGAGCAGCCCTCAACTCATACTGGGGTGCCAATACCGTTTTCTTTTGTGTTCTCGCTCCTGGTCCCATCTGCTGAGGATCTTCACAGCCTCGACCGCTGCCCTACATGCTTCGTCTTCGCCTGCAATCTTGAATTCGTCTGTGATCCGGTTTGCGTATACTGCGCATATGCAGCCTGATCTCAGCCCGTAGATTCCTGCAAGAGTAAATATCGTTGAGGCCTCCATCTCAAAGCTCAAGACATTGGCTGAGCTGAGAGAATCGACAAGCCCCACGCTGTCTTTGGGCAGATAGTTACGTAGTCCTGGTCTCCCCTGTCCAACATAGAAGCTGTCTGAAGAGGCTGTATACCCTACATGATATCGGTATCCGAGTCTCTCCGTAGCCTCGATGAGAGCCAAGGTTACGTCGTAGCTTGGAGCAGCTGGATACTCAGGGCAGACGTACTGTTTGCTGGTCCCATCGAGTCTGACAGCCCCAGACGCGATGACGAGATCTCCAAGTTTTATCTCTCGTTGAATGGCTCCACATGATCCGACCCTGATGAAAGTGTCAGCTCCTATGGCGGCGAGTTCCTCGAAAGCAATGGCGGTTGCTGGACCACCAATCCCAGTCGAACAGGCTGAAACCTTTTCATTTCCGAGAAGACCAGACCAGACGCGATACTCACGATGCATGGAAACCTCTTTGCTAGAGTCCCAAAGCTGGGCAATCTTCGGAACTCGATCAGAGTCTCCTGGCATGAAAACATATCTGCCAACATCCCCCCGCCTACAACGAACATGATACTGCAGGCCTCTTTCCAGAGTTGGATGCTTCGCAGAAACCCTATCTCGATCCAACCAGAACCTTCACCGCGAAATCGGGGTCAGATGAAACTATCTTGCTGTGACTAATTAAGTCGGACGGAGACTGGTCAAGTTCTGTACTAGGCTGGCGGTTAACGAACCTTCTCAGCCAATACCAAGGCAAACCGTCTTGCGAGGCGGATTTCTGATCCGACCAGCCTTCCCGGGAGAAGCTCCCGCCATTTCTCTTCACTCAGGTGTCTTTCCTTGTATTCGACGCCTACAGAAGATAGATGGAGTTGATCAACGAAAGTGGTGAGTGTCATGTTGATCGGATACGACATCTCCTTGGAGCCTCTGATGTTGAACCCTGTATCGCGAAGCTCTCCGCTCAACATGTCCATATCCAGCCGAAACATTCCACGATCCTTTCCCAGCACCTTCTTCTGCAGATCATCTAGAAGATTGTTGAAGTCATCGTTAGAGGAGTAGTCTGCTACAACAAGTCTGCCAAGTGGCATGAGGACTCGTCTCAGTTCGCCTATCAGAGCTCTTCTATTATCGTAGTCAGAGAGCACGAAGTAGCAAGTGGCCGCTGGAACAGAACCATCCCGCAGAGGTAGGTGGTCAATGCTACCTCTCAACAAATCTACTGATGGCAGATTGACGTGAGCCCTATGGAGCATCGTTGAAGAGAAATCCAACCCTAGGACAGGATGGTTTTGAACAAGAGCGGTTGCAGGGATTCCGTCGCCACATCCAACATCCAGAACTAACCCTTCAGTGTCTCGAAGAAAGGTGAGAGACTCCTTCATGATTCCCTCTAGCGCTTCTTTTCGCCTGAGCAGGCCACTTCTTCTACCGAAAGTCACCCCTCTTTTCTGCCATGACTCCATGAGTTTCCTAAGATTCATCAGCAATTCTCCTGCTCGAAAGATCAGCATTGAAGATCGAATGTACTGTTTCTACTGAATCTGGGCATCTGGAACGTGGTCCTCGCGAAGCTGATCGAAGGATCTTTCCGTTGTGGTTCACCATTGATCTGCAATCGGTTTGGAAAGCTGTTCAACAGCCCAATTGCCTGCTAATGTTTCTTACCTACTCCTCGAGCTAGGCGCGGGTCAACGTGTTTCCAGTTCTTACTTCTATTTGCGAAGTCTTCTCGTTCTTTGTCTGTTGTTGCAAGCTTCTCGAATGAACAGAAGTTATCTCCGCAGGCCGCACAATCGTTATGTATGAGTTTGCTTGTTGGGTCGGCTGCCATGGTTTTTGCTGGATCAACATAGCAGTAGAGGCATCCCACATCTAGCTCTCCGTACTCACGGAAGATCTTCGCAAATACACAGTCACGGACTTTTCCATCTTTTCGTCCACCATGAACGCCGTATTTTGGAAGATCCGGCAGTCCTCGCTTCACTCTCTCGCCCACTCGTCTTCCATATTCCATGATGGACTTCAGAATCAGTCCCTTTCCTTTCTCTTTACCAAACTCCTCGACCAAGGTCTTAGAGAAGGCTAAATGCAGAAGAGCGGTGCGCGAAATCGCAATCTCAACTTGTTCCTTGGCTTCCTTGAGAGGAACAACTTCTTCTTGAGACAATTGGCGCTCGCCTAGAGTTTTCGTGCGGGAGATGAAGTATTTAAGAAGAATGATAGCGTATGACGAGACCGTCAATAGGATCCGCGTAGCTGGCTGGCTAAGACAGAAGCGTATCAACGCAGGCGACTGTAAATAGGTCTCTTAGATCCATCTGAGGGACTAGACTATTCTAGAAGAGCAAAGGCAAATCATTCTAATCGACGGCTTGCCGGAGGCGGAGAGGAAGTACTGCCAATGATCGCCTACTTGGTTGAAGTGGACCGAAAGAAGTGCATGGCGTGTGGGACATGCTACTCTTCTGGGTCGCTTTTTGAACCTGATGAAGGAGGGTACGCGAGAGTCCGAGGGGGGAAGACTGACGAGCTTCGTTCTCTCGGGATCTTCAGCGACAATAATGTGGATACTGCGGCATCGGCAGCAGGATACTGTCCGACCTCAGCAATAACGGTCTCGAAAGGAGATGGGGCAGAGGCTAAGAGATGAGTCTCGTGTCTGTGGCAACTAGGCGGTCAAGGTGATCGGAATCACAAAGACACGATGAAGTATCTTTCCTGAATTTCAGATTCTGAATCAGGATTCAGTTCATTAACCAATGAGCACTGTACCGATAAAAGGCTTAAAGAAAACAGTTCCTTTTCCTTTGATGAGGAGAGATGAGCGAATTAGTGATCCAGAGCAAGTACGGCCCAGTGAGAATGCCTAGGCTTGAAGAAGGGAAGGAGTACAGAATCGGGATTAGAGCGTTTTGCAGGAGAGACCTAATGGAGATACCCGTGGACGTGCTCAGAGCTGTACTTCGCGAACGCACCCATCACACCATTGAGGTATACTTATGGGACGCAATTAGCGGAGTGCCGGCAGCGGACTGGTTGGGGCCTCCTCCAGCACAGCTCGGCGGCGAAACAAGGCCTCTTCTTGCTGCATGGCTTGAACGAGGGCTCCCCACAGAGAACCTGCCTGATGTGCAATACGCTGTCGATATGTTGTGGCTTTCTGAAGAGGTCAACGCGGGCAGAACTCCGATCATAGTCAGTAGGTTGCCTGAACCTTTCTCAGAATCAGAAATGTTGACTGTGGAAAAACTGATCAAGGAAAGACGATCGATCCGCCGCTTCAAGAATAGAGATGTTGAAGATTGGAAGATCCTGAAAATACTTGAAGCAGGCTCATGGGCCCCTGTGGGCTGCAATACTCAGGCGCAACGGTTCTTGGTTATTGATGATCTGGCTGGACTGAAGCTTCTGAAAGGTGACATACCCCTGCACAAGTGGCCGAATTCAGCAAAAATGATCGTGATATGTCAAGATGCTAGAATATACAACCAGCTGGGACTAGACAAACTTGCGCCACAGAACATGTTTATGGATGCGGCGACCTGCGCTGATCATATGCTGCTTATGGCGCATGCACTCGGGCTTGGGGGATGCTGGTTGACTCATGCGCCGGAAATGCAGGCACAGATTCGTAAGATGTATAGTTTGCCTGACTTCATAATACCTCAACTGCGCCTCCTGATAGGATATGCGGAAGACGCCCCGTTGAAATCCCAAAAGATGCCTATTCACGATCCCATTCAGTCATGCATACTACGATATCGAACAGGCATAGACCGAACAAAGCACCCCGGACTGGCAGAGAAATTCCAGAAGTGAGAATAGGTCAAAGAGGCTGATGAGAAGTGGCAAAATGCGGCATATGTGGAAAAGAAGTTGCTGAGCAGCCGAGGGCTACTGAGGATGGAAGATGCTCAATCTGCAGGATGCAGCTAAGAAGATACTGGGATCTCCCGAAGGAAGAGACTTGGGGAAAACCTGTGACTCGCGTGTGACCGCACAGGTTAGACGACTCTGCAACCTATCTGCATTCCGAGCACCGGATCATTCACCTATCTGCGCTTCTTTCAGAATTCTGGTGCGTCGCCTCGACTGGAAGTAACCTTCCCCTATCTTGGTCACAATCCCCGCTGCATTGATGACAGCATCAGTTGACGCCGGCAAGCGGAGAGTTTGAGTGTTGAAATGCTTTGATGTAGCTTCCGGTTGAATCAGAGACAACGATGAGTTGTCAGCTTACAAAGGTTTTTGAGCTAACAAGCCTCTATTTTGCCACTTGCTCAAGGACTGGTGGCTTCGGTGATTTCTCGAAAGTCTTTGCTGGATTGCATAGGAAATACTTCCATGCTAGAGCTGGATGTGAAGTTCAAGGGACAGACATACCATATACACGCAAAACCAGAGTTCATGAATCCCAGTGGAAGCATCAAAGACCGAATAGCGAAATACATTGTTGAACAGGGAGAAAGACGGGAGCTTCTCAAACCTGGCTATACCATAGTTGAGGCCACTAGTGGGAACACGGGTATCGCACTATCTATGGTTGCTGCTGCGAAAGGGTACAAGATGCTTGTCGTAATGCCCGAACACATGACAGGAGAACGAATCAAGATCATGACCAGCTTGGGTGCAGATCTATGCTTGACGCCGAAAGAGGAGGGTTTCGAGGGTACTATGGCAAAAGCGGACAAGATCGCGAAAAGTGGCAAACACTATTTCCTAGCGAATCAGTTCAGGAACCCCGACAACACCAATGCGCACTACCACACTACGGGACAGGAGATACTCCGACAGGTTCAAGGTGACATTGCCGCCTTTGTCACAGGCGTGGGCACCGGCGGAACTTTGATGGGTGTCGGAAAGGCGTTAAGAGAGAAGAATTCGAAGGTCCGGCTAGTTGCAGTTGAGCCTGAAGAAGCCTCGGTCCTCTCAGGACGAAAAGAGATCAAGGACCACAAGATCGCAGGGATCGGCGATGGGTTTGTCCCAGAGATCGTGGACACAAGCATGATTGACCAAGTTGTAACAGTCAAGAGTGACGATGCTGTTGAAATGGCGAGAAAAATGTCTAGAGAACGCGGTCTCATGGTGGGAGTATCGTCTGGAGCTAACATATTGGCTTCAATTCTAGTTATCGATGAGCTTGGTCAAGACAAGAATGTTGTCACCATTCTCCCGGATAGAACAGAGCGATACTTCAGCACAGATCTATATGCCACAATGGAAGGAACCAAAGTGAGACAGTGTTCTAGACACTGTGAATGTCCTTTCTAGATCGATGAGACAAGTCATTTTTCTTGACGAAAATGTGGCACATCAGAATTCCTGAGAGGCCACTTCCAATACTGAACAGTGGGGTTCGATCTCGGTGTGGATTTGGCGCCCGGGATTAGATGGCAATTCACGTTTAGAACCAACGAAATTCCGGATAGAGGATTTCTACGCAATAGATTCGCAAAACATCCTCAGAGAGGCTAAAGGACATCGTGCGGGGGGTGGGATTCGCGCACCAGTTTACCGGTAAAATTGCACTAAGGACGTTTTCTGAGACAGTGAATTGCGGGCGCGATTGCATCAAGGCCCCGAAT
>Ga0129298_10000481_pt1 | contig 15697 bp, 6 predicted proteins | sample I19B2metaG_FD_94707 | JGI IMG/M metagenome (GOLD analysis project Ga0129298, IMG submission 94707) | Lake sediment bacterial and archeal communities from Gulf of Boni, Indonesia to study Microbial Dark Matter (Phase II) - ​I19B2 metaG | ecosystem: Environmental > Aquatic > Freshwater > Lake >... | reverse complement strand
GCACATCATTTCCAGCGATGGTCGCGCCGTGCCAATCTCCATACCGCGGTACAACTGCATGGAGTCGGCATTGACTACCTCACCATCAATCCGCTCGGCAAGGCGAACTGCAAGATCGCTCTTACCCGATGCGGTCGGTCCCACAACTACGATTATTCGCAATAATCCCCTTGCTGTCGATGTGGGCAACAATTCCCTCTCCGCAACCTTATCGAACATCAAATCAGCCCGGTTGCGCACAAACAAAGTATTTTCATCCGCTACGAAACGGCCATCATAGCGGAAAATTTCGCCAATATACGCCAGAGACTACACACCTGATTGAATAAATCCATTTTTAATTGTATTTTCTGCAGAATGCAATTAATTACTGCTGTTTAACAGTCGATCAAACGGATTATCATGACCGGCGGGATTCCCCCTACCTAAAGGCCACGCAGCTGCATGGAACCTGCGCAGCGCTGTCCTGTTGCTCACCACAACTGCTGCCGAAGCTGCACCGCTCGCACTTTCCGGCTCATCCGAGTATCCACTTGCAGGGCACATGGATATGCTGGTTGACAGCAGAGACACTCTTACCCTGCGTGACATCCTCAGCGACGAACATGCGGCCCGTTTCACCCCCCTGAAAGGTTTTGTGGCATCTTGTCAAGCAGTCTTGGTGCCTCAGCAGGCCAGTATACACCTGCGGAAGAATGCGCACCAGGCATATTTTTTGCTTTCTGAAATGGCAGATAGATTAATTAATATCGCTACCCCTTTACAACAAAACTCTGTTATATTACTTCCGCTCTCCGAAAAGAGCACAACCAGGGCAACCTGGCGTCGCAGAATGACGGATCCGCCTGCAGCGGATGGCCGCATCGCCGAAGAGAGCGTGATTTTTCCGGAATATTCCCGGGATAATTGCGCCCATTTTCGGTCAGAGGAAATGGGCTTTTTTATGAAAGCAACATCCCCCAAAAAACAAGGCAGCAAGTTTTCGTGGCGCGATCTCGCAGCATTCATCTGTATTGCGGCAACGCTCGTCCTGTTATCCCCGCGAAATGCCGCAGCACTGACAATCACCCCTTCCACCTGGAACATTATCGGTCTGGACAGCAACGCCGTCAATGTCGGCCCCAACCTCTTTCCGGTCGGGGCAAAGGTTTGCGGCGGCACCAGCGGCAGTACTGTTAATGTATACTTTGAGTGGCAATCCGCGAATGTCAACATCAACCTGCGGCCAGGCTCCAAAGGTGACGGTGGCACTCCTCTCGACATAACCTTCGGAGCTGACGGCTGCGCCGATGCCTTTTTTGAAGTACAGGTATCAAGAACCGCGGCTGCGTACGACACATCCCGCAAATACCGGATCTATGCCGGCAGCGACTCGACCCCAACCCCCAGGGAACTCTACGTCGAGCACCTGATATCACAGGCACGTAACGCCATCACCAACGTCAAGGTAGACGGTGTCTCCATACCTGCAGGCGGGTCGATGAATCTGGTTGTCGGCAATACCTACACGATCGATCTGATCGGCGGGACCGCCACCCAGGGATATAATCAGTTTTCTTCATTCTTCACCCTCTCCAACACCATTTTCCAGGTAATATCCGTCACCTCGACCTATTCGGCGAACAACTCTCCCTACGTGCCTGACCCGATCTACGGCAGCGGCCTGTATGCCGATGCCTGTAAATGGGACAGCGATCCGGGCAGCCCGACCTACCGTTCCTGCATCGGCGGCGATTACAAGGCCGGCGGCAGCCCGGTTACTGCCACATACAAGATTAAAATCATCGGCGGAGGAGGCTCGTCGATCACCCTCAGCAGCCTCATGTACGATTTCTCCGGCAGCAGCTACCATTATAACGGCGACTACTCCACCGGTGCTCGCATTGCCAACATCATCGATCCGGCAAGCGCAGGCATTGCGAAAACCTTCAGCCCTGCCACGACCGATGTGGGTGGCGTCTCCACGCTGACCTTCACCCTGACAAACCCCAATGAGGGGGCGTTGAGCGGACTCGGTTTTACAGATATCTTTCCCGCATCCCCCGGGGCAATGACCCTTTACGATACCGTGACCTCAAATACCTGCGGCGGCACCCTTACCAACAGCCTGGGCGGCGCGCTGACTGCCGGCGACCTCGGCATCAGGCTGAGCGGCGGCACTGTGGCGGCCAACGGCAGCTGTATGGTGCAGGTCAACGTGACTACCGACACGACAGGGAGTTACACCAATACCTCGCAGAATCTCCTGGTCAACACCCTGAACACCGGCAAGAACGCCACCGCCACCCTGACCGTCAATTCCACCCCGCCACCGCCGGCACCGCCGTCATCCTGCACCTCTCCGGTAGAACTGGCCCGGTGGATCATGGACCCCTCCCAGGGAACCGGCACCCCGCCGCTCTATTTCTCCAAGGACACCGATGTTGCAACGGCAACGGCTAGCTTCACTGGCGGCACCAATGCCATCAGCACGGGACAAGGCAATCCGGTTAACTCGTGGGGGGGAACCGGCTGGGCCGCAACCCCTGGCACCACCTTTCCCTCGGCTACCACGGCACCCTGGTTTGACTTTGTACTCGATACCAGCAAATACGGCGGAGCAAGGGTAACCTTCGACTATGCGATGAAGGCCAGCGGCGACTGGCAAGGGCCATCAGACAACAGAATTTACGTTTACACCAGCGCCAACGGCGGAGCTTTCAGCACTGTTTCCGCGACAAACGCCACCAAAAACGCCTGGCAGACGGGCGCCAACGGCGTCACTGCCAATGCTGCGACAACCGGTACGAGTACGACAACCTTCCGCGTCAATGCGACCGGTGCGGGCAAACCCGCAGCCGCCTTTTATCTTGACAACATCGTCTTTACCGGCTGCCCCACCCCCACTCCGCCGACCATTACCAAAAGTTTCGCCACGAACCCGGTGGCGGTTGGCGGCACCTCCGTCCTTACCTTTACCATCACCAACCCGAACGCCTGTTGCGCCCTGTCCGGCATCGCCTTCGCGGACATTCTCCCACTGAACAGCCTGCAGGGGACGGTTGCCGTGACCAACGCCAGCCCGACGGTGACGGGTATCGCCACGGCCTTCAATACTCAACTTGTGGCAGGAAGCGTTATCTACATCAATAAGACTGCCTATACGGTCTTGTCCATCGCCAGCGACACCCAGCTCACCCTTACCGCTAACTACGCCGCCGCTACGACCAGCGGTCTGACCATCACCTCTGGCCTGACACTTACCGGCGCACCACCGACGACAACCTGTACAGGCGGCACGACATCTACCTCTACCGACGCTACCACCGGCGCCACGGTCATCAGCCTGGCCGACGGTTCCATAGTTGCCGGCGCGGGTACGACCTGCACCGTAACAGCCACGGTGAAGGACAGCATCGCCGGACCGATCAGTAACGTGAGCGGTGCTGTTACAGCCACCGAGAGCGGCACGAACTCGGGCGTCACCGGCGTTGCCAGAGCGTCGCTCACCGCCGTACTCCCCCCCATAATCTCTAAGAGGTTTGCCCAGAACCCGATATTGTCCGGCGGGACCTCGACACTGACCTTTCTGATCTCCAATCCAAACCAGAATGACATCTTGAACGGTGTTGCCTTCACAGACACCTTCCCTGCCACGATGCTAGTCAAGGCACCGGCAACCTACACCACCAGCGGCTGCGGTGCTCCGACCTTTACGCCGGTCGCGGGTGCGAATAATATCTCCTTCTCCGCTGGAACCATAACCGGCGGCGGAACCTGCACGGTGACGGTTAATGTTACCGCCACCACCACCGCCACCAACACCAGCGGCGCCGTCTCCGCCACGACCGCCGGGACCGGCAACACCGCCACCGACACCCTGACGATCGCCCCGCCCCGGCCGGTAATATCGATGTTCAAGGAGATTGCGTCGTCCAACACCCCCACTACAATCTGGAGCTACTATCTCGCCCTAACGGTAGGCGGATCCGTATACTATCAACTGCAGGTACAAAATGACGGTGATGTGCCGCTCACCTCGGTAACGGTCAGTGATCCGCAGTTAACCATACCGGCAAATTGCTGGCAGGACGGCGACGGCACCCCACTCACCCCACCATTCACTCTACAGGTCCCCAATGCCGCGAACAATGCCGACTTCGCCACCTGCACCATCGGCCCGATTACCGTCTCTTCACCTGGTGCCCTTACCAATACTGCTACTGGTGAAGGGTTTTACAGCGGCACACAATACACCGATACGGATTATGCCATCTATGCCACAACCGGCCTGACCCTGGCCAAGAGCGTGACCCAGAGCTATTTTACGGCTGCCGGCAATACGCTCAACTACGGTTATCTGGTTACCAACAGCGGTTTCTCCTCTCTCAACGGTCCCTTGACAGTATCAGACGACAAGGCAACGGTAATATGTCCGGCGGTAAACAGTGTCGGAGACCTGGACAACTATTTCGACCCCGGCGAGTCGATGACCTGTACCACCTCTTATACGGTTACGGCAGCCGACGTTACTGCAAAATCGGTCACCAACACCGCCTCGGCATCAACCCCATCCGGCGGCAACATTGCGGGAGCGATCTCCAATACTGATTCCAGAACAGTGCCTCTGGCGGCCGACCTGACAGCAATAAAGACCAACAATGTCGGCGGCACGGTCTATTTGGGAAACTCGTTCGACTGGGTTCTCTCGGTCGTCAACAGCGCCGGCGCCGGTTCGGCAGCATTCTTGAACGGTCAGGCCCTGTTGACCGACGACCTTCCGGCCAGTGGCGCTGCATATTCCCTGGGAGCGGTAACCGGGGCGGGCATGACAGGCACGGTCATCTGCGCCATTGCAGCCAATACGCTGACCTGCACGGCGAGCGGAGCGGTAACGCTCCCGCCCGCGTTGTCGGGCACGGTTGCCGTTACCAACGGCAACGCAGTCGTAACTGGCAGCGGGACGACATTCACAACCCAATTAACCACGGGTAGTGTCATCGTCATTAATGGCGCTCCTTATACGGTTTTATCCGTCCAGAACGATACCCAGCTTACACTGACGGCAATCTTTACAGGAGCGACGGCAAGCGGTCTGACCATCCCCACATCCTTCAGCGTGCCGGTCACCGTCACCCCAGGCACGGCAGGCTCTCTGGTCAACCCTAGAGGTGGGGGCATATGCAGGGCGAATCCGGTCGCGGTAATTCCCGAAATCGATCAGACGAATAACGGTTGCGCGACCAATACGGTAACAGTTGCGAATCTCCCCAGTCTCACCGTGATCAAGTCCGTCCAGACGGTTTCCGACCCGGTGAACGGCACCACCAGTCCCAAGATTATCCCTGGATCGGTCATGCAATACACCGTTCAGGTCATCAACAGCGGGGCGGGATCAACGGACGCCGGCACGATGGTGGTTAACGACGCCATCCCCGCCGATACGATCATGTGCGTCGCAAACGTCTGCAGCAATCCACCGGTCGCTTTCGCGTGCAGTTCAACACCCTCCTGCGGCCTGTCCTATTCCTATGGGAACGATGTGACCTATTCAAACCAGGCAGGGGGCGGAGCCCCTTACAGTTACCTGCCGTCTCCTGATGCGAACGGGTTCGATGCCAACGTCACCGGGGTACGCATCAACCCGACAGGCTCGTTCAACGGCGCATCCGGTGGAAACAATTCAACATTCAGCCTGATATTCAAGGTGAAGGTAAAATGACCGACGCGAGAGTGAAAAACCGCCGCGCGGCCATGAGACGATTCCGCCCGAGCAGACTCCCCCTGTTCATCGCATCACTCTGGACCGCGGTCCGCCTGACGACCCCGGACTCTTTTGCTACCGGCACCCCCGCAGGCACGATCATCAGCAACTACGCAACTGTTGCCTATACGATGGAGGGGACCCCCCGGACCCGGAACAGCAACGTTACCACCCTTGTGGTGGACGATAAGGTCTCGTTGACCCTAAACGCTGCCGATGCCGCCAACGTAACGATTACCCCCGGCGGCAGGGCGTATATGACGTACACACTGACCAATACCGGCAACGCCCCCCACGATTTTACCTTTAGTTCCGCTGTTACGGGGATTCCCGATTTGCTTCCGGCGTCAGGTCCCACGTTTTATGCGGATGCCGCCGGCACGATACCCCTGCCGACCGATCCCAACACCGGGAGCCTCCCCTACATCAGCAGCTTGGCCCCGGATTCAGGCAGAACAGTCTATATGTTTATAACTGCGCCGGCACAACTGACTGACGGACAGACAATCACCTACATCGTCACTTCCGAAACCTATCAGCCAGCCAATCTAGGCGTGTCAAACCCACCGCTCAAATCGTCGGCACAGGCAGCCGTTGATGCTACCGCCAATAAGAACGCGAACCTCATGACCCGTTACGTTGTCCTGGCCGACAGCCACGGCAATGGCGGAGACGCTGACAGGGACGGCAAATATGCGGTGGTCGCCAAGGACGGAAACGGCATCATAATCGGGTTCAAGTCTCACTCCGCAACGGTTAGCGTGGTGAAATCAGTGACGGTAGCGGACAGGCTGGGGAGCAGCCAGCCGATTTCAGGAGGGACGCTGCGTTATGCCCTTTCCGTATCGGCAAAAGGCACCGGAACCGCGATGGGTGTGGTGATCGCCGACCCCATACCGGCCAATACGACCTATACTGCAGGGACACTCAAATTGAACGGATCGACGCTTTCCGACGCCGTGGACAGCGACGCCGGAGACGTGAGCGGGACAACTGCCGGGACCGTTACGGTAAGGCTTGGAGACATGACCAGCGCCTCTCCGCCCCAAATCATCACATTCGACGTAAAAATCGATTGAGCAAACTGACAGATACGATCGGAAACCAAAACAGACAAAGGAGGGTAAGGAATGAAGAAAACATTAGCAATCGTGATGGCAACGCTCCTGCTGATCCCGGCACTGGCGACTGCGCAGAAGGGGGGCGTTGAGCTCACTTCCCGTGCGGAAGTTGAAGTGGTGCGGAAGAACGAAAAAGGCGAAGAGGTTCTGAGGCGCATTTCAGCGGCCAAGGCCAACGTGGCTCCCGGCGATACGGTGATCTACACCATCACCTACGTCAATAACGGCGATCAGCCCGCAACAAACGTGGACATAAACAATCCCGTTCCAGAGCACATGCTTTACCTCGACAAAAGCGCCGAAGGCGCGGAAACCCGCATCGATTTCTCCGTCGACAAGGGCAGATCCTACGGTCCCATCGCCAGACTGACGGTCAGAACCGACGCCGGCAAGGAAAAGCCTGCCACACCCGCCGATATCACCCATATCAGGTGGACCCTGAAAAAGCCGCTGCCAGCCGGAGGTAAAGGGAGCGTCTCGTACCGGGCCAAGGTTAAATAAACGGCAGAACTCATATCATCAATGAAGCGGCACACAGCATCCAAAGGGGAAGAATCAGTAAATTATTTTTCAAGGGGGTAAAGACGAGCGAAGTACGCAGTATGAGTAATCATTGGTCAAGTCAGCTGTATAACAAAAATTCTCAGGAGAAACCGAATGAACAACAAAAGACACCTTCTATTCCGAGCGCTGCTCCTCTCCGGAGCAGTGGCGCTCACCGCCCCGGGGGTAGCCATGGCAGCAGGAACCCCGGCCTGTACGCCCATCAACAACACTGCGACTGTCAATTACAAAGTCGGGACCGTGGATCAGCCGGCAAAAAACTCCAACACTGAAACATTTACCGTTGGCAACAAGGTCAAACTTACGGTGACAAACCAGGACGGGTCCTTTGTCTCAGCCGTTCCCGGTGACACCAACAAGTTGCTGAACTTCAGAATTACCAATAACGGCAACGCTAATCAGACATACAAACTTACCATGCCCGCAGAGCTCAGCGGAGTAACCGTCTACGCAACCACGGACAACTTTAATGCAACAAATCCGGGCATCAATTCAACCGGTACCGCTACCGTCACAACCGCCGTTGTTGCCCCGGATGCATTCGTCGATGTAACCATAAACGCGGATATAGCCAATACGCGCGTAGACAGCGATGCAGCCGCATACGCTCTTATAGCCCAAGCCTACAAAGTGGACGGCTTGACCGCTGAAGCCGAGGGTAGCGGTTCAGTTACCAGCTCCTATGGGACCTGCACCACGGAAATAGTCTTCGCCGATACCACCGATGGCACCGACGACGGCGCAGGGCGCAACGGCAAGGATAGCGCGCGCGGCATCTACAAGGTGACGTCGTCCCAGCTCTCGTTCGGCAAGGTGGCAACCACGATCTGGGATCCGATTAACGGCAACAGCTCTCCGAAAGCAATTCCTGGCGCTCTCATCCAGTATGTCTTCACGATACAGAATGCCGGGACGGCCGGTGCTTCGGCACTCCTCACAACAGTCACCGACACCCTGAGCGGCAATCTTACCATCGACCCGGACCTTAAAGTCCCAGCTGCCTGCGCGACACCTCCCTGTACACTGGCAAGTCTTGCCAACGGCGGCGGCGGCGCGGGATATGGCTTCAAAGTTGCCTCGACCGGTACATCCACCAGGGCTTCGGCGACAACACCTCTCTACTTCACCACAACCAGCAGTGCGGACGGCGTGGATATCTCCGGACAGGCGATAACCGCAACGATGACAACGGTTCTCCCTGTGGAGGGAACCTATGCGGCAGGTCAGTTGAAACCGGGTGAAAACGTAGTAATTACGTTCAACGCCACTATCAACTAGGAGGCGGGCAACCGCACGTCGGGAGCAAAACCGAACAAACCCGTCGATTGCAGACAAAGGACGATGATTAGTATCTAATGAGCAGCCGTTTCCGCACATCTTTCCCGGACCAAAGCCGCGCCGCCTCCCGTAGTCAGGGAAGCGAAACGGCAGGTCTGCGCCCGGGTGCGGAAACGGCGTCAGTTCTGGCGCATATTCTTTTCACGGCGCTGCTCATTTTTTCCGTGGTCACCTTGCCGGCCGTTGCCCGAGCCGCTACCCCGGTCGGGACGGTGATCAGCAACACCGCTGCCGCTGCTTATAGCGACGGTCCATCGTCGGGCGTCATTACCGCTAATTCCAACACGGTAACGGTCACCACCGTAGCGTTCCGTACGCCGTCCAACATTGAATTTCTCAGCTACGCGCCGCAACTGGCCGGGGCAACCCCGGTCAATGTCGCACCCGGCGCTTACCGTCCGGGGAGCGACCCTTCCTTACCGTTAATCGCGCTACCGCTACCGGTGCCGGCAGGCTCCATAACCCCCATCGACCTGTCAAATCCGGTGCCGCTCGCACCCGCCACGGTTTATCATGTTGGTGAGCCAATTTTCGTGCGGGTCACCGATCTTGACCAGAATCTCGACTCCAGCAATGCCGAAACCATTGTCACCACCATTACCGATAGCCTGACCGGCGATATCGAGATCATCCGCCTGACCGAGACTGGCCCGGATACCGGCATCTTTGCCGGCTATATCCAGTCCACCTCCAGGATCTCTCAAAATCCTTACAACGGAACACTTCCCGTTGCGGTTGACAGCTCCATCAAGGCCCAATATACGGACATCCACGACAATAGCGACAGCTCCACTGACGCGGCATTGGTAGACCCCTATGGCATCGTTTTCGACAGCGCCACGGGAAGCCCGGTTGACGGTGTTACCGTCACCCTGATCAATGCCGTCAACGGCGAGCCGGCAACAGTGTTTGGCGACGACGGGGTAAGCGCCTTCCCAGCCACCGTCGTCACCGGATCAGCCTTCACTGTGAACGGCAGGAGCTATTCTTTTCCTCCCGGCGGCTTCCGTTATCCGTTTGTCAATCCCGGCAGCTACAGATTCCGGATTACCCCGCCAGCAGACTATGTCGTCCCTTCAACAGTAAGTGACGCCAGACTGCAGAGCCTGCCCGGCGGTCCGTTCTCCCTGATTACGCCCGGCTCCCGCCTGGAACAGTTTACGATCAATCCCGGTCCGGCAATCCACATCGACATCCCTGTTGACCCACTCTCCTCGGCCCTCTGGTTGAAGAAAAGCGCCGGCAAGGATAACGTTGCGGCAGGCGATTTTCTTCCTTATCAACTGGACCTGGAGAATACCCTCGCTGTCTTGGCCTTACCGGGAATTACGATATCCGACACCCTTCCGCCAGGCTTCCGCTACCGGCAGGGCTCCACAAGACTGAACGGCGTTACCGCCCCCGACCCGGTCGTCTCCGCGGACGGCCGCACCATTACCTTTACCGTCGGGGATCTGGTCGCCAAGACCGTTGCCAGCATCCGCTACGTCGTCGAGGTTGCCGCCGGCGCCCGGCTCGGCACCGCCACCAACATGGCCACCGCCAGGAGCACAACCGGCGTCACTTCCAACCTGGCCACGGCAGCGGTCATGGTCCGCTCGGATTTCATGAAAAGTCAGAGCATTATCATGGGAGAGATGATCGTCGGCCCCTGCGAAGCGGCTCTTGAGAAAAGACCGGACGACCTGGCCGGAATCCGGATCTTCCTCGAAGACGGCACCTATGTCGTAACCGACAAAAACGGCATGTACCACTTTGAAGGGGTAAAACCAGGAACCCGTGTAATTCAGCTTGATCTCGACTCAGTGCCGCAGAAGTACGAAATCCTCTCTTGCGAGGAGAACACCCGCTTCGCCGGAAAGAACTATTCCCAATTTGTAGATCTACAGGGGGGGGTTCTCTGGCGCGCGGACTTCTATCTCGGCCTAAAAGCTAAGTTAACCGGTGAAGTAGGACTTGAACTGCTGAGTTCGTTGCAAAAGGAGGAGTCCTCCAAAGACAACGTCGACACGGTCGAGTACAGCGTTCCCATCAGCATCGGACCGATACCTGTTCGCAACCTGCGCTTGACAGTCATGCTGGCGGATGGCTTGCTATACCGGGCGGGAACGAGCAGCCTGGACAAACGCCTCATACCCGATCCTTCAAACATGGAAAACGTCATAACCTTCGCACTTGGTGACTTTCCTGAAAACTGGCAAGGAACGGTTCGGTTCAAGGCCGCGGTCCCTCTTGCCGGAACAGCCGGAAAGCTGACAACCAGAGCGCTACTCACTTTCCACACACCCGAGAGGGAAAATGTGCGAACCCCGGTGGCAGACAACATACTGGCGCGAATGATCGCCCATGAGCTTCAGCCCGCCTTCGCTGGCACCGTCAGCGCTCAGCAAATCGAGGGAAAAGACTCTGCCGGACTGCCGGCCAGACTTGATGAAAAACAGTTGCATCAGATCAGGTCAGCAAAGCGTGTCGCCATGCCGGAAATCGTGCTCCATCCCCACTTTCCGACTTTCGGAGCAGAACTGAACGAAGCCGACCGGCAGATGATCGACAATCTTTCGCACCAGCTGACGGATCTGAATATCGAGGAGATCACTGTTACCGGCCACACTGACAATGTACGGATCGCTCCTCGAAGTCGCCATATCTACCCGGACAACATTGCTCTCTCGAAGGCAAGGGCAGAAAGCGTCGGACGATATCTGGCCAACAAACTGCACGTGCCGACGATAAAACTGACCCTTTTCGGGAGAGGAGCGACAGAGCCGGTTGCGGACAATCGCACCGATGAAGGCAGGGCGATCAACAGAAGGGTTGAGGTCAGGATAACGACGTTGAAATCCGAGGCGATACCCAGTGATATAACGGTGGAAAATACCGACGCAACTCCGAAACGAACCGTCATGGATACGCAGGCCCCCACGCCGGTGAAATCGGCTCATGAGGCTTTCGCCCTGAAACCAGGGTCTTCAAACGAAATAGTGAACGAAAAGGACCACAGCGGTGTGAAGACCGTCGCGACCGTCGGGCTTCGGCCGGGCGAAAAGTGGCTTGCCGCAAAAACTGGCGGGGAAGCAGCCGCTAAAGATATGCCCGAGTATGACGTAGCCTGGCTCGGCAAAGCGGAGCTTGGACCGTCCTGGCTCTGGCCGGTGGAAGAATACCATCCACCGATCCCGAGCGTAAGGATTGCCATCAAGCACGATCCCCGCAATACCCTCAAGCTCTTCCTGAACGGAGCAGAGGTCGATCCCCTGAGTTTTGATGGCGCGGTCAAACGTGATGACAACAGACTCGCCGTCAGCACCTGGCGTGGCGTTCACATCGCGGACGGTGACAACTTCTTCGAGGCGGCGCTGTTTGACGAGCACGGCAAGGAGACATGGAGACTGAAACGGACCATCCATTACTCCACGCCTCCGGTAAAGGCCGAAATTCTCCCCGCCAAGTCACGGCTTGTTGCCGACGGTAAGACCCCACCGGTTTTAGCTGTCCGCCTTATAGACAAGGATGGCCATCCGGCACGGGAAGGGATAATCGGCGAATATGCCCTGGATCCGCCTTACGTCGCACTGCAACGGGCCGATGAGCTCAGGAATTCCTATCCGGCGTCGCCATCCGGAGATAAACTCAAATACAAGGTTGGCGATGACGGGGTTGCCCTCATCGAACTTCAGCCCACAACCAAAGCGGACGAAGCTGTGCTGCGGCTCAATCTCATGAGCGGGTCGCAGGAAGTACGGGCCCGGCTCGTACCGGACTACCGCGACTGGATACTGGTCGGCATTGCCGAAGGGACCAAGGGTTACAATACCCTCTCCGGCAACATGGAGAATCTGCGGGCTTCCGGCACGGAGGAAAATATCTACGACCGGGAGCGCCTCGCCTTCTACGCCAAGGGGACAATAAAGGGTGAATGGCTGCTGACCATGGCTTATGACAGTGCCAAACAGCGGACGGGAGTTACCGGCAACGCCCTATTCCAGACCATTGATCCAAACGCCTACTACACTCTTTATGGTGATGCAACGACCCAGGGGTATGAAGCAGCCAGCCAGAGAAAACTCTATCTAAAGATCGAACGTAACCAGTTCTATGCAATGTTCGGCGATTACGATACCGGACTCACTGTCAGTGAACTCTCCCGCTACAGCCGCAGATTGAACGGCATCAAGAGTGAATTGCGCACTGTAAGTTACGAGGTTACCGCCTTTGGCTCGGAGACCGCCCAGGCGTTTGTAAAGGATGAACTCAGAGGGGACGGCACCTCGGGACTTTACCATCTGTCGCGTAGCGGGATAGTTCTTAACTCGGACAGGATCAGCATTGAAACGCGTGACCGGTTTCATAGCGAAATCGTTACCGGTTCACGGCCGCTTAGCCGGTTTATCGACTACAGTATCGACTACGACAACGGCTCCATCTTTTTCAAGAGTTCGGTGGCAAGCAAAGATGAACAGCTCAATCCGATCTATATCGTGGTTGACTATGAAGTTGCCAATGCCGGCAAGGATGCTCTGACCTACGGCGGCCGGGCCGGCACAACCCTGCTCGATGGCAGGCTCAAGACCGGTGCCAGCTACATCCATGAAGGTCAGGTAAGCGGCGACAGCAATCTTTATGGTATCGATGCCAGCCTGATGTTCAGCCCGGAAACCAGGGCCCGGGCTGAACTAGCCACCACCACTTCCGACCTCGCCGGGACCAGAACCAACGGCAGCGCCTATCTGGTCGAAATAACCCATAGAGATACTAACCTTGACGGCAAGACCTACTACCGGGAACAGGAGAGTGGTTTCGGACTCGGCCAGCAGAAAGGGAGCGAAACCGCGACCCGCAAATTCGGCGCCGACCTTGCTTACAAACTGAACCAGCAGGTCACCGTCGGCGGTCAGGCCTATCGCCAGTACACCCTGGCAACCGGTGCCGTCAGGGATTTTATCGAAAGTCAGGCAACCTATGGTGAAAAGCAGTACAGCGGCAGAGCCGGTCTGCGCTATGCCAACGACTCCCTGGCAGACGGAAGCAATGCCACATCTATACAGGGGACTGTCGGCGTCAGCTGGAAAACTCAGGATCAGAAATTAACGCTCCGGATCGATCACGAGCAGTCGCTGTTCAACAACAATAATAACAATAGCGACTTTCCGACCAGAACAATCTTCGGTGCTGACTACCAGGCAACCAAGGAGACACTTCTCTTCGCCCAGCAAGAGCTTACCTACGGTGCTGCCGCCAATACCAACACGACCCGCGTAGGCGTGAAAGCAACTCCCTGGGCGGGCGGCGCGCTGACAACATCGGTTGTCAACGATTTGAATGAATACAGCGAGAGAACCTTTGCCAATGTCGGTCTTGCCCAGAAATGGCAGTTAAACTCTTTCTGGACCGTTGACGGCGGTCTCGACCGTAATCAGACAATAAGAAAGAAGAGCGGCTATCTGCTTAACACCAATGTCCCGCCGGCATCCGGAGGCAATGATTTCACCGCGGTTTCGCTTGGAGCTAACTATACTGAAAAGAAAATGACCTGGTCGAACCGCATAGAGTTTCGCGATAGCGACAACGAGGACAAATGGGGACTGGTTTCAGGGATCGTCAATGAGCAGGGGCTTGACTGGGGGTGGACTAGCAGGCTCCAAATATTGCACACGCAAACAACTGGCGGAATAAGCAAAGAATCTGCCGATCTTCGTCTGGGTCTTGCCTATCGCCCTCCACTTGCCAGGTGGATCGTGCTGGACCGTCTCGACCTGGTAACTTCCGATGACAAGAGCGCAACGGCATCCACAACCAGTCGACGGATAGTCAACAACCTGAATGCCAATTACAAACCAGACAGACAGACCCAGGTTTCTTTTCAATACGGTGGCAAGTATGTGCTAGACAGCATCGATGCAGACGATTACAGCGGATATACTGACCTGATGGGAATTGAGGGACGTTATGACATTTCCAAAAAATGGGACATCGGTCTTAAAGGTTCAATTCTCCACTCCTGGGAAGTTAACCAGTTCAGTTACAGCCTCGCCCCCTCCGTAGGCTTCAACATGATGGAAAATGCCTGGCTCAACCTCGGCTACAATGTCATCGGCTTTGAAGACAAGGACTTTTCCAAAGGCTCATTTACCGCCCGGGGACCGTTCGTACAGTTCAGATTCAAGTTTGATCAGAACTCGGTAAAGGATGGCCTGAAGGCGCTCAACCAGTAATTTTAGAGCATCGAGTCAAGGTCAGTCAGTGGAATTCGAACTGACCATCGAAGTAATATAACCTTTCGGTCAAACCCGGAAGATTCCTATGCCGGTCCGTAGGTGTTGATCTGAAAGCTGAAATCGCCTTTGATCCTATAGTGTGGCGGGTTTACTTGAGAAACGTCATAATCGGTCATGACTACATCGAATGTCCCCTGGACCTGGGTCGCGGCATCGGAAGTGGGTGTGAATGTAATAGTGCCGCTTTCAACTCTTTTACCGGTTGATTTCTGTCCATTGAATATCAGCACTTCCCCGGGGAATTTTTCCGCGACAGGGCTTTCTTCAATGGAGAACGTCTTGTTGAGCGATCGCATGGAGTTGCCGATCTTCTTGATGTCGATGCGGATAACGGTCAATGCGTTAATGTCGTGAATATCTTTGGCGATAGATGCCTGTATTGACCAGAATTCAGCATTATTAGTTGAAGAGTAGAAGTTGTGCGTCGCCAGTCCATATTCATCTATGGACAGGGTCAGATAGTTTGATAGTTTGCTGGGATTCAACAGATTGGCAGTTACAACCGAATCGCTTTTAGTCTCACTTCCTCCACCTTGAAGTGGTTGCGGTTTTTGAGACAGGGTGATAAGCAATGAGCCGACCCATCATGAGAGGAGAGGTTCAATGTCACCCCAACGTAACCGTTACAGCGCCGAATTCAAAGCCAAGGTAGCTCT
>Ga0129298_10000480_pt1 | contig 15703 bp, 13 predicted proteins | sample I19B2metaG_FD_94707 | JGI IMG/M metagenome (GOLD analysis project Ga0129298, IMG submission 94707) | Lake sediment bacterial and archeal communities from Gulf of Boni, Indonesia to study Microbial Dark Matter (Phase II) - ​I19B2 metaG | ecosystem: Environmental > Aquatic > Freshwater > Lake >... | reverse complement strand
TTCTGAACTTGGAAGGGCCGACTTTGTAATATATTATAATTCACTCGTTAAATCCGGGAAGAGTGCAAAGACACTGGATAATTATACAGCAGCTCTCAGGGCTTTCTATAGATGGCTTATCGAGTACCAATACTATGACATTGATATCACCCAGGGAACCCGGAACAAAAGAAAGACATCTGAATATGTTCGGGCGCCGCTCAATATTGAGCAGGCTGATCAGCTGCTGCAGTCATGCAAAGGAGACAGCATATATGATAAACGAAACTATGCAATAGTTAATATTATGTTATGGCTGGGTTTAAGACGCTGTGAGGTCTGCAGGCTAAATATCAGGGATATATTCATTCAGGAAAATAATTATTATATCAGGATCCAGGGCAAAGGACGAATAGATAAAGACGAAGTATTAAGGGTCACAGATGACATCCGTAAGCCTATTGAAGATTATTGGGCATTAAGAACTGATCGTTTCGGGCCAAATACTGCAGCTTTCATTTCACATGCCAGGCGTGGTGAAGTACGCCTTACTCCCGGGTTTATAAGCAAGCTCGTTAAGTGTCAACTGAGAATGATAGGTCTGGATGACAGGATTTATAGCTCTCACAGCCTGCGTCATACTGCTGCAATCCTGGCTATGAAGGCCGGGGCATCAGTCGACCAGGTCAGATCAATGCTTAGGCACAGATCTGCATCTATCACAGAATTGTATCTGAAAGTCCTGGAGAGGGACCAGCAGGCTGGTAATACTGCAATACTCGCCCTGGGTAATTATTACCGGAAACACAAGGAAACACGTCAAAAAGGCCAAAATAGTATTAACATATCAACCCAGTAGTAAAGAAACATACAATTATCTACCGTAAGCAAACATGAATTTACTGTTAGCAAACAAAAATATATGACTTAAATTCACAGTCGGAAGGTTGAAGTAGTGAAAATAATTGTAAGTAACAATATACCATGTGGTTACATGTAAAAACTAACAGACTCCCGGGGGGGGGTAAAATCTCTGGGCAAAAGGCTTCAGCGACCGTAAGCCAAGGCTTTTTCTGCCTCTGTCAAAATTCAAGGGTATATGGGCTAAAAGGTGTAAACACTAAATAAACATTAAATGGAAACACAAATTCAATCAATTACCGTAGATCAGGATTCAGTAAAGTCAATCTTGAATGTATTTTTTAAAACTATAGTTCGTAGTCTGACTTTTCCAGTGAGAATATTCCCTGATATTACTATGCCTGATGAGAAGAAAGAAAATCTTCTTATCAATTCGTCATGGGACACGGGCGCATCATCAACACATATAACAAAATCTGCTGCCCTGAAGCTCGGATTGATTACCAGGAAGGAATTTAGCTTGTGCAATAAAAAAGGCTTTAACCTGGATAGTAAAATAGTGCCGGTAACACTTTTATTCCCTGATAAACGGGTGCAGCTTGTGGGCGCTTATATTGCTGATGATTTTCCTGATGCAGATCTGATTATAGGCATGGATATTATAAATACAGGTAATTTTCAATACAGAGTCAAAAATGGAAAATCTGTTCTGAGTATAGCAAGGGCATTAAATGATATAGAAAAACCGGAATACTCAAAAGACCATCATCCTGACCTGATTAGTTGTGAAATTGACAGGTTTGGCTGCTTTCAGATGAAAGTAGAGTATCCTGGCATTGTAGACCGTTTGATTATACCTGTCATTATCTCTTCATTCCATATTCCTATATACCAACCAGGCAAGGAACAAATAAAGGTAAATTGCATAATTGATACCGGAGCACCAATAAGCTTAATTACTTCCAGGCTTGCAGAGAAGCTTAATCTGACAAGAATAGATGGTAAAGATCAGGTTATAAAAAGCGGAACTGCAAAAGATGGAGATATATCTGTGATTTTTTGTCAGTTTATGGAATATTATGATATTGAAATTGTTGTTCAGGTCAAGGATGACGATCATCCTGATTATGATTTTATTTTGGGTATGGACCTGATATCTTCGGGATCCTTGGGAATAATCAATTTTAATAACCAAACGACTCTTCTCTTGACTTTAAGTTCAAATACATAAGAATTTTATTTCACGGAATAAAAGAAGTTTGTATATTTGTACTAACCAACAGCGACAAATGGTTAGTTTATACATATTAGAAAATATATGGCCCCTGGGGTTGTTATTCCGGGTTTCCTTCGTCGCTGTTGGTTTCCGGGAGAGAATATCCAGGGGCTTATTATTAATTAAAAACCAACAGCGACATGAAAAAGGAAGTTTTTTATCTGAACCAGGAGTCATACCATTTAGTTAAGTGGTTTACATTTCCTGCCGGGCGCCGAACAGCAGGCCCGGAGCTGATCAACCTGATTGAAAAGTATTATTATCTGAATTGAACATTTATGTTTAACCTTTAAATTATTTGCATTATGGAAACAACAAACTTGGAAAAACAGGGAATTATTTCATGTAACGAAATTTTCACTGAAGAAAACGGCAGTAAAGTAATGAGGCTTGTCGATTATGATCTCTCAGGACTTAAGTTTCTTATTGAAACAGGAGGGATTGATTTTATAATTGACGGCTTAAAAGATCTCTATGATGATCTGGTCCTTGAAACACTTAAATCATTAGAAAATCATGAGAGCAAGAGCGGTATTTCTGAAAACAATCCGAATTTTTCAGATCAGATGTTTGTTCTCAATGCCTTGCGAGAACTTTTTGAAGAGGCAAAAGAAAATACCTATTCAAAAAAATTAAAAGACTATCCCATAGTTAAGGAAAGAAACAATGATCGGAATTATTTATCAGCAATACAGAATTGACGGAGGTCCAAGAATAGCCTGGTTTGAGTGGGAGTGAAAAGGTTTTAACAGAGAATTGAGTTTTAAAAATGTCGGGAAAGTGTCGGGAAAATAGAGTAAATAAAAAAGCGCAATTAAATGATAATCAATTAATTACGCTTAAAAAGTGTCGGGGTGGCAGGATTCGAACCTGCGACCCTCTGGTCCCAAACCAGATGCGCTAACCGGGCTGCGCTACACCCCGTTTAAAATGAGAACGCAAAAATATCATAATTTTTTCAATATCAAACAGACTGATGATTTTTTAAATTTTTTTACACCAAAACTGTTTCTCTGAAATACTCGATTGTCCTGGCCAGCCCTTCTTCCATCTGTATTTTGGGAGACCAGCCTAGTTCCTTCCCGGCCAGTGATATATCAGGTTGTCTTTGCATAGGATCATCCGGAGGTAATGGCATCTTAATTATTTTCGATTTGGAACCTGTAAGCTTTATAACTTTCTCAGCAAGTTCAAGGATTGTAAATTCATTTGGGTTACCGATATTGACGGGTCCTGTAAACTCTTCACGCGACGCCATCATTCTTATCATCCCTTCAACCAGATCATCAATGTACTGAAAGCTTCGGGTCTGCATACCTTCGCCATAAATTGTAATATCTTTATTCTGCAGAGCCTGGACAATAAAATTTGATACCACTCTTCCATCATTCGGATGCATTCTTGGGCCGTATGTATTGAATATCCTTATTATCTTGATTTTTACATTATTCTGTTTATGATAGTTGACAAAGAGAGTCTCGGCTGCACGTTTTCCTTCATCGTAGCATGCCCTTTCGCCAATCGGGTTTACATGGCCCCAGTAACTTTCAATCTGCGGATGAATCTGCGGATCGCCGTATACCTCACTGGTTGATGCCTGAAGGATTTTTGCCCTTATCCGTTTTGCAAGTCCGAGCATGTTAATGGCACCCATCACCGAAGTTTTAATTGTCTTTATTGCATTATACTGATAGTGAACAGGTGAAGCCGGACACGCCAGATTGTAGATTTCATCCACTTCAATAAAAAACGGCATTGTAACATCATGTCTGATCAGTTCGAAGTATGGATTATTGATCAGGTGTATAATATTTTGCTTCTGCCCTGTGAAGTAGTTGTCAAGGCAAACCACTTCGTTTCCATCTTTAAGCAGTCTGTCACACAGATGAGAGCCAATAAAACCTGCCCCACCAGTCACCAAAACCTTCTTTCTTATCATGCTTAATCCTTTATTTGGATGTACCTATTCCAATACAATAATATGTGAATCCGTTCAGCTTCATCTCGCTTCGGTCAAAAATGTTTCTTCCGTCAAAAATAACAGGGGACTTCAGTAATTTCTTTATTACTTCAAATTTAGGAAACCTGAATTCAGGCCATTCAGTAATTAATGCCAGGCAATCTGCATCAATCAGAGTTTCATATTGATCATTTAAAAATGTAACAGAATTACCGAATATCTTACGTGCTGATTCTATGGCTACCGGATCATAAGCCCTGACATTTGTACCTTCATTCAATAACTTTTTAATAATTACTTCAGAAGGTGCCTCCCGCATATCGTCAGTCTGAGGCTTGAATGAGAGACCCCATACTGCAACTGTCTTACCTTTTAATTTGCCTGAAAAATGTTTATATATTTTATTGAATAACAGTGCTTTCTGATCATTGTTTATTGCTTCAACTGCTTTTAGCAGCCGAAGGTCATAGTTGTTTTCTCCTGCAGTATTAATCAATGCTTTAACATCTTTTGGAAAGCAGGATCCTCCATAACCAATTCCGGGATATATAAATTTGTTCCCTATCCTTGGGTCTGATCCTATTCCCTTCCTGATCATGTTTATATCAGCTCCCGTCAGCTCGCAGAGGTTCGCAATATCATTCATGAAACTGATCTTTGTTGCAAGCATTGAGTTGGCTGCATATTTCGTCATTTCTGCAGAAACAATATCCATAAAAATCAATGGATGCCCATTGAGAGTAAATGGTTTATACAGACTTTTCATTATTTCTTCTGCCCGTGCTGAATCGAGACCAATTATTATCCGGTCAGGTTTAAGAAAATCCTCTACTGCAGCTCCCTGTTTTAAAAATTCAGGATTTGATGCAATATCATAATCAATTGACAGCCCTCTTTTATCCAATTCTTCCTGCACTGCTGATCTGACTTTTTTTGAGGTACCAACCGGTACTGTACTTTTTGTGGCAATCAATAAATAATTGTTCATGTATTTACCACAGTTACGTGCAACCTCAAGTACATAACTCAGGTCTGCGCTACCGTTTTGATCAGGAGGAGTGCCTACAGCTATAAAAACTACTTCGGCATCCCTAAGTGCTTCCTCAATTCTTGTAGTAAAGGTTAACCTTCCTTTTTTTACATTACGGTGTATTATTTCCTCAAGGCCAGGCTCAAATATTGTTGGAATACCTTTGTTTAGATTGTCAATCTTTTCTAAGTCAACATCCACACATACTACATCTATACCCACTTCGGAAAAGCAAGTGCCACTTACAAGACCAACATAACCCGTACCTACTACAACAATTTTCATAAATTAATATTTTTTATTTGCTGAAATGAATTTCAAATATAGACAATGTAGACTGGATATCAAACGGAACTTAAAGGTCTATTTATTGTCATCTGCCGCTCCGCATTTTTTCCCCTTCTGAGTTGCAGCATATGAAATTCCTGTTACCTGATCGGTATAGATCATTACAGGGTGCGCTATAGCTCCCTTTACAATACTCATTATATGTCCGCGACCTCTCAGGTTGTCAATAACGGATTTATCAGTGCTGTAAATATCAAGTGCTGAAAGTTTACCCCGTCTGACAGATGGATCAGGAGAGGGATTAAACGAATCCTCAATATGATGTGTATAAAACCTTGGAGAGCCAATTACTTCCTCAGGTATCATACCAAATTCAGCAACATCGAGGAAAAGCTGAAGAGATACCTGGTCCTGCATGTCACCTCCTGCCACGCTCATCGCCAGATAAGGGTTATCGTCTTTCAGAACAATGGTGGGAGTAAGTGTAATCCTCGGTCTTTTTCCGGGTGCAATGGAGTTGGGATGGCCTATTTCCGTATTAAGACTGCTGAGTCGGGTGTTATGGGCAATTCCCAGACTTTCACATATGCCATATTCAGGATTGGCACTTGGTGTTGCTGCAACAACATTTCCCCATTTATCAATCACAACGCATGTTGTTGTACCCTTTTCACCAGGCCTGTATTCCCCGGGTCCTCCAAGTGCTTTCATATTTAGCGGATCTCCGGGCCTTATTTCAGGAGAAGCTGTCTTCATATCAATAAGAGGGTACCTTATCTTTGCATATTGATCCGAAATCAATGATCTGAGAGGAACATTGACAAAGGACGGATCTCCGTAGTATTTGTCACGATCGGCGTAGGCAAGCTTCATGGCTTCTGCCGTTACATGAATGTAATCGGGGGAGAAAAATCCCATTGATTTCAGGTTAAAATTCTCCAGGATTTTAAGTGACTGAAGCAAAACAGGTCCCTGTGTCCAGGTATTGCATTTATAAACAGTCAGTTCTTTATATTTTACCGAGACAGGCTCTTCTATTATGGTCTTATGAGCAACGAGATCAGATTTCCGTAAAAAGGCGCCGGAACTTAGATAATAAGTGTTCAGTTCATCAGCGATGTCGCCTTTGTAGAAACGGTCACGAGCAGCTCTTATCCTGTCCTCCCGTGAACCAGCAGTATTTTTCTCTGATTCAACCAGTTTCCTTAATGTGACTGCAAAATTTCTGTGCCATTCTTTTTTATTTGAATCAAGGATCGACAGTGTGGGTTTTATTATTTCTTCAAACGACATAGTCCCTTTTATTTCCAGTGCAGTCAGTACTGTGCTGACAGCACTTGGTACAGTGGCTGATTTTATGCCGCTCTTCGGAATCCCGTTTTGATAGTACCAGGCAATAGCTTCAGGATCAAGGGGGGCACTACCCATCCCATTGAAAACAATTACTTTCTTTTTACCTGATTCATAAAACATGAATGGGACTTCTCCTCCGATACAAAATAATCCATAATCGGATACGGCGAGATTGAATATGACTGCTGCTGCTGCATCTACAGCATTTCCGCCATGGTTCAGCATCAGCAGGCCGGCTTTAACAGATGCAGATGGACCTGCTGCTATAATACCCTCTTTCCCCGAAGCTTTGGAATCAGGGTTCTGTGATTTTAGTAATGATCTTTGAGAAGCCACACAAATAACAATTAAAATAATCGAAATGTAATAATTTCTCATGCTTGCAGTATTTGGTTATTATCCGGTATAAAGAATATTTAGTCTCTCACAGTAATCACAATTCCGCTTGCAGGAGTTTTTCCCTTTGTATTCAGAGAGGTTGGTTTTGTTATTTCTTTGGAATCCAGGAAAATATGGATATAATAGATTCCTGTCTTTGAAAGTTTCAGAGGAATATTGTATCTGTTTCCCGATTTGAACCCGGATAAATCCCATGCTGTATAACTCAGGTACTGCTCCTCCGTGAAATCGGCATAGCTTCTCAATCTTTTAATCTGAGCCGGTGTCATTGGTTTGGGATAGTTTTCACGATATACCACCATGAAGTAGGGATATTCCTTACCGGCTGGTTTTATATTCAATGTAAAATTCTGATCAATTTTTACCACAGACGGAATATTTTCGAATTCAAGGTACCTGTCAATAAATTCTTCATAATACCTGAACTGTTTTTCAGAAATGAAATATCCTATTCCTGCATAGTTGTGATATTTATCAATTATGGTTTTCTTATGTCCGTCATTGGGTGCCCTTTCGGCCATGAATGTACCATGGCCTTTCTTCATCATTGAAAGAATTGCAGAAGAGGAAATTTCAAACCCGTCTGTTGTCCATTCACCAAATGCATTTTCAGAAACATGGTCATATCCTCCTGCAAATGCATACCTCTGATATGGTGTTTCTCCAGCCATATTCCAATGACCAACATAGTCATTTTTTGCCGCTTCGGCGCACATTTTATTTGCAACCCTTGATGCAAGAATATCAAGCCTTACAGGCTGAGCCCTGAATTTTTTCCTGCTGATGTTTATTACCTCAAGCTGAGCAAGCTTTAGTTTCAGAGCTTCTGTATCATCCTTATATTCCGATAGCCTGGTTTCGCTCTCATTGAGCCTGATGTACTCATCAATATCCCGGGTTTTGGAACCAGATAACTGTTTGGGAAGAATTGAATGGGGAAGACAGATCAATACAACGATTAGTATTACGAATATTTTAATTGTTTTCCAGAGTTTTCTGAACATAATTCTTTTATGGTTGTTTTGTTTTGTAAATAAACCAATAAAATATTAACAGGAAAGTTAAAATTAATTAATTTACTATGAGCAAACAGAAGTATTTATCACTTTTTTCATTGATGCTGATATCAGTATCATTGAGTGCACAATCATCAGGATTTTATGATTTTAAAGTAAAAACTCTTGAAGGACAGGAATTTGATTTCAGTTCCCTCAAAGGAAAAAAAGTAATGGTGGTTAATGTTGCGTCAAAATGTGGTCTTACACCGCAATACAAGGAACTGGAGGAGGTGTATGAAAAGTACCAGTCAGATAATTTTGTTATTATCGGCTTTCCTGCCAATAATTTTATGAACCAGGAACCCGGAACAGCTTCCGAAATCCGTAAATTCTGTACAGACAACTATGGTGTAACATTCCCGATAATGGAAAAAATATCTGTAAAAGGAGATGATATGCATCCTGTTTACCAGTGGCTCACATCAAAATCAAAAAACGGGGTCAGGGACTCTGAAGTTTCATGGAATTTTCAGAAATACCTTATTGATGAAAAAGGAAATCTTGCTGAAGTTATTCCTCCAAAGGAAAAACCAACATCTGATAAGGTTTTGGCATGGATTTCGGAATGACAGATTCATTTGAGTTTGTCATTCCGAGCGTTAGCGAGGAATCTCCAGAACATATCAGAAAATTTGTTTATGATTGCGATACTCAAATTATTATTTGTTATTCTCTAAGGCAAATTCAGATCCTGATCCCCATTACCATGATATCATCAATCTGAGGCAGATTTCCTCTCCAGTTTTCAATTTCCTCATCAAGCATACATTTCTGGGTTTCCATTGGTTCTCTGTGAATTGAAACAAGAAATTCTCTGAATTTCTGAGATTTATATTTTTTTGCCTTTGGTCCGCCAAACTGATCAGTATAGCCATCTGAGAAGAGATAAATGACATCTCCTTCCCGGCATTCAAGAATATGGTTTGAAAATTCGTTCTTTTCAGCTGCATACCTGCCTATGTCTATTTTATCTGCAGGGTATATTTTTATCTCACCGTCCCTGATAAGATACAGAGGATTATGAGCACCGGAGAACTGCAGCCTTTTTGTGGCCGGATCAAAAATGCAGAGACTTATATCCATGCCATCGTTTGTGGTAAGCTCTCTTTCCCTTCCCTGGTGCAGCGATTCCTGAATACGTTCCCTAAGCAGATCAAGTACAGTAGAAGCTTTGCAGATCTGAAGTGATTTGACAATATCATTAAGTGCACTTATCCCCAGCATGCTCATGAATGAGCCAGGTACACCATGTCCGGTGCAGTCGCCTACCGAAAAGAAAAGGTGAGTGTTGTTTTTTGCTATCCAGTAAAAATCACCGCTGACAATATGACAAGGTTTATTAAGAATGAAATACTCTTTGATGAGGTTGTCCATGAGTTTTTTAGGCGGAAGCACAGCCGTTTGTATTCTGCTGGCGTACCGTATGCTTGACTGTATCTCCTCTTTCTGTGCTTCAATCTGATCACGCTGTTCTTCAGCAATGTCCCTCTGACGAGCAATTTCAGTCTTCTGTATTTCCAGTTCCCTGTTCTTGTTTCTTATCTCTTCGGTCCGCCGGGCTACTTCAATTTCAAGTTTTTCCTTATCCTTTTCAAGCTTTGATACACGCTGTTTTATATACAAATAAACACCTGCCACTACTAACAATAATACACTTGCAATAAACCACAATCTTTTCCAGAAAGGAGGACTTACTGTAAATGAATATAATGATTCATCAGAGGAATGCCATGTTTTTTTATCAAGACTAACTTCCACCCGAAAGGTATATTTGCCATGAGGAAGCTGAGAGTAGGTGAGGGTCTGATTGCGATTGGAATACAGCCATTCAAGATCATATCCTTCCAGTTTGTAACGGTAAGTCATACCTTCCGGATTAGTGAACCAAATACCTGTATAACCAAATGTAAAATTGTTTTCATTATACCGGAATTTAGCCCTCATTTCATCAATAGGATTATAAAAGAGGTTTTTTACCGACAGAAAGACTTTGGGTATTTGGCCTATAAGTTTCAGATAATCAGGATTGTATATAATTATTCCTGTTTCAGTGCCTATCCATACGTGGCCATCCTTATCGGTGTACACAGAGTTCAGTACCGGATACTGATACCCCAGTCCTGAGTTTTCCCCGAGTTCAAGCAACAAGCCCTTATCTGGTTTGTAGAATGAAAAACCTTTTTTAGAAATTACTACAAGGTTATTCAGCTTGTCAAAAACAATAGATTGAATCTCGTCAAAGCTGATTCCTTCTTCCCTGCCGATTAGTTTTGTACTGTTTGAGGTAATCCTTATTAATCCTTTTTCACCTGTATTGAACCAAATATCTCCGGTTGAATCAATAGCAACACTATAAAGCTGGGGAAATCTTACATTTTCATTCCGGATCAGTATCAGACTGTCCTTCTGAATGTATGCCGGATATTTCAGTGATCCTGCAATCCAGGTTCTGCCTAATGGATCGGTTTTTGTTGCCCAGATGTATGTATTCAGTAGTTCCGGATAGTTAAACCTGTGAAAAGCTGATATATCAATGTCAAAGCATGATACCCCACCTCCAAGGGTTGACATCCATACGAGGTTACCACTTCCGGAAATTGAGATCACATTATTGTCATTCAACTGACCGGGTGCGATATACCGATTGAATTTCAGACTTTTGGGGTTTATTCTCAGTGCTCCGTTCCCATATGTTCCTGCCCATATATCTCCTCCGGGATCAGAATAGAGTGAGATAAAATTATCAATAAGGCCAAGTTTTTTACTGATGTTTTCCCATTCGTATTTGCCGGTATTGTCCTGTATGCCCCGATACAAACCAGCTTCACTGCATACCCAGAGATCATTGTTTTTATCGTGTGTTATACTGTATGCCATCAGAAATGGGGTACCATTATTTTTATTAAGGAATACAAAAGCAGGGGGTAGTGCCTGAATTATGCCCTGTTTTCCTCCAATCCAGATATTTTCCTCACTATCCTTAATAATTGTATTTATCCTGTTCGAAATAAGGCCTTCCTGCTCCCTTAACTGATGGTAAAGCGGGATTCCGGACTTTGTCAGCTTGAGTTGAACAACTCCCTGCTTTTCCGTACTGATCCAGAAATCATCTTCCAAACTCATCGCCAGACCTGTTACCGGGCCAAATTCCCATCCATGAATAGGGTTGAAGCTCTTATTCTCAGTATTATATACCGACAATCCTTTCTCCTCTGTACCTATCCATATTCTGCCATCAGCAGTTGATTTAAGCGTCCTTACAATATTATCATTAAGTCCATCTTTCATTGACAGAACTTCACATTTCCAGTCAGAGATCCTTGTAATACCGTTGTCGGTTGCCAGCCAGAATATACCTTTACTATCCTTTTCAATATCATATACATAGTTGTCGGATAATCCCTGGTCTGTATCTATGTTGGTCAGATATCTGCCATCATATTTATATATACCTTCACCCAGTGTTGAAAACAGAATCAGGCCAGCACTGTCAGTTTCGATATCTGTTATTTCTATATTCCCAAGTCCTTCCTCAGGCTTAAAGGGCCAGAAAACATTTCCGTCATAGCGGGTAATCTTCCCTGATTTATGACCGATCCACATTTCACCCTTACCGATGGTCTTAATGGCAGTTATATGATTTTCTGCAAGTCCTTCTGATACAGTGTATTCAACATAGTTAATTCCGTCAAACCTGAACAGACCGTGATCAGTCCCGAACCATATTAATCCTTCAGGTGATTGATATATTACCTCCACATTATACTCTTCCTTACCCTTAAAAAGCTGATGAGGTTTAAGAAAAGGAGTTTGTGCTGATACCTTACTGACGAATAATACCAGACCTGATAACAGGACCAAAAGGAATATTTTCTTCATATTAATTATCGGCTGAAGTAAGTGAAAAGCTTATTTCCACCTTTATTTCTTCTGCTATCTTCTGATTGAGTATTGAAGGGATACTGATATTATGGTCGGCAAGAAAAACAGTAAATGCTGCCGTGACATCAATTTTTTTCTCGCTTACAGTAAGATCACATCTTACAATTCTGTCATTTTCAACCCCATGGATATACATTTTCCCTTTAGCCCTTACCTTATAGGTGCCAGGAACTGAGAGATCGATCTCTTCAATTATTTTCCCCTTGAATGTAGAATTCGGATATGTATCTGTCTCCATATAATCTTCATTGAAATGGGTTTTCTGCAGGCTGCTGTTAAAACCCTCAAAGGTTTTTGTTGGAACAAGGAAAGAGAAGGATCTGTCGGAAATGTTAATTGCTCCGGTCAGATTTTTACTTGATGCTTTGATTACCTCAAGAGGAGCATCCGATTGGAAGCTGGCCTGACCGTTCCTGCAGGTATAAATACTGCCTTTTTCCTGGAATCCGGATATTACCAGCATTCCAGGAATCAGCAAAACTGAAATAATCTTCTTTATATAAGATTTAATCATCTGTCAATTTCCTTTTTTGTTTCTTTTCCCTGTATGGAAAACTCTGTAAATATTGAATCCGAAATAGATATCGCCTTCCGACCACTTGCCTTCAGTCTCAGTAATATATCCCCTTGCAAACATAAGTTGTGAATTGGTAGCCATAATCTGGAAAACATGTCCGGCAGCTTCAATATCGAATCCCAGCCCAAGTGAATTGGCAAAATCATCAGCAGTTTTTCCGGGCAGAAGCCAGTAGTATTCTCCGTTAATTGAAAACCTTTTTGTTAACTTGTATCTTCCGCCAGCTCCGATTGCAAAAATGTTATTCTGATCCTCAGGTGTTGGCACAAGGTTTTTATGAACATACGAAGGTGCAAGCTGTAGTGAGAGATTCCTGTTGAATTTTCTGGAAATCAGGATTTGTGTTGCATATGAAAGTCGTGATGAGAAAAGGTTTTCCCTGTCAGGTTCTTCCCATTTCAGTGTTTTGATAAAGACAGCCTGGTAAAGTGATACAGTCACCGGGATATTTTTAACCCCGGTCTGCTGGCGGAGCACTTTGACTTTTATTGCACCATCATAAGTTTTTTCATAGGTGCTTCTGCCTATCGACAGTCCGACTATATCCTTAAGTCCATATTCAAATCCCAGCCGGGTTGTGCCCTGGTCTATCCCGAAAAGTGTATAAATTCCCTGGTTGATTGCTCCGAACCTGTGGGAAATGTTGAACTGCAGGTCCATATGACCCGGGATCTCAGTTGATTGGCCGTTTACGATTGTAGTCCCTTTGAAAGCAGCGTTTGCATAATCGGGGGAACTGTTATCGGTTAAACTGCCAACTATCTGGTCAAGGTCCTGTGAAAATACAGTTATGCTGCATAGAAAAATAAGAATTATGAACAGAAGATATTTTCTCATTATTTCAGTTTTCCGGTGCACCATTATCAAGCCATGTATTTATCAGTTCAAGCTCACATGCAGGTAACTTACCTCTGTCCTTAGGCATTTTCACATATCCGTCAAGATGGTTAACAACGCCTCTTAGTCTGCCGTCATTTACTACAATCATTTCACTTTCATAGCTATCATGCCTTACTCCATTGTAGCTTACATCCTCACCATGACAAACAACACAGTTCGTCTCCATTATTGCAGAGATCTTTGAATCCCATGTGACATTGGATGTGTCGCATTCGGGAATTCCATACAGATCATATTCATTATTGTTGACACAGGAAATCGATACAACTGTAATAAATAGAAATATTAAAAAAGCATATATGACCGGTTTTATGAACATAATGCTAATGAATTGAAGACATGTAAATATAGAAAAAATAAGAATACAATATTGGAAAGTGGTACTCACTAACTTTATGAAAGGCAATGAGTACGGGTACTGTTTTATGTCTTACTTATTCCGAAATGGTAAGGATATTACCGGATTTGCTTACTGTATATGTTTTAAGGGCCACAACAGCAGGTCCCTCTACTACAGCCCCTGTTAATGAGAAAACAGAACCATGACTGGGGCATTGAAGATTATTGGAATTTGAATTATAACTTACCTGAGTACCCTGATGCGTACAGGAGGCCGAAAGAGCCACAAAACCATTTGTTCCGGTATTTACTATAATAATACCACTGACTACTTTGGATCCACCTGCACTGGCAAGAACTGCATATTCATTCTGAGAAATATCAATTTTGAGATCATTTTTTATAACAGGCCCTTTAGGAATCGGATCTGTTGGTCTGTATTCAGATTTTTCACAGCTTGTTATTAGGCCAGGTACAAGTACCAGTGCTGTTGTTCCCATCACAACCCGTTGAATTAATTGCCTTCTGTCCATGATTGAATATTATTATCATCTATTTATATAACAAACAGCCTTGCTTTTTGTTAATCTCATATAAACAATTTTTAATTAATATTGTGATTGTTTTAGCTTTATTTCATTTGGTTTATAAAGTATTGTAATTTCAAACATATATTAATAAAACTCATCTGATATATTATGCCACTAAATATTCCTGATAAGCTTCCTGCAATTGAATTTCTTCAGAAGGAAAATATTTTCGTTATGGATGAATCCAGGGCAACACATCAGGATATTCGTCCGCTTAAGATCGCTCTTCTGAACCTGATGCCGGTAAAAATAACCACAGAAATTGACCTGGTCAGGATCTTATCCAATTCTCCGTTGCAGGTTGAACTTGAACTAATTAAGCTTGCAACTCATACATCAAAGACCACTCCAAAGGAGCATATGCAGGCATTCTATAAGGATTTCCAGCATATTGTAAATCATAAATATGACGGACTTATTATAACCGGAGCTCCTGTTGAACAGATGCCATTTGAAGAGGTTTCTTACTGGGAGGAGCTTAAAGGCATTTTTAACTGGGCCAGGACAAATGTTACATCATCAATGTTTATCTGCTGGGGAGCTCAGGCAGCGCTGTATCATTATTATGGTATTCCCAAATATCCTCTTGAAAAGAAAATGTTCGGGGTATTCAGGCATACAAAGGCTGATCCAAATCATCCGCTTTTCAGGGGCTTCGATGATGTATTCTATGTTCCCCACAGCAGGCATACTGAAATAAAAAAGAAAGATATTCTGAAAGTACCTGGTCTGAAAATCCTTTCAGAATCTGATGTGTCTGGTGTGAACATAGTGGCAGCTGCTAACGGACGTGAATTTTTTCTCACAGGTCATGCGGAATATTCTCCGGATACACTTGATAAAGAATATAAGCGGGATCTGTCAAAAAATCTTCCGATTGAATTGCCTGTTAACTATTATCTGAATAATAATCCTGAAAACAAACCTCTCGTACAGTGGCGTTCTCATGCCAATCTGCTGTTTGTTAACTGGCTGAATTATTTTGTATATCAGATTACCCCGTATAATATTGAGAAGATAGGGTAGGTACCCCTAAATCCCCTCTATGTGTAAAAACAAGGTTTCAGAGGTTATTTTTTCATTAAAAGAACAATTTCTATAAAAACATCCTTCTATAAGCAGATACAATTTATTGAACTGCAATGTCTTGT
>Ga0129298_10000478_pt1 | contig 15713 bp, 14 predicted proteins | sample I19B2metaG_FD_94707 | JGI IMG/M metagenome (GOLD analysis project Ga0129298, IMG submission 94707) | Lake sediment bacterial and archeal communities from Gulf of Boni, Indonesia to study Microbial Dark Matter (Phase II) - ​I19B2 metaG | ecosystem: Environmental > Aquatic > Freshwater > Lake >... | reverse complement strand
GGCTGAAAAGATCATCGTCGGCAGCGAACTGAAGACCGTCCAAGTCTACAACCTCGCAAAGCTAACCAGGCTAGAAGTAGTCGACCGCTCACATCTGATTCTTGAGATTTTCGTCCGGAGGGCCTCCACAAAAGAGGCTAAGCTACAGATAGATCTAGCCAGACTGCAATATGAGCTGGCTCACGCAAAGGAAAAGGTAAGGTTGGCAAGGACCGGTGAACAGCCCGGGTTTCTTGGTTTGGGCAGATACGAAGTTGATGTCTACTATGAAAGTGTGAGCCGGCAAGTCCACAGCATCCAAGAGAAGCTGAAGAGGATAAGAAAGACAAGGGAACTGCACCGGGAACGCAGACGCAAGCTAGGTTTCCCCATGGCTTCATTGGCGGGCTACACGAACTCGGGCAAGAGCACGCTTTTCAATGCCCTTGCCGAGGAGAATGTCCCCGCGGACCCAAGGCTGTTCACAACTCTGTCTACGACAACCCGGGCGATCAGCCTTCCCAGAGACCAAGCCCTTCTGACGGATACGGTTGGTTTTATCGACAAGCTGCCCCTGACGCTTATAGAGGCGTTCCGCTCAACCCTAGAGGAGACCATCTTCTCTGACCTGATTCTTCTCGTAGTCGACATAAGCGAGCCTCCTGATGAAGTTGAAAGGAAACTGGAGTGCTCGCTCAACGTGATCCGTGAGATAGGAGCCGGCGAAATCCCGATAGTAACCGTGCTCAACAAGACTGACTTGATCTCCAATCAAGAACTGCAGAAGAAAACGGAGGCTTTGCAGAAATACTCGCTGAATGCCGTAGCCATCTCTGCCTTGAATAAGACGAATCTGAAGCAGTTGGAGGCGGAGATAGCCAAGCATCTTACTGCTCATGTTCGGTCCTCCTTCACAATACAGATGAAGGGGGAATCCCAATCCTTTCTTTCCTGGGTCTTTGATCACGCCGATGTGCAGAAGGTTGCGTATGAAGATGATTCCGTGAACGTGTCCTTCGGCGCTTCGCCTAACATTGTAGACAAGATCAGAGATCAGGTGGAGAAGATGGGAGGGATCTTCAGACATGAAGAAGTGGAAGGTCTACGTCCTAAGGTTGAACCATAGGCCTAGTCGCGACAAGAGAGTCACCACTCATCTCCTTCTTGCAGCAAGAGCCTTCGGGGCTGACGGAGCCTTTTATGGCGGCCTGAGGGATGGGAAAGTCGAGAGAAGCGTCGAGAATGTAAGCGAGTCTTGGGGTGGTTCTTTCGAAGCTCAGTATGTGCAGAACTGGAGCAGAACCATAAGTCAGTGGAAGGAAAGAGGCGGCGAGGTCATCCACCTAACAATGTACGGCCTGTCCGTCCAAGACACGATTGATCGGATAAGAGCCTCGCCGAAGGACAAACTCGTTGTGGTCGGCGGCGCCAAGGTGCCCGGCGAGGTGTACAGATTAGCCGACTGGAACACTTCGGTGACCTCTCAACCCCACTCTGAGGTAAGCGCCTTGAGCATCTTTCTACATGAACTGTTTGAGGGCAAAGAGCTCTCTCTGTCTTTCGAAAAAGCTGAGGTAAGGGTTGTGCCTCAAGCCAAGGGTAAGAAGATTGTGAGGACTGAATCCTAGGCGCCCATGTAACCCCCGTCTTTGTAGCGATTGATTTAAGTTCCAAGAGCCCGTTATATATAGGTGGGTTTGCGGTGGTCTTGGTGGCCCTTGTGAACTATGACACTCTTATGAAGGTTGCCGGCATTCTTGGGGGCGAAGAGGCTGTCAAGATAGTTGAGATACTTAGCCAGGTGGACGAAGTCACTGACGAAGAAATCGTAGCCAAAAGCAACATCAGGTTAAACAATGTTCGCAAGATCCTCTACAGATTTTACGACCACTCTATCGTAGCCCTGAGGAGAACTCGGGACAAAAACACAGGATGGTTCATCTTTCACTGGAGACTTCAGCCAGACCAGATTGACGGATTCTTGACCAACCAGAAGAAACATATCCTCGCAAAACTCCAGACAAGACTGGATTATGAGAAGAACCATGACTTCTACTATTGTTATTCCCCAGGGTGCGGTCGGCTCCCTTTCGAAGAAGCAACAGAATACGTTTTCCGATGCCCAAAATGTGACAAGCCTCTAATGCACTTTGACAATGGCAGGATTGTTGAGTTTCTTTCTAAGAAAGTTGACCAGTTGAGGAGCGAGTTAAGTGAGTGAGCAACTCCCCTCACCCGACGAAGCCTTGAAGATTCTGAAAGAGAGCGGCTGTTCCCCCCGCGTGGTGGAACACTGCAAAGCCGTGGCTGAACTTGCCTTACGCATCGCCGATAGATGCGTGAGAAACGGGGCGAAAATAGACATAGAACTGATCCGGATTGGGGGCCTTTTGCATGACATAGGTCGATCCAAGACGCACAGTGTCCACCACGCAGTTGCTGGTTCGGAGATCGCTCGGTCATTCAATCTTCCTTCCTCAGTTGCATCGATAATTGAACGGCACGTCGGCGGCGGCATAGCTGCTGAAGAGGCGGCTGAGCTGGGTTGGCCTAAGGGGATATATGCACCGCAGACACTTGAAGAAAAGATCGTCACGTACGCGGACAAGCTGATAGAAGAGGCCAAAACCGTGCCCATTGAAAGGACTGTTCAGAAACTTGGGGAGCAGTTAGGCGCCGATCACCCGGCTCTTAGAAGGGTAATGAACCTTCACCAAGAAATGTCCCGTTTCTGCCCAAAAGCCAGCAACTGATTGCGCCCTTCAGATTCAAGATACTTAGCAAGACCCTAAGCGAATAGAGGGACCAAAAATCCTAGCCTTTCCTGCGCCAAGTCATAGCAGGAAAAACTCTGAGACAGCTGAAACAAAAGTTTAAAAGTGGTTGAGTAACTCATATCTCATGAGGAGGAAAAAGGTCGTGGCTGCTTTGGAGAGAAGGTCTGCAATGCTGGTCAAGGATGTCATGACTAATCCAGTGATAACGGTTCGCGAAGACGATCCAGCCAACAGAGTTGCTCAGTTGATGGTTGAACATAACATCGGCTGTGTCATAGTAAGCGGCGGAAAAGGCAAGCCCATCGGCATGATCACTGAGAGAGATCTGGCTGAGAGAGTTGTGGCTAAGAACCTCCAACCTAGCAAGGTGACCGCCAAAGAAGTCATGAGCAGCCCGCTGGTCACGATAGACTCAGACGGCACCATAACTGATGCGGCAAGAAGAATGAGCCTCCAGAATATCCGCAGATTGGCTGTCATGCACAAGGGGGATTTAGCCGGGATAATCTCAAGTAAGGACATCTTGGCAGTGACACCGGAACTCATAGAGACAATACAGGAAAAGGCCCGTATAGAAAACCAGATTGCTGCTGGAGAGGTTGAAGAGTCTTCTCCCCAAGCGGGATACTGTGATAGCTGTGGAAGATGGTCGGACAGTCTGAAAGAGGCTGAAGGCAGCTTCCTATGCGAAGAATGCCGCCTTGAACTGACGGGTTCTGAATACTAACTATGTTTGTGTTTTCCTATCAACGACTATAGGCAATGCCCTCAAGTCGATATCATTTTCGTCGAATTTATCTAGCTAGCCAACATAAAGTATCTGGGCGAAGAGACGGTTGCCAGTCGACCTCGTCCTGAAGAATGCAAAGATTTGCACGAGCACAGAAGTGTTTCGCGCAGGATTGGCAATCGATGGCGACAGAATCGCCAGGATAGCCAAGGAGCCAAACTTGCCTCCGGCTTCTGAAGAAATGAACCTGAGCGGTCTCACCGTCCTGCCGGGGTTAATAGATGCACATGTTCACCTGAGAGATCAGAAGCTGGAGTATAAGGAGGATTTCTACACAGGGACCGCTGCAGCAGCCAATGGAGGCGTAACGCTCGTTATTGATATGCCGAACAATGTGCCTGTGACAATGGATGCAAAAAGCCTGAGAGAACGTATGAGCATCGCATCTAGAAGATCGATTGTGAACGTAGCCTTCTACTCCGCATTCCCATCTCGTGTGCGGGAGATGCGAGATATAGTCCAAGAAGGCGCAAAGGCATTCAAACTGTACATGTCTGAGAAGATTGGAGGCTTGGACCCAGATGACGAAGGAACCTTGGTTGAAGCCTTCAGAGAAGCTGCAAATCTGAACGTTCCAGTGTCGGTCCATGCTGAAGACCGGCGGCTTTTGAAACAAGCACTAACGCAGGTCAGAGAAGCTAATCGCAACGATGTTAACGCCTATGTCAGCGTGCATTCTACGGATGCCGAGGTGAAAGCGATCACCCGCGTCATGGATTTAGTGAAGAAAAGTCATGCGTGTACACATGTCTGTCATGTTAGCTCAGGCAAGGGAATGAAAACCGTCGAGTCGGCCAAGCTGGCTGGGCTCCCGGTCACGTGCGAGGTGACCCCTCATCATCTGCTTCTCTCCTCGCGCGATCTCAAAGATCTAGGCCCCGTTGCTTTGACCAATCCTCCTCTGAGATCTATTGAAGATATGCGTAGTCTTTGGTCTTCTCTGCGCTGTGGTATCGTCGACATTTTGGCTTCCGATCACGCCCCCCACTCCAGACAAGAGAAAGAAGGACCTTCCTTCTGGAATATCTCGCCCGGCATCGCTGGCGTAGAGGCATTGCTCCCCCTTATGTTAACACAGGTCAGCAAAGGTCATTTGCCACTCTCGACGCTTGTGCGGATAACGTCCGAAAGGCCTGCTGAGATATTCCGAATAGCCAATAGAGGCGTTTTGAAGGAAGGCAACTACGCCGACCTTGTGGTCGTTGACTTGAGGAAAAAGTGGAGAATCGATTCCTCAATTTTCCAGTCTAAAGAGAAGTTCTCTCCTTTTGACGGTTGGCAAGTGAAAGGCAAACCTGTGAAAACCTTTGTTAACGGACGTTTGGTGATGGACGAAGGGGAAATAGTCGGGGAACCTGGGGACGGACGCATAATACGATAGGAGAACGGCAAGCTTTGAGATTCATTGCTGATGGTATGCTTGGAAAACTGACCCGTTGGCTCAGGATGTTGGGGTGCGATGTCACGTACTTCAACGACTTGGAGGACAACAGTCTCATAAAGCTGGCAATAGAAGAAGAACGCATTCTCCTAACGCGTGATACTCAGCTATACCGGAGGGCTTCGGTCAAGGGCGCGAAAGCCTTCCTTGTGCAGGGTCGAATTGAGACTGAGAGGCTTGCGGAGTTAGCTCAACGGTTCGGCTTCAAACTTGAGGTAGACATTGAAGTTTCACGCTGTCCCAAGTGCAATGCTGGGATAAACCCGGTTTCCAAGGATGAGATCAGGGACAGAGTTCCTCCCTCAACCTCACGATTCTACGATGACTTCTGGATCTGCCCGGATTGTGGTCATATCTACTGGCAAGGAAGTCACTGGAGGAAAATCCACCGAACACTGTCTCAAGCCAAAGAGATCATGGAAAAATCGATCAAACCAAAGCAGGAAGCTGGTCCTAGCTCCTCCTAGGTTAACTCCACCATGTCTGAGGTGACAAGCCTCACCCCGCCGAGTTTCCGGCTTCTGAGCGCCTTGTCCAGATTAAGGACCCCTTCGAAAGAGTTCGGAGCTATCAGGGGGCACACGACCACATCTGCGCAAGGTTTTGTCTCAGCAATCTTCTCTGCAACTACTATGTGAGGGATTCTGCTTCCCTTACCGTATTTTCCGGCTAGCTCCTTGTAGACTCCTTCAACATGGACACAGGAGCCGTAGATGAGTTCGGGAGGGCAGATGAAATACTTGAAGTCCTGTACGATTCTGCTCTTCAACTTCTTCTTGAGGGACTTGATGGCGATTTTTTCGATGAACGTTTTCTCAGATATCCTGCGATCGGCATAGCTTAGAATCAGCTTGCTTAGAGCGGAGGCGGCATTGCCAAAGATAAGATCCTGCCTGTTTATTTGGCTGCCCTCATGGTTGTACTCACCGACCCAGATTCCTTCCTTCTTTTCTCTTGCGATGGGGCGGATGATGAAACCTCTGGACTTCTGGAGGGTTCTTTCGAGCAGCCATTCAGCATCGTCCACAAGATTGTTGTAGCCTCTGAAGTTCTGATAGGTCGAGATACCCTGGTCTCTGTCAAAAACGATTACGGTATCTTTCAGCCTCAAGCCTTTCTCCGGCAACTTCAGTTCCGTCAATGGATATTCACCAGTCATATTAACTTTTGCCCAAGTCACGCCCCAAAAGCCACTTCCGCCACGTCTCAACTCAAATTTTCAGTAAGGTTTATATTTCGTATAGGATTCTAGTGATGCAACATAACCAGAGGATTTGTGAAATTGTGGTCAAAAGGTAGAGGCTACGCCACGACTCCAAATCCTCCAAACTGCAGCGCGACACTATACCCCCCGCCGTGCAGAAAAAGACTGCTAAGGAGAGTCTTGAAGTAAACGAGCTCACAGAAGAGAGAACTGATTGGTCCTCCTAAGCTTACGCGTTTCGAGAAAGCTCGCATAGTAGGAGCTAGAGCCCTTCAGATCTCCATGGGGGCACCCATACTTATCACGCCCTCCAAGCCCTCGTCCAGCCCTATAGAGATAGCTGTTGAAGAACTGACACAGGGCGTACTGCCGATGACCATCCGCAGAACTCTGCCAGATGGGGGAACCTACCAAGACATACCTATAAAATGGCTGCTGTAGGCTTGTCTTTGACCTCGCCGCATGTTCTTCGGAAAGGCATCCACTTCCTGAAAAAAGAATCGCAGCCCACTTTTGCGAGAAGCCAGAAGGCAAGCAGGTCTGAAAACGGGTCAGGACATATCAACAGAACGACTGCAGATGCCACAACTGCATATCTCAAAACTCGCTTACGCGAAAACTGGTTCATTCCAAGCAAATTTGGTCCCGTGAGAACATGGGACCCTCAGTCCCTATAGCGATTATGAAAGTGCAACAAGTATTGCGAAGACAATTTTCCGATCCAGATTGGTAGCACTAACGGATTTGGACGAGGGCGTTGCGAAAGGCGCTGGATGGATCTTCTCTCACAGCACTCTCAAGTGGAAAATAGCTTTGAAACCTTGTCCGAAAAGAACAGCAACTTTACGGGTGTTCAAGGTTTCGTTCGAGTTCCCCTACGGCTTTTACTGGGTCTGTGTTCTGGGTGATGAAGGAACCCACCACCGCTATTTCTGCTCCGGCCTTCTTGGCTATGGCTATCGTCTGGGGGTTCATTCCGCCGTCAACTTCTAAGATCTTCCTCGGGAACTTCTGAGCGAAATAGGCAATTCGTCTTGTGGCTTCTGCGCTGTATTTCTGCCCTCCTTCCCCCATAGGAACAGACATTAGCAGAACTGTGTCCGCTGATTCCACGATCTTTCTCGTAAGAATTCCTCTGGGAGTTGGAAGGTCTAGGCAGATTCCAGCTGCATAGCCGTGTTCCTTCAGAAGTCTTAGAGCTTCAATGGTTTCTTGTTCTGAGCTGAAGGATTCGCATTGTATGAAGATAGTCGTTTCTGCTCGATTTTCTCTCGCTATGAATTCATTGATCTTCTCAATGAGGGAAATAGGGTCGCTGACCATCAGGTGGATAGCCAGCTGCGTTTTGCCGTGAAGCCCTTCGTGTAGGCACTTTATTAGCTCAACCGGGAACCTTGTCTTGCTAGGTATCATCGGTGGCCTCATGACATCTATGTGCACTCGACGAATCTTGCCAGTCTGGATCAGCCTTGTTATCTGGGAAAATGCCTCTGACTCTTCAATACTGCCCGTGTGCTCGGAGAGGTCAGGCTCGTACTCTAAGATCGACAGAGAGATCATCATTTCTTTACAATACTAGAAGGGTTGAAGGTGCAGATAACATTTATAACTTGGCGAGGAAGGTTACAGTATGGTTCGGCCTGAGTTTTTCGTCGGAATCGACAATGGTACACAGAGCACCAAGACCATCATCGTCAACGGCGAGACAGGCCAAGTCGTCGGAAAAGCAACAAGAGCCTACGGCATCATAGAGGGGCTCCCGCCCGGCTACAAGGAGCAGGATCCCGCAGTCTGGATTGACGCCCTGCACGAGATTATCTCAGAAGCGTTGAAAGAAGCGAGGATTGATCCTAAGGGCATTAGAGCCATCGGCGTCTCGGGTCAACAGCACGGGTTAGTTCCTCTCGATGAGTGGGGAGATGTTGTCAGACCCGTTAAGCTTTGGAATGACACAAGCACGATCAAAGAATGCGAGATTCTAACCCGTAAGCTTGGAGGAAAGAAGAAGGTCATAGAGCTTCTGGGCCTTAAGATTCCACCGGGCTTCACCGCTTCAAAGGTTCTCTGGCTCAAACGAAATGAGCCCCAGAACTACAGGAGGCTTAAGACGATTCTTTTGCCACACGACTACCTGAACTTCTACTTAACAGGAAAGAGGATCATGGAGTATGGCGACGCCTCAGGAACAGCCTTGATGAACATCCGAACTAGAACATGGAGCAAGAAGACCTTAGAAGTCATCGACCCCTATCTGGAAAGTAAGCTTCCCCCACTGCAGAGCTCAGACAAGCCCGCTGGCGCGATTCGAAGAGATATCGCCGAGAAGTTTGGGTTTGGTGAAGATGTTCTCGTAAGCGCCGGCGGAGGAGACAACATGATGGGCGCCATAGGAACCGGAAACACCCGTAAAGGAACAGTCACCGCAAGCTTCGGCACCTCAGGCACCATTTACGCATACTCTGATGTTCCTGTTGTTGATCCCGAAGGTGAGATCGCCGCCTTCTGCGATTCCACCAACGCTTGGCTTCCTCTTCTCTGCACGATGAATGTCACTGTTGCCACCGAATTCGTGAGAAACCTGTTCAACCTGTCGCACGGTGAGTTGGCGGAAGTCGTTGATGAGGCACCCGTGGGATCAGATGGTCTGGTTCTTCTTCCCTACTTTGAGGGTGAAAGAACACCCAACGTTCCGGACGGAACAGGCGTCCTCTATGGGCTGAACAGCCGGACCTTCCAGAAGTCACGTTTTGCTCGAGCTGCTATGGAGGGCGTGACCATGGGGATGAACTACGGCCTAAACAGGATGAAGGAGCTGGGCATCAAACCTAGACAGATAAGGCTCACGGGCGGCGGATCGAAGAATCGGGCTTGGCGGCAGATAGCAGCCGACATATTCGACACAGAGGTTGTCTGCCTAAAGATAGATGAGGGCGCAGCCTACGGAGCGGCTTTACAGGCTCTCTGGACCTATCGCAACCACGTTGGACAGAAAACCACCATTCAAGAGGTAACTGACCGCTATGTCGAGGTTGACGAGAAGACCCAAGCCTCACCAAAACCCTCCAACGTCGAAGTATACACGGAGCTCCAGAAGATCCAAGACAAACTCAGCCTAAGCCTCAGAGGAGCCTTCAGCAGGCACAGAGAATACCTGAACCGGTATCTGTCCCAATAAAGGCTGTCACGACTCAATGTGTGGTAAGGTAGCAAGAAATGCGGAATACGAGACGGAGGAAGACCCGTGTGGAGCCAGTAAAGCTGCTAGTAGTCTATGATAGTTTGACGGGAAACGTTGAGACCATGGCTAAGGCAGTTGCGGAGGGAGCCCGTGAAGCCGGGGGACTGGTCACTTTGAAGAGGGTCGACGAAGTTGAGGTTGAGGAGATCCCTTCATTCGACGCATTCGCATTTGGCTCGCCGACGCATTGCGGCACGATGACTGCAAGAATGAATGACTTCTTCAACCAGAAAATGATCAAGCACTGGGGCAAACTCAGATACAAAGTTGCAGCTGCATTCGCCTCGTCTGGCGGGTTGGGAGGAGGCAGCGAGATGATGCTTCTGTCGATTATCTCTGTGATCATAAACTTTGGCATGATGACATTCGGCGTACCGGATTACGTTTCCCCAGGCGTAACACTTCACTACGGTGCCATTGCTATAGGCGAACCCGACAAGAACTCGCTCGAAGCGTGCAAGCTACTCGGAAAAAGATTGATTGAACACGCTGAAGTGCTCAAAGGCGGCCTACGTAAATAACCGTCCCATGCTTTTGGTTGGACCGAACCGGAAAAAACGTGAGGAAACCGTTTTATAATCCCTCAATAGAGTTTTTGCCATTACCTGAGGAGCTTGTTGAGATGCAGAGGTTGAACATAGCTCTCGTAGGCTGCGGGGGCATAGCTGACGCCCATGTGGAAGGCTACAAGGATCTGCACACCCGAGGCCTAGAAGTCTTCGAGGTGAAGGCAGCTTGCGATGTCTACGAGGAGAATGCCAAGGCAAAGGCCAAAGCCATCAGTGCCTTTCAAGAGTCCAAGCCACTGGTTTTCACGGATCTTGAGAATATGCTCGAAGAGGTCAGTTTGGACGCCGTGGATCTGTGTCTGCCTCACAATGTTCACCACACAGTGGCTTGCCAATGCCTGGAGGAGGGGCTTCATGTCATCATAGAGAAGCCTTTGGGGATAACCATGAGAGCCGCAAAGCTCACAGTAGACAAGGTCACGAAGAGCGGAAAGACCTTGGCGGTTGCGGAAAACTACAGAAGAGAGCCGAAGGAGAGGGCTTTCTGGTGGGCAGTGCAACAGGATCTCATTGGCGATCCGCGCATGGTTATCTGGGCAGCATCTCACTGGGGGCCTAAGCCTTGGGGTTGGAGGGAGGACAAGCTCGTGGCCGGCGGAAGTTGGGTCTTCGATGGCGGCGTTCACTGGGCTGACCTGGATCGTTACCAGTTGGGCAGAGAAGCCGTCGAGGTTTCCGCCATGAGCCATACTTTCGATCCAGTTAAAGAAGGCGTGAAAGTGACGGTAGACGACATGACGATGGCAATAGTCCGATACGAGGGAAACGTTTTCTCGCAGTGGCTCTGGACAAGGGCCGGACCAGCTAAGACTCTATACCTGCACATTTTGTACGGGTCCAAAGGTGCTCTTACCAGTGAGGGTTTGCACATCCAGAAGGATGGTGACAAGGTTGATGTCCAACCGATGGAGGCTCTTGTGGATAGTATGATGCAGAAGCTTAACCCCGAAATTGTCGAGCGGTTCTTCCCGAAGGGCTCAACGAACAGCATCGCCATAGAGCTCTACGACTTCTACGAGTCTGTGATGAACAAAAGGGAACCCGAAGTGGACGCGTGGGAAGGATACAGAGACATGGCTATTCCACTCGGCTTCTACGAGTCAGCCAGACTGGGCAGAAGTGTCAAGGTCAAAGACATCGAAGAACTCCGGTTGGAAGATTACCAGCGCGAAATAAACGAGAAACTGGGCGTATGACTGGGAATACCATCGAGCGTTGACCCATCTCCTGTTAGAAAGCATTTTTAACCAACCGCTGCCCACACTTTAGACGACAACGGATGAAGAGAAGCCTACATAGAGAGATCATAAACCATCTGATGCAGCTGCCAGATCCCTCAGAAATGGACGTTAACCGAGTCAAAACAAGGATCTCCGAGAAATACGGGCTGATTCAAGTCCCGCCCAACTCAGAAATCATCCATCACCTCAGGCCTAAGGAAAGGGGTAAGCTGCTCAAAGTCTTGAGAAGGAAGACTGTCCGAACAGCCTCAGGCGTGACTGTTGTAGCAGTGATGACGAAGCCTTGGCCTTGCCCACAAGGGGAACCCTGTGCCTACTGCCCCGGCGGCCCCTCGAAGGGCGTCCCTCAGAGCTACACTGGGCTGGAGCCAGCCTCGATGAGGGGTGCTCAGAACAACTACGACCCGTACCGCCAGGTGGAAAGCCGGATAGCCCAGTATGAGGCAATCGGGCATGTCGTGGACAAGGTTGAGCTCATCGTTATGGGTGGAACCTTTCCGAGCACGCCTGCGGAGTATCAGGAATACTTCATGAAGGGATGTTTGGACGCAATTACGGGTTCCGCTTCCGGATCGCTTGAGGAAGCTAAGAAACTGTCGAAAACGAGTCGGATTAGAAACGTTGGCATTACTGTTGAGACTCGTCCAGACTGGGCGAAGGAGACCCATGCTGACCGAATGTTGTCCTTGGGTGTCACTCGTGTGGAATTGGGCGTGCAAAACGTGTTTGACGACATATATCAGACAGTGAAACGAGGCCACACTGTGAACGATGTTACAGAGGCTACGCGGGTCATCAAGGACTCTGGGCTCAAAGTTGCCTATCACATGATGCCTGGCCTTCCTGGTTCAGACTTTGATCGCGACCTTGAAGGCTTCAGAAGAGTTCTCTCTGATCCGCGGTTTAAGCCCGATATGCTCAAGATTTACCCTTGCCTCGTGATAGAGGGCACAAAGGTTCACGAATGGTGGAGACGAGGAATCTATCAGCCTATCACAACCGAGAAGGCAGTCGAGCTCATAGCCGAGGTTAAGAAGATCATTCCAGAATGGGTCAGGGTCATGCGTGTCCAGCGCGACATCCCAGCCTACTTGATTGAAGCAGGCGTAGCCCAGAGTAACTTGAGAGAACTAGTTTTCGGGAGACTTAAGGAACAGAACTTGAGATGCAGGTGCATCAGGTGCCGCGAGGCGGGTCACAGGTGGCTGAAAGACGGCGTGAAACCAGAGCCTCAGAACATTACGATACTAACCCAAAAGTATGAAGCCTCAGAAGGGACTGAGTTCTTCCTTTCAGTTGAGGATTGTGTCCGCGATGTGCTGATTGGCTATCTGAGGCTGAGGCTTCCCTCGGATAAAGCTCATAGGCCCGAATTCTCTGGTGGGAAAGTGTCGCTGGTACGGGAGCTGCATGTCCTAGGTCCTCTTGTTCCGGTTGGCAAACATTTCAAAGAGGCTTATCAGCACAGGGGCTATGGCAGACTTCTTCTCGAGAAAGCTGAGGAGGTCAGTCGTGAACGTGGGGCAGAGAAGATTCTTGTTACCAGTGCATTGGGGACTAAGCTCTACTACAAGCGTCTCGGCTACAGCTGTGATGGTCCATACGTGAGCAAGAGGCTGTAGAGGGCGATTCTAATCCCAAGATCCAGACAAGTTAACAGCTACCAACATTAGTGTCGGTATCGACAGAGGATAATTTCATTGTGCTTTTCTACTTGCTCGATAGGCATGTAGATTGCTGAATTGTAGGTCAAAGCAGTTAATTAACATCCTCTGAAAGGAGTTTCTTTGCTTCTTCTGTGTATTCGATAACGCCTAGTTGTTTGAGGAAATCCAGCATGTCACGGACTGACTTTCTCTCCACAACCTTGCCATCAACTATGCGCCAGATGCCAACACCTGTATATGTTACCTTCTTGCCCGTAGGGGCTAACGTTATGCCAAATAAGTTCCATTCACCCGTGTTTGTACCCGTAAGTTTGAAATGAACCCAAACCTTGTCCCCTTCAGCGACTATATCCTCAATAGTCTCATGGTAGTCAGGAAAGCCTTTGATGAAGTCAGTCTCGAATTTTTTGAAACTTTCCAGACCTCGAAGCTCAAAAGGCGTGTTACGTTCGTCAACAAAATCGGGTGCAATGAACTTGTCCCATAAGTTTACGTTATGCTTATTGAAGACTTCAACCAAACTGCGAATAGTAGCCTTGTTCGCCTCTAATGACATGATACATCACCTCTATGATCAAGGATTATTTTCTTTTCTGACACTTAACAGTTGTCAATTTCGTGTGAGCATCTATTTCCCCAAAATACTCTTCAAGTTCTCTAGCGATTTCTCGGCTTCCTTTTCGAGCATACCCCTACCAAATCCACCGAGGAGCTTGCCAAGAATCCCCCAAGGCAGTTCGTAGGTCATCACATATGCGAATCTGGTTCCCTCCTCAAAGGGTTCCAAGATATAAGTTACAACTGTGTTGTTGGCTCTTTTTCCTAACATGCGAAATGTAATCTTCTTGTTTTCAACACTCTCTGTAATTTCAAAATCAATTGCTCCCGCTACTCTGATATTTGTGTGAGAAGATGCACCAACCCTATACTTGTCTTCGGGATTACGCACCTCAGAAGTGTATTTCACGTTCCCATACTCTTCATTCCATTCTGGAAGCCTGTCCAAAGCAAGCATTTCCCAGACTTTCTCAGGTGACGTCTTGATTTCAATTGACTTTTCTATCCTGCCCAAAATGTCACCTCCCTCTACAATCATATATCCCTATATCAATTCCGCCTACTCCCTTCACTATCAATCCTAGTTATCTCTCTTTCGACACTTAGCGGTTTTTTGGGTTATCTCCATCTTACTCACGCATCGATTGGGTCTATGCTATCTCGCTCCTGAGGATGATAGAGCCATACTGCCATCCGGAAGCTTAGCGCCCCCTCAGCACTCATCTCCACACGTCACGGTCTAGCCCTTTCACTCTTCGCTTCAGGGGGGTTTGGGTTATGATTCAGGGAGACAATCTTAATATTCGAAAAGGACATGTTGATGGTTGATCAAACTCATATACGTCGCAGGTGGTTTCGGACACAATGACCGTAGACAAGTATGAGAAGGTCAGCGAGCTGGCGCGTCGGCGAGGATTCTTCTGGCCCGCATACGAGATATACGGCGGGGTAAGCGGCTTCATAAACTGGGGTCCTCTGGGCTCTGTTATGAAAAGGAAGATCGAAGACAAGTGGAGGGAAACATTCCTTCAGCGCCTAGGACTCTACGAGCTCGAGTCGCCCATAATCACTCCGGAGAGAGTCTTTAAGGCCTCAGGTCATGTCACACATTTCAAAGAGCCTATGGTCGAATGCCCGAAATGCAAGAGGAGGTTCAGAGCTGATCATCTGCTTCAAGAGCTCGCGAGGATAAGCTCGCAAGAGACCGACAAAATGAGCCTAGATGAGGTGAAAGAGGCCATCAAGAAACGGGAGATCAAATGCCCAGAGTGCGGTGGAACCTTCTCGCCGCCAGTGTATTTTCACACAATGTTCAAGACAACGATCGGTCCGTACTCCGAAGCCGTCGGCTACGGTCGCCCCGAGGCCGCTCAGGGAGTCTTCGTAGAGTTCAGACGACTGTACGAACAATCTCGCGAAAGGCTGCCCATAGGCTTTGCCACGATCGGCCATGCCTTGAGAAACGAGATTTCGCCGCGACAGGGACCCATAAGGCTCAGAGAGTTCACAATAATGGACCTTGAGTTCTTTATTGACCCTAAGAACGCTCAATGCCCGCTCTTGGACGAGGTCGCGGATGACGTGCTGAGGCTTCTGCTGGTTGAGAATAGGCTGAAGGATGTCGAATCTCCCGTGGAGGTCACTGTGCGGGATTCGTTGGCTAGAGGCTACATAAGAACTGAGTGGCAAGCTTTCTTCATGGCTTTGGCGAAGCGTTTCCTCGTGGACTTAGGGGTTCCAGAGGAGAAGCAATGGTTCATTGAGAAGTTCGAATGGGAGAGGGCTCACTACTCGGTTCAAGGCTTCGACCAAGAAGTCTATCTTGACCGATGGGGTTGGATCGAGGTTGCAGGCTTCAACTACAGAACTGATTACGACTTGAAAGGGCATATGGAAGAAAGCGGCGTTGACATGAGGGTCTTCAAAGCGAACGGAAGGAAGACCGTAAGAACAGAGACCCTCGTCAAACCAGTGACCGCTAGGATTGGTCCAGCCTTCAAGAGCGAAACGTCAAGAATCATCGACCTGCTATCCAAGATAGCCGCGCAGGACCTTGAAGAAGCCTTCAGGAAACAGGGCTTCTACGAGGTTGAGGGCTTCAGAATATTGCCTGGACACGTTGAGATCGTCCACAAGGAGGTGGAGGAGAAAGGGCGCCGCTTCATACCTCACGTCATCGAGCCAAGTTTCGGTTCAGACCGCTTAGCCTATGTGGCTTTGGAGTATGCCTACGCAACTAGGAAAGGAAG
>Ga0129298_10000477_pt1 | contig 15725 bp, 17 predicted proteins | sample I19B2metaG_FD_94707 | JGI IMG/M metagenome (GOLD analysis project Ga0129298, IMG submission 94707) | Lake sediment bacterial and archeal communities from Gulf of Boni, Indonesia to study Microbial Dark Matter (Phase II) - ​I19B2 metaG | ecosystem: Environmental > Aquatic > Freshwater > Lake >... | reverse complement strand
TAAATTTGTCAATATTGATATACTACTTAAAATTTTTGTTTTATAATGGGATATGACTTGATCTGATGCTGGCAAAGCATTTGAATATATGTATAAGAAGCAGTAAATGAGGGAGGATTGGACTATGAAAAGAAATGATAATTTTAGAAGAGGCAGCCATGGCGGGAGTAACTTTGTGCCATCACAGAAGGGCACTGAAAATAGAAATTCGTCTGAGCATGGTCCCCACAGGGAAAACAGCCAATACAGGAGCTTTAACAGGGACAGGGATAATACAGGCAGGGAAAATACCAGGGATACTTCCAGCAGGGATAATGCCAGGGATGCTTCCAACAAGGAAAATAACTTCAGAGACAGCGCCAGAGATACTCTCAACAGGGAAAACAGCAGCCGCGACAATCCCAGGGAATACCACAACAGAGAGAACGGCAACCGGGATAACGCCTCCAGGCAGAACCATTACAATTCAAATTCACAGGGCCAATCTTCAGCTTCAAGATACAACAGAGTCAAGTCGGATGAAACCGTAGAGGATATAAAAGCCGACATATCCAGGATAGAAAAGGAAATCGAGCTGGAGATAAAGGAAATCAAGAGCATGAGGCTTGGCATGTAGACGGAGGATAAAAATGATTCTTGTAATGGACGTAGGAAACACAAACATAGTACTGGGGGTTTATGAGGGGAAAGGACTGCTTCACCACTGGAGAATGGGGACCGACAGGGAAAAAACGTCCGATGAGTTCGGAATGTTTATTATAAATTTCTTTAATTATGAAAAAGTGGACAAGGATAAGATTGAAGCGGTGGTCATAGCTTCGGTCGTACCTCAGATAATGTATTCACTGGAGCATGCCATCCGGAAATACTTTAAGCTTACTCCGATAATTGTGGGACCGGGGATAAAGACCGGCCTTAACATCAAATATGAGAACCCAAGAGAGGTCGGTGCCGACAGGATAGTGAATGCCGTAGCAGCGTATGAACTGTACGGCGGGCCTGTAATTGTAGTGGATTTTGGTACCGCTACAAAGGTTTGCGCAATTTCATCGAAAGGTGAATACCTTGGAGGAGCTATATGCCCTGGAGTCAAGATAGCTGCAGAGGCCTTGTTTCAAAGGGCGGCAAAGCTTCCCCGCATTGAGCTCGTAAAACCCGATAATGTAATAGGCCGCAATACGGTTACCAACCTGCAGTCGGGGATTATTTTCGGGCATGTAGGCCAGGTTGATTATATTGTGAAACGCATAAAGAAGGAAATGAAGGAAGAAGGGGTAAAAGTCATTGCAACAGGCGGGTTGGCAAGGTTAATAGCGAATGAGACGGAGTCAATAGATGAAATAAACGGCTACCTTACACTGCACGGTCTGAGAATCATATACGAAAGAAATAAATCTATGGAGGTGCACTAAAATGTCATTGAAAGAAGAAGCACTGAGGTTGCATAAGGAATGGAAGGGTAAAATCGGAGTCATAAGCAATGCTCCCGTCAAAAACAAAGAAGATCTTTCCATTGCCTATACCCCGGGTGTTGCAGAACCATGTCTTGCCATAAGTAAAGATGTCAATCTTTCTTATACATATACAAGGAGATGGAACCTTGTAGCGGTTGTTACCGACGGATCAGCCGTACTTGGACTCGGAGACATCGGGCCAGAGGCCGGAATGCCTGTTATGGAAGGAAAGTGTGTCCTTTTCAAAACCTTTGGGGATGTAGATGCGTTCCCGCTATGCATAAGGTCAAAAAATGTGGATGAAATCGTAAATACTGTAAGATTGCTGGCAGGAAGCTTCGGAGGTGTAAACCTGGAAGATATAGCAGCGCCAAGGTGCTTTGAAATTGAAAGAAGACTTAAGGAAGTATGCGATATTCCGATATTCCATGATGACCAGCATGGTACTGCAGTTGTAACACTGGCTGCAATGATCAATGCACTGAAGATAGTCAGGAAGGACATCAAGAAAATATCTGTGGTTGTTAACGGTTCAGGTGCTGCCGGCATAGCTGTTACAAAGCTTTTGATGAGCATGGGCTTAAAGAGCGTGATACTTTGCGACACCAAAGGTGCCATTTATGAAGGAAGGGACAATCTTAACGCAGAAAAGGCTGAAATGGCAAAGATATCGAACCTTGACAGGAAGAAAGGAACTTTGAAGGATGTGCTGGTTGGTGCTGATGTATTTATCGGAGTTTCTGCACCGGGAACGTTGACAAAGGATATGGTCAAAAGCATGGCAAAGGACGCTGTCATATTTGCCATGGCAAATCCGGTTCCGGAAATCATGCCGGATGAGGCTAAGGAAGCCGGCGTAAGGGTTATGGGAACAGGACGCTCCGACTATGCAAACCAGATTAACAATGTGCTTGCATTCCCTGGTATTTTCAGGGGTGCTCTGGATGTGCGTGCCAGCGACATTAATGATGAGATGAAGATTGCGGCTGCAGAAGCAATAGCTTCGCTCGTAGCTGATAATGAACTGAATGAAGAATACATACTGCCGGCGGCTTTTGATCCCAGAGTTGGTAAAGCTGTTGCAGCCGCGGTTGCAAAAGCTGCAAGGGATTCAGGAGTGGCAAGGATATAGCTGAATACATGCAAACCGGGAGGGGCGTTATGCCTCTCCTTTTTGGCGTAATGCATATTTTCATCCGGGGGAGGGATTCTCATGAATAATTGGAATATCCCTGTTTATAATGCCATAAAAAAATACTCTCTTTCCAATCCGACACCCTTCCACATGCCGGGACACAAGCTGGGGAAGGGGATACCTGCAGAGTTCCTCGGCAACCCCTCCCTGATTGATCTGACTGAAATACCGGGTACGGATAACCTGCACTATCCTTCAGGGGCGATAAAAGAGGCTCAGGAGCTTGCTGCAGCTGCCTTCGGAGCAGACAGGACTTTTTTCCTTGTGAACGGCTCCACCTGCGGTATTCATGCTATGATAATGACGATATGCAATCCCGGTGATAAAATCATTGTGGGCAGGGACTGCCACAGGTCGGTTATAGGCGGCATGATACTTGCAGGAGCCAGTCCCGTATATATAAAACCTGATTATGATACCCGTTTCGGCATATCCACGGTTATTACACCACAGAAGATTGAAAAAGCCCTGTCTGAGAATCCTGATGCGGCAGGAGTACTTATCACACGGCCAAATTATTATGGAATCTGTTCAGATATAGAAGCTATTGCCGGGATAGTGCATTCTTACGGTAAAATACTTGCAGTGGATGAAGCCCACGGAGCTCATCTGAAATTCAGCCCGCTTCTGCCGCCATCCGCCATGGAAGCAGGTGCGGACATGTGTGTCCAGAGTGCACATAAGACATTGCCCGCATTTACGCAAGGGGCATATCTGCATGTAAAAACCGGGAGGGTGAATGTAGAAAGATTGAAGTTCAATTTAAGCCTGATTCAGACCTCAAGTCCTTCATATGTCATAATGGCGTTCCTGGATATTGCCCGCGCCATAATGGAAAATCAGGGGCAGGAGCTTCTGGAACGGCTTTTGGAAAATGTCCGCAGGTTTGATGAACAGCTGAAAGCATCGGATGGATTGATCACATTGTCCACTGCAGGTGAAAATGACTTCAGGCAGGATTCCTCAAGGCTTGTAATAAACGTGAGGAAAACCGGTAAGACAGGTTATGGGGTGGAAAAGGTATTGCGGGAGAAGTACAATATACAGGTGGAAATGTCGGACTTACATAATATTGTCTGTATAACAACAGCAGCTGACAGGGCCCAGGACTTTGAATACTTAAGCAGGGCACTATTGGAGACTGTACGTGGTAATTCTGATATCCCCGGATCTTATGATTCATATGTATGCGATTTACCAATACCGCATCAGAAAATAGAATTAGCCGGCATAATGAGGCATGAAGGTGAAAAGGTGAGAATATCAAATGCAGCAGGCCGAACCAGTCTCGCCATGGTAACACCTTATCCTCCCGGAATTCCGGTAATATGCCCCGGAGAAGTTGTCATGGCTGAAACAATCGAATATCTGGCAAGGGTTATGGTCTCCGGAGGTATTGTAAACGGAATTGAGGCCAACGGGGAAATAACCGTTGCGAAATAGCTCCCTATCTATCTTCCCCTCACATCAAGGGGAAGAAAAAGCAGGACCCTGCAGGAATCCAAAATGAAAAGAGAGAAACATGACTTATATTTGCCAAAAATATAATAATAATATGATATAATAATATTACTTCATAAATAGCGGGGATTGATATGGACAAGGGTTTATTTATTACAATCGAAGGTACTGACGGCTCCGGTAAAACTACCCAAATAAAATTAATGGAAAGCTTTCTTAAGGGTAAGGGCTGTGAAGTTGTGCTGACACGCGAGCCGGGTGGGACTGTCATCAGTGAGAAGATAAGGGCATTGATACTTGACCCTGCCGGTACGGAGATGGGAAGTGTGACCGAGATGCTGCTGTACGCTTCCGCCAGAGCCCAACTTGTTGCAGAAGTCATAAAGCCTGCGGTTCTCTGCGGTAAAATTGTAATATGTGACCGTTTTGTCGATTCCAGCTATGTATACCAGGGTTTTGGACGTGGTATGGACCTTAAGGTCATAGCCGATATAAACAGGGTAGCTCTGGACGGAATAGCACCCGATGTTACATTCTTCTTTGACGTCAGTCCTGAAATAGCCTTAAAAAGGCGTACTGCAGCAACAGGCACCGACAGGATAGAGAATGAGAAAATGGATTTTCATATGAGAGTATATGCGGGGTACAAGAAATTGGTGCTGATGTATCCTGAAAGAATAAAAGCCATAGATGGCAGCAGATCCGTGGAGGAAGTCTTCAAGCAAGTGGCCGGGCATCTGGAGTTACTTGTTGAATAAAATCAAAACAAACATGTTTAATATATAAACCGTTGACTACCAAAGGCAATGAACTTTTAAAGGAGGAGGCTGTCAAAATGAAACTTGTTTTTGCTATTGTGCATGATGAAGACGGTCATAAGGTAATGGATGAATTGAACAAGAGCGGCTTTAGCGTTACCAAGCTGTGTTCTTCAGGCGGATTTCTCAAGGCTGGCAATACTACGCTTCTGGTAGGCGTGGAAGAGGATAAGCTTGACATGGTGATAGGAATAATCGAAAAGAAATCCAAAAGCAGAAAACAGGTGCTGAGTTCAACAATGTCTCCCAACGGCATGGGAGGAGTTTTCATGCCGTATCCTGTAGAAGTGGTCGTAGGTGGTGCAACAATTTTTGTGCTGGATGTGGAGCGGTTTGAAAAAGTTTAGTGCTTTTAACATAACAAATTTCTATTTTTTGAAATGTTAAAAGCACATCCGATAAAACTCGCCGAAAGCATAATTTATTTTTGGAAATAAATTATGTGAAATGGCATTAGGGTTCATACTCTGTTATCGAGGTGGTACTGATGAAGGTGAGGGATACACTCAATAATCCCTCAGGTATGCTTGGTGTTGTAGGGAAAGATGAGAGGAAGGTATCTGACAGCAGGGAAACCAGTTTTCAAAACCAGCTGAAACGTGTTGAGGCGCAGAACTTTGAACAAAGAATCAATGAAATGATAGGCAAAATCATGGAGCAGGGTGAAAAACTCAGCAAAAAGGCTGATATCAGAGAACTGAAAATCTACAAGAAACTGATTTCCGAGTTTATAGAGGAGGCTGTCAGCAACTCACACAAGTTTTCAAAAAAGAGTTCTCTGGATAGGCGCGGGAGACATAAGATTTATGCCCTCATAAGGAAAGTCAATGAAGAGCTGGATTCATTGACAAATGAGATTTTGAGCAACGAAAGGGACAATATCAGAATACTGCAAAAGTTGGATGATATTCGTGGACTGATCCTTGATCTGGAATTGTAATAATGCTTATAACATATCTCCATCATGGTTTACAGGAGTTGAGGTGCAATTAATTTTAACACTATGGTTGGTCAAAAAGAAATAGTTGCCGCTCTAAAAGGCCTTGTAGATAATGATAGGGTAGCGCATGCCTACATATTCAGCGGCCCGAAAGGCATAGGAAAAAGAACTGCGGCCGGAATATTCTCTTCTCTTCTTTTATGTGAAAACCCCACCCGGGGTGAGGCATGCGGAAGCTGTATGCCTTGCAATCTTTTGTCAGCAGGCTCCAATCCTGATTTTTACGTGATAGATACAGAAAATTCAAGTATAAGTGTGGATGAAATAAGGAAGCTCCAGGAGGATACCATTGTCAGGCCCATGTATTCCAGATACAAGGTATACCTTATCGCTGAAGCGGATAAAATGACCGTACAGGCCCAGAACTGCCTGCTCAAAACGCTTGAAGAACCACATGAGTATGTGGTGATAATACTCACCGTCAGCAACTTCAGTTCCCTGCTAGAGACCATCCGTTCCAGAACGGTGAGGTACAGCTTCAGGAAGAACACTCCACAGGAAGTGAAAGCATTTCTTGAAGCAAGGTATGGTGGAGGCTTAAGGAGTATTGATTTTGTCACCTCATATTCGGATGGGAATGTAGGTGCTGCAATAGAAATGATCAACTCGGAAGAATTCTTCAACTTGAGGGAAAAGGCAGTGGAATTGGCTTTCAGACTCAAAGATGCAAGGCTGCTTGATGTATTTGATGCATATCATTTTTTTGAAGAAGGCAAAGGCAGTATTGATATGATACTGGACATCATGCTTTTGCTTTACAGGGACCTGCTGATTGCGAAAAAAGCTCAGAAAGAAAATATATTGATTAATTCCGACAAAAAGGATATCATATTAAATAATGCCGGGCAATTTTCAACGGCGAAGCTTATAAAAAATATCGAAATTATTGAATACACAAGGAAGAATATTAAACAAAACGCAAATTATCAACTTTCAATAGAAGTAATGCTTATGAAACTGCAGGAGGCAGAAGATTGATGGTAAAGGTGGTTGGGGTAAGGTTCAAAAAGGCCGGAAAGATATACTACTTCGATCCGGATGAGTTGATTATAGACTTGGACGCAAATGTAATTGTCGAAACAGCCAGAGGAATAGAATTCGGTAAGATTGTAGTGCCTAACAGGGAAGTGCCTGAAGAGGAAATAGTGGCTCCTCTCAAGAAAGTCATCAGAATTGCAAATGCGGAGGATGAAAAGCACGCCGCCGAGAATGAGAAAAAAGAACAGGAAGCTTTTGAGATCTGCTTGAAAAAGATCAAGGATCATAAACTCGGCATGAAGCTTATAGATATTGAGTTTACCTTTGACAACAATAAAATACTTTTTTATTTTACAGCCGACGGAAGGGTGGACTTCAGAGAGCTTGTAAAGGATCTCGCGGCAGTATTTAAAACGAGAATAGAATTAAGGCAGATAGGTGTCAGGGATGAAACAAAAATGATGGGCGGTATAGGCATATGCGGACGTATTCTTTGCTGCAAGTCATTTTTGGGTGAATTCCAGCCTGTGTCCATAAAAATGGCCAAGGAACAGGGACTGTCATTGAACCCGACAAAAATATCCGGTGCCTGCGGAAGGCTTATGTGCTGCCTGAAATACGAGCAGGAAGCCTACGAAGAGATTTTGGGCAGAGTTCCAAAGGTAGGAGCAATTGTGGACACTCCGTCAGGGCAGGGTGTTGTTATGGAGTTGAGCCTGCTTAAGGAAATTGTAAAGGTCAAGCTTGACAAGGGGAATGAAACAGATCTTAAGGTGTTCAAGTCCGATGAGGTAAAAGTTATAAAGGATGTTGCCGGGGATGATGCGGTCGATATTGACCTGGAGGCCCTAAAACAGTTGGAAGATTAATGTAAAAAAGATGACGAAAAAAAGGTTTTCATTTTACACCTTTGGTGGTAAAATATAGACGTTGATTTTGAAGCTACGTGTAAATATACAGCAGCTCGAATTGAAGCCTTAATAAGGAGGTGTTTCTAATGGCTTATTTTATAACAGACGCTTGTATCAGTTGCGGTGCATGTGAGCCGGAATGTCCGGTATCATGTATTTCAGCAGGAGACAGCAAATATGTTATTGATGAGGGTGCTTGCATAGAATGCGGTGCATGTGCAAATGTTTGCCCTGTTGATGCTCCCCAGCCGAAATAATAGTTCTGAAAGATGAATTGAAATAAGGGGTCTGATAAGGACGTTTGTACGGCGTGTTTATCCGACCCCTTATTTGTTTTACAATTATAATATATAATAATAGATGATTATTAAAAGTTTGAGCTATAGTCTCTGCAGGTTGAGTTTTCAAGCTTGCAAGAGTGTAAAGGGTGTTTTGATGGAAGTCAGGCTTAACGAAAATGAAAGAATAGACGATTTGCAGTATAAAGGCTTCAGGCTCATACAGAAAAAAGACGGTTTTTGTTTCGGAGTGGATGCAGTCCTCCTTGCCAACTTTGCCGATATTAAAAAAAATGATGTGGTCCTTGATATAGGAACCGGTACGGGTATAGTTCCGGTACTTTTGGCCGCAAAAACCATGGCCGCAAAGATTGTGGGACTGGAAATCCAACAGGACATTGCCGAGATGGCTTCCAGGAGCATCATCCTGAACTCTCTTGAAGACAGAGTCGAGATAGTATGCGGGGATATTAAAAATGCAGTTCAGCTTTTCGGCCCGTCAAGCTTCAACTCCATAGTGACAAACCCTCCTTATATGAACAAGGGTGGAGGCCTTGTGAATCCTTCGGATACAAAGGCCATATCCAGGCATGAAATAACCTGCACTCTGGAGGATGTTTTGAGTGCGAGCAGCAGGCTGCTCATGCCCGGAGGGAGATTTGCCATGGTCCACAGACCTGAACGGCTTGTGGATATCATATGCCTCATGAGGGGTTACGGCATCGAGCCCAAATATATAAGATTTGTGCATCCTTCACCATATAAGAAGGCAAATCTCCTTTTGATAAAGGGAACCAGGGGAGGAAATCCCCAGCTTAAAATTATGGAGCCGCTTTATGTGTATGACGGGGAAGGGAACTATTCCAGTGAGATAAATGAGATATACTGCAGGGACAGTGCGGGCGGAGAGTAAAAATAAGATTATGCGCAATAACAAGAGGTGCTTGGATGGAAACAGGCAGTAACAGTACAATGAAGAATAAGGCAGGGACTCTGTATCTGGTCGCAACTCCTATCGGAAACCTTGAGGATATAACTCTCAGAGCTTTGAGGATACTAAGTGAGGTTGACATGATTGCCGCCGAGGATACAAGACAGACGGTAAAGCTGCTGAACCATTTCGAAATAAAGAAAACGCTTATAAGCTATTATGAGCATAACAAGGTTGAAAAGGGAAATTATCTGATTAAGGAACTGCTTGAAGGTAAAAACATTGCACTGGTGTCGGATGCCGGGACGCCCGGTATATCGGACCCGGGAGAAGATCTTGTAAAGCTCGCGATCCGGAACAATATAGAGGTTACAATGGCTCCCGGGCCGGTTGCTGCAGTTACCGGACTGGTGCTTTCCGGCCTTCCGGCCGGTAGGTTTGTGTTTGAAGGCTTCCTGCCGATGAACAAAAGAGCAAGAAAGGAAAGAATACAGGCGCTTTTACGGGAAACCAGGACAATTGTGATGTATGAAGCCCCTCATAAGCTCATTCATACACTAAGAGAACTATATGAACTGTCAGGTGAAAGAAATATAGTACTGGCCCGTGAATTGACCAAGAAATTTGAACAGGTCGTAAGATGCCGTCTTTCGGATGCTATTGTCATGTACGAGGCAGACAAGCCCAGGGGAGAATTTGTTGTCATGCTTGAAGGCATCAATGAAGAAGCTGTTGAAGATGAAGTTAGAAAAAAGTGGCATGACATGAGTCTTGGTGATCATGTCGGGATGTACATAAAACAGGGAATGCAAAAGAAGGAAGCCATGAAAAAAGTTGCAGAAGACAGGGGCATCAGCAAAAGGGAAGTGTATAACGCCCTAATCTGAAGACAAAAAAGACTGTGATTAATAACCACAGCCTTTTTTGAACACTGCAGGATTTATTTCTTAAGCTCCCTCATGCAGTCAGGACATATGTTTTTGCCCTTGTAAACATTAACGTCTTTGGCATTACCGCAGAAAATGCATGCAGGCTCATATTTTTTCAAAATGATGGTAGCTCCATCGACATAGATTTCCAATGCATCCTTTTCGGCAATATCAAGAGTCCTTCTCAATTCTATCGGCAGAACAACTCTTCCCAATTCATCAACTTTTCTGACTATACCTGTAGATTTCATATTTATTTCCTCCCCAAAAATTACAGATTTCGACAATACTCTTCTTTAATAGTACCATAAATTCCAATTAACGTCAACAATAAACTTTAAAAAATTCAAAAAAATGTTATGGTAAAAATGTAAATATATAGTAAAGCGTGTTTGCCATTTGGGGCTGTAATGGGCTGAAAATAACAGTTGTAGAAATTTATATTTAAGCCTCCTGCATTTAGGTAGACATAAAATAAGAAAAAATAGTAATAAAATGTCTAAAATTTACTGGTAATCATACTTTGATACATAACGTCATAATACGACATTTGTCGACAGTGTATTTTTAAATTTATATATGATTTGGAAAATGCCATAAAAAGTAATTGTTCCCGGCATGCATTCATATTAATAAAATAAGTAGCAGAATAAGCAAGGTGATATATGCTTAATTATATTTGGATGTTGATGCTTGCTGCAGGTTTTTTGGTTGCGGCTATGGATGGCAGGCTGGAAGAGGTCACAAAGGCCGCCGTATCATCTGCAGGGGATGCAGTGGAGCTTTGTATAGGACTGCTTGGCGTAATGTGCCTTTGGACAGGGCTGATGGGTATAGCAGAAAAAAGCGGACTTGTCAGCAATATTTCGAAAGCCGCAAAGCCTGTCCTGTCTTTCCTGTTTCCTTCAATACCAAAAAACCATCCTGCGCTCGGTGCGGTGATGATGAATATGGTGGCGAATTTCCTGGGCCTTGGGAACGCTGCAACACCTTTGGGCTTGAAGGCTATGGGTGAAATGCAGAAAATAAATCCCAGAAAGCGGGTTGCTTCGGATGCCATGAGCATGTTTCTTGTTCTGAATACTTCAGCGGTTCAGTTGATACCTGCTACAATAATAGCTGTAAGATCTGCCGCAGGTTCCGGGAATCCGACCGAAATAATAGGCACAATATGGGTGGCATCACTTTGCGCAGCCACAGCAGGAATTATTGCAGCAAAGTTTTTTTCATTACTCGTTTATAAAAGGGGTAAGCATGGAAATTATTAAAGTCTTATCCGCTTATGCCCTGCCTGTCATGTTTCTTCTCATACTTTCCACGGGAGCGTATAAGGGTATAAGGGTTTATGACGTATTTGTCGAGGGTGCAAAAGAGGGAATATCCACAACGGTGAGGATCATTCCAACCCTTGTGGGTCTTATGGTAGCAATAGGCGTATTCAGGGCTTCCGGAGCATTGGACCTGCTGGTGTATGCTGTCAAACCGGCAGCATATGTACTCGGCATTCCTCCGGAGGCTTTGCCCCTGGCGCTTCTGAGGCCATTTTCCGGGAGTGCTTCGCTTGCACTGGTTTCCGATATCATAAAGGTTTATGGTGCAGACTCGTTCATAGGAAGAGTAGTGTCAACAATGATGGGTTCCACCGAAACCATTTTTTATACTCTTGCAGTATACTTTGGATCGGTTGGTATAAGGAACATCAGGTATACTCTTGCTGCTGCACTCATTGCGGATGCTGTCAGCGTTGTTGCATCAGTATGGATATGTACGGCTGTTTTTGGACGGTGAGTACAATTAACACAGGTGTAGCTGCTGCTGTTTTATTTCCGACCGGTTATAAACAAGAAATAATTGGGCAAAATACTTCGGACAGGCTCAGAGCAGTAAAATCTAATCCGATAATGCGATTGCATTAAAGCGTTAAGTAAATTATGCAAATGAAAAGGTGATAAAACATGGAGATAACAGCCGAATTGGAAAAACTGGGTTTCATTCAGGCTGAAACTGACTTTGACAAGGCTTCATTTATTGAACTACTGGACAGAGAACTTTTTAAAACGCTTGCAGACAGTAAAGGTAAGATACGGGATATGTGCTTCCATTTACTGAATGCAGGAGGAAAAAGGGTAAGACCGCTGCTTGTTTTATATAGCGGACTTGCAATAAGGTCTGCGGCAAGTGAATATAATATTTGCCCGGCTCGAAGCACGGCAAATTTTAATGATCCTTTGCTGACTGAGGGACTGGTACAGGCATCGGTTGCTGCCGAGCTCATACATATGGCGTCATTGGTGCACGATGATATAATAGACAATTCGGATATGAGACGGAACAGAGATTCGATAAATAAAGTCTGGGGAAGGCATTTTGCCGTTCTTGGCGGAGATTATCTGTTTGCGAAAGCCTTTGGGATATTGTCTGGCAGCAGATTGATAAACAGCATGGGTTACATGGTAGAAGCCATACAGAACATGTGCCAGGGCGAGATAGAACAGGCTGATAACCTGTTTGACTGCAATATCAGTATGGAAAATTACAATGACCGCATTGCAAAGAAAACAGCGATATTCATCGACTGCTGCTGCAGGTCAGGTGCAGCAGCAGTGGGGGGTGAAGAATCCAACATCAAAACTTTGGGCAATTTTGGATACAACCTGGGTATGGCATACCAAATTGTAGATGACATACTTGATTTTCTCGGGAATCCGGATGTAACGGGAAAGCCCAAAAGTGAAGACCTGAGAAATGGAATTATAACTTTGCCGGTTATTTTATTGCTTAACCATGAAAGGTATGGTGAGTGGTTAAGAGATGTAATAAAAAAAAGAGAAATGACTGAACAGGTAATTTGTAAAATCACTGAGGCTTTGAAAGAGACCGGTGCGATACGTAAGGCCTACAGCATTGCCCTGGCCCATATACAGGAAGCAGTTGCTTCTCTTGATTCTCTGCCACACTCACAATATCTTGGCTTTTTGCATGAAATCACCAGCAATCTTGAAAAAGTGCCGGAGGCTAAAGCATACCTGAAAATCTTATGAACCTGCATATGCTATAGTACGTTCCTGCTGCAAAGCCACCAGCTTTAACCAGATTGCGGCTTGTCCGCCTGTTCATTCCGTCCGAAGCCTTGGGATCTGAAAGGTACATTGCCAGAAGACCTCTTACAACTGTTTCGTGAAATCTGCCGTGATTTATTCCGCTGCAGTGCTTCAAAGCCTTGCGGATAAAAAAGGAAAGTCGTTCTTCACACTGCTTCGGATTGTCATAATAGAAGGTAAAGTTAAGGTCTCCGCTCTCAATATCTTCACGGGCGTCTATGTAATAGTCCAGAAGTATATGTAGTCCGCAAATCCACGGGAAATATGCGGATTCGAGCTTTGCTACATCCCCGGCTGTCAGCCGGGGATCGGCTGCTGCTGCGAACAGGACAAAGATGCCTAGTGTGGAGCCTGAGGCAGCGCAGAATTCCCATCCGGATATTTCGTCATATTGACCGGTATACCCATTGGCCCATTCTAGGAGGAGTTTCTCCCGTGATTCAGGGTTTAGGTGCTTGTACGCCTGAAGGTCACTGTATAACCCGATGTATTTTTTGATTGTGTCCTTGACAAGATTGTAGGATGGAAGCTCACTGACGCACTGCCTGCACTTTTCTACAAGCCGTTTAAGGTAATTGTTGTCGGCTTTGTAAGGATAATACAGGTAATAGTCGCTGATGCCAGGTTCACTGTCAACAGCTTCAAGCATGGATAAATGCAACTGGCGGAAAGCCTTTTCGTCTGTTATGCCTGACCTGTCACAGAGATTGTCGAGATAATCGCTTATGGTCTGAAGTGAAACAATGAATATAACGGATTTTTTCAAATCCGCCGATGGATATAGGGCATATGCACTCCCTCCCTGTGCATGGAATTTTTTCAGAGCAATGCTTGCCAATGCCTGCTTGCCCAGCAAGGGGTCCTGTATTGACGAGGCTAAACTGCTCCAGGCTTCAAGTTCCAGGCTCACAAGGGGAAACACTTCGGCAAGCAGCTTATATACAAGCTTTAAACCGTAATCGCACCTGCTTTCCATTACTACAACCTCCTGAATTGACATGACATATACATTATCGACAACCTGAATGCAAGATATAAGCATAGTTACAAAGTTAGTGAGCAGTTGCAGGAGTTAAATTCTTCTTGAAAAAAGATTTTTAGATATGTATAGTATTATTGTGAGAAAATTGAAAATTGTGATTTTCTTTTAAAATTGGATATAATATGGTCTTAAAAAGATAGTGTTCTTTACATAGAAGGAGGCATAAATATGGACAAAAAAACTTTTTACATCACCACTCCCATATATTACCCCAGTGACAAGCTCCATATCGGACATTCCTATACAACTGTTGCCGCGGATGCCATAGCCAGGTACAAAAGGCTTAAGGGTTTTGATGTCATGTTTCTTACCGGTACGGATGAACACGGACAGAAAATTCAAAGGAAAGCCGAAGCAGCAGGCATCACTCCTAAACAATATGTTGACAATATCGTTTCAGGCATTAAAGAGCTTTGGAAGCTCATGAAGATAACAAATGACAGCTTCATAAGGACTACGGACAAACAACATGAGGAGATAGTGCAAAAGATTTTTAAAAAGCTTTATGACCAGGGTGACATCTATAAAAGCGAGTATGAAGGGTGGTATTGTACTCCCTGCGAATCCTTTTGGACGAAGACACAGCTGGTGGATGGCAAATGTCCTGACTGCGGCAGGGAGGTGGAACTTACAAAAGAGGAAAGTTATTTCTTCAGATTGTCCAAATACCAGGACCGGCTGATTAAGCATATCGAAGAAAATCCTGACTTTATACAGCCCGTTTCCAGGCAGAATGAAATGCTCAACAATTTCTTAAAACCGGGGCTTGAAGATCTGGCAGTTTCCAGGACTACCTTCAATTGGGGAATTCCGGTCACCTTTGATGATAAACATGTGATATATGTCTGGATTGATGCCCTGTCAAACTATATAACCGCACTTGGTTATTTGACAGGCAGCGATGAAAAGTATAAAAAGTACTGGCCTGCAGACGTACATCTGGTTGGAAAGGAAATAGTGCGCTTTCATACCATCATATGGCCTGCCATGCTGATGGCTCTGGGAGAGCCACTGCCGAAGCAGGTATTCGGGCATGGGTGGCTGCTGCTTGAAGGCGGCAAAATGTCGAAATCCAAAGGCAATGTGGTTGACCCTGTCGTACTGATTGAAAAATACGGACTTGATGCAATAAGATATTTTCTTCTAAGAGAGGTTCCGTTCGGTTCTGACGGTATTTTCTCGAACGAGTCGCTTATAAACAGGATAAATTCGGACCTGGCAAATGACCTTGGAAACCTGGTCAGCAGGACTGTTGCAATGATAGACAAATACTTTGCGGGAACAATTCCCTCGCAAAAGCAGGAGGGAGCCTTCGATACGGATTTGAAAAAGATTGTGGCCGAGACACCATTAAAGGTTGAAGAGCTTATGGATAAACTTCAGTTCAGTTCGGCCCTTACTGAAATCTGGAAAGCCGTGTCGCGGACCAATAAATATATTGATGAAACCATGCCTTGGGTTTTGGCCAAGGATGAAGCAAACAAGGCAAGACTGGCCGGAGTAATGTACAATCTGGCGGAATCACTGAGAATAGTTTCAATTCTCATTCAGCCATTCATGCCTGAAACTCCCGTAAAAATATGGGCTCAGCTGGGTCTTGGGGAGTCTTCCGGGGCAACCGCATGGG
>Ga0129298_10000476_pt1 | contig 15783 bp, 13 predicted proteins | sample I19B2metaG_FD_94707 | JGI IMG/M metagenome (GOLD analysis project Ga0129298, IMG submission 94707) | Lake sediment bacterial and archeal communities from Gulf of Boni, Indonesia to study Microbial Dark Matter (Phase II) - ​I19B2 metaG | ecosystem: Environmental > Aquatic > Freshwater > Lake >... | reverse complement strand
GATAAAGGATAATATTGCAAATAGAATATATATAGTAGAAAATATAGGAGTGGGTTAAATTGTATATAATTCTAATCAAAGGCTTTAGGAGGAAAGCAGCATTGTTTTGTCTTGTTTCAATGCTTTGGATCCTGATGTTCCTTATGTCCGGCTTGATAATAAAAAACAGCCTCCTTATGAAAGTCACGATTAATAACTTCCTGACATTTTCATTCCCACTCGAATTTCAGATAGATTATATCTACATAAATGAACAGGCCGCAAACAAGGAAATTGAAGTGAATTCCACCTTTGTAAAGCCTGTTGCAAGAAAATTTTCAAATTATAAATCAATTGAAGGCCATTTCAGCTTTGATTATCCCTCCAGTTTCGATTTGAACCAAAAAAGCTTCAGCGGTTCTGATATACTCTATCACATAGACTTTCAGAACAAATCTCTGAATGTGCATGGCTTTGTACAGGTTTGGAATCTTCCCTTTGCGCTTGAGGAATTTCTTAAAAAGTCAAAAGAAAACTCTACCCAAAGCTATAAATACTTTAGCGAAAAAGCAATTTCCGTGCATGATTTGCCTGGATTCTTCTGGGATTATGCAGTGTTGGGGAATGATAACAAATATTACAAGGGGCAGGAAGTGTTTTTGAAAAAAGGGTCCAACATGTATCGGATAGCATACTTCACACCTGAATCTGAATGGAGCAAATCACACTCCGATATATTCTGGGGCATGGTTAACTCCTTTAAGTCTTATTGATTATTTAACTGCAGAAACTGCATGCCTGCATTCAAAAGTTCTGTATCGGCAATTTTCACGCAGTTCCTCCCTGATGCTTTTGCTTCGTACAATGCTGTGTCGGCACTTTTTAAGAGCTCCTTGGGCGATACCGTGCATTCAGGATAGTTCGATATTCCAAAGCTTGCAGTCATAGATGCAGTGATAAGCTCGTCCTTGATAATTGCTTGTGAAATAATCGAACGCAGGCTTTCAACCTTCTCGTGAGCTTCACTCAGGCTGGTATGCGGAAAGAGAATGATGAATTCCTCTCCGCCATATCTTGCTATTATATCCGTACTCCTCAATGAGCTGCTTACCAGTTCCGCTATTGTTCTTATGACCTTGTCCCCGAAAAGATGCCCGTATGTATCATTAAAACGTTTGAAGTAGTCTACGTCGAAGATTGCAAGGGAAAGTTCATACTTTTCATCAACAGCTTTGCTGAATTCCATTTCATATCTTTCCTGAAAATACAACCGGTTATATATACCAGTCAATCCGTCAATCCTGGCAAACTCCTGCATCTGCTGGTATAATTCGGCATTTTCAATGGCTATGCCCACCTGCTGCCCTATGATGTCCAGCAGCCTGACATTTTCATTATCAAATGCGTTGTAGTATTTATGTTCTATTAACACCAGGCCGTATTTACGGGCTTTTGTGAGCAAAGGGATGCAGATAAGCGAGCTTACTTCCCTTCCCTTCGCGAAAACATATTCGTCCGAATCTACAAAATTATTCAGAATAGGCTTTCCGCTGCTTAAAACATCAAAAAGCACTTCACAGTTGATATTGTCATTCAAAATCGAAATCTCAGTTTTATCTCTGATGTTGGTAGTATGTATCTTAAGCCTTTTTTTACTTTCATCCAGCATGATTATTGTTGAATTGCTTACACCCATGACCCCAAGGATTATATCACTGACAAACTTCAGGAGTTCATTGATGTCAAAAATAGAACTGATAGCCTGGCTTATCTGCTGAAGTGTGTAAAATTCGCCTACCTTTTTTGTCAGTTCCTTATTCACGTCCTCAAGCTTGGTATTTGTCTCTTTGGATTTTTCATACTGGTTCTGGATTTCATCCTGCGCAGCTGCTATTTGAACATACTTTTCCCTAAGCTCCTCAAGCAGGCCCTTGTTTTCCCTGTCGACTTTAATAGAGTCCTTGTATATACCGTCACAGTAAATGACTACAAAAATAAGAAATACATAGAAAAATCCAATATAGAAAATGTATTCAGAAACACTGTCATTGATGTTGAATCCCGGATATAAATATGCTTTTCCCGCGTTAAGCAGCAGATCGAGGGAAAACACGTAGACAGCCATTTTCAACGCAGGACTGCGTCCCTTGCAAAGGCTTGTAATTGCAATCGGGCAGATCACAAAGCCGTATCCCCAGTATCCTATATTGAAAAATGATATTATAAAAATGAAGAAAGTCAGCTCGAAAAGTCTCATAACCAGATATATCTGTGCCGTATCTATGAGCTTTGCCTTAATCTGCCGAAGCTTTAGAAGATTTAAAACTATAACTGATAAAAATATTATAATATCTGAAATAATTGTCTTTTTATTAATGATTTCAACCGTATTCCATAATTTTCCAGTCAATGAATAAACAAAAACTATTCCTATAATTGCCCAAAAAAGCTTTACGTACATCAACTCATATCTCTCACTCTTACTCACTGCAACACTTCCTTTTGACACAAATACAATTCATCCCTAAAAAAATCATTTTTGCCAGAATATATCAATCTTATCTCCCGGCTTTATCACATCTGTAAACGAAGCCTGGCTGCCGTTCAGTCTCAATACAATATTCCCCTGGGGCTTTGTAAGATCAAAATTTATATAATTGAATACGTCAACAAAAATATACTGTTGTTTTCCACCTTTCAAACAGATATCTTCACCATTTACAGCTACGACAATTGAATTGGGCGGCATGGGGTCCGCTTTCAATTCCTTCTGTACATTCTCACCGGGGACAGTATTGTCATTGTGCACCTCTGTGGAAGTTTTTCCGGACTGAGAAAGCAAAGAATTGTTTGCGACACTCTCGCTTCTTTTGCCATACTGGACTTTATCCCCATTTTCAAGTACATATCCGTTGTCAACTTCATTTCCGTTCACCTGTATAAGAATGTCGTCACCATCAATTTCCGATACCCTGAAAAGATCTTCAATTGTAGAAATATCGTTCATATAAATAATATCTCCATCATTTACTATACTGTCATAAGCTGCAGTATCTCCATTAATGTATACTTTTGTGCCGATCTGGAATTTTGCCCCGTTAAAAGTTATTTCTCCGCCTTTTTTTGCAGGAACAAAATCAGAAATCCTTACCTGTGCATTTTCTCCATTCTCCGCGGGAATAACCTTAATATTGTCTCCGGGCTTGAGTATGGTCTCAAGATTGGCAGGAGACTCATTTACATAAATTTCTGCCGGCTTACCATGTCCTCCCCTGATGGTTTTCTTTGTACCGTTCAATTCAAAAACCAGGCTTTTCCCGGATCTGCCAATCAGCTGATCAGGGTTGAATCCGATGAGTATGAGTGCATCCGCTATGGTGAGCTTCTTTGAATTGAACAGACGTATTTTCTTTCCGTTCAGCATAACAGAAAGGAAATCCTGTCCCCTTTGCATCTGTGCAGTGATTGCAATACCGAAGGGAGTAATTGCTTCCGGCCCGGACAGTTTTTTACCGCTGTATCTGATATTCTGAATTATATCCCGTCCTCTTACAACAACCCTGTCTTTGGGCAATCCTAACTGAGTTGCAAGTATTTCTGTCAAACCGGGTATCTGACTGCCGCCTCCTATGAGGAAAACAGCATTGGGAGCCTTGTTATTGTATTCAAGTATCTTCTGTGATATGGTTGCCGCAAGCAGTTCAACGGACGGTCTTATTACATTCATTACTTCTGTTGCCGGCACATTGTGTTTATTACCCAATATATTTGAAAACACAATACTATCCTTGTTCCCCGACAGAGCTATCTTTATGCGTTCACCTGTATTGAAATCCACGAGGTAATTCTGGGCAATTTTTTCAGTTATCTCATCCCCTGCAACGGGTGCCATCGCATAAGCTACCACACTTCCATCCTTGGTCAGGGCAATATCTGAAGTACCTGCGCCTATGTCAACCAATGCAAGATTCAATAGCCTCAAATCCTTGGGTATGGTGACATTGATTGCCGCTATCGGTTCCAGGGTAAGGCTTACAACCTCAAGCCCGATCCTGTTCATAACGGTATAAAGGCTGTCTACCACTATATGTGGAAGGAATGTAGCCAGTATGTCCACCCCGATCTTTTTCCCTTTATGCCCTATCAGAGAGGAAATGGTAAAACTGTTCAGGTAATAATTTATTACACTGTAGCCTACGCAGTAAAACTGTGTCTTTTCTTCCTGTACCGCTTCACTGTCGAGCATCATCTGTGCTTTTTGAATGCCTTCTATCTCTATGCTGCTGACAAGCTCCTGGTCGATCTCGCTTCCGCTGTCAATCTCCCTTTCCGTCCTCACCTGGCAAGTCTTCAGTACGCGCCCCGCTGCAGCGATTGCAACCCTTGAGAGGGGCATCCCTATATTTTTTTCCAGTCTTTCCTTTATTTCTTTCGTAACTTCCGATACCTGCCTGATATCATGAATCTGCCCGTCAAGCATTGCCCGGTTCTTATGTTCAAGGACTTCCGCCGACAAGACCTTGAATTTATCATCCTCCGGTACGCCGACAATGCCCACGACAGTCCTAGTACCTATATCCAGTGCAAATATAAGCTCATCAGTATCATAACCGGCAGCAGTTGCTTTCGATGCTTCCTTTTGTTTGCCCAAACTGATAACTTTTCTGGTTTTTTTTGATTTTTTCGCCTGACTGTGTTCCAGCGCCATATTCATAACACCTCTTCAGTCAACGGTCACCTTTACATACCGGTTTACCGTATTCATTATTGTTTGGAGACAGTGCCTCTTCCGTAATCGCAAAAGCTGCTGATGGCACATTCGCTGCACATCGGTTTTCTAGCCATGCATATGGCTCTTCCGTGATAAACCAGCTGATGACAGAACCTGCTCCAATCCTTTTGCGGTATTATCTTCATCAAATCGAATTCCACTTTTGTCGGATCATCATGCCTTGTCAGTCCAATACGCTTTGAAAGCCGCTTTGCATGTGTATCGACTACAATACCCGGTATGCCGAATGCATCCCCTAAAACCAGATTTGCCGTTTTTCTGCCAACTCCCGGCAGCTTGAGCAATTCTTCCAATGTTCCGGGCACCTTTCCTTCATGCACTTCAATTAGCAGTTTGCAGCAGTTTATAATATTCCGCGCTTTATTGTGGTAAAACCCGGTAGACTTGATATCCTCTTCAAGCACTTTTATATCAGCTTTTGCAAAATCATACACATTTTTATATTTTTTGAACAGGGTCCTGGTAACCATATTAACTCTGGCATCTGTACATTGAGCGGCAAGTTGCGTGGATATCAACAGCTGAAGCGGATCTTTGTAATCCAGTGTACAGTCTGCAAGAGGATAAAGCTTGTCTAAAATTTCAATGATTTTTTCAACATCCTGTTTTATATTCACAATTTCAACTCCTGTATTATATCAAATAAATTACAAAAAATCATTTTAATTACCAATTTTATGTTACAGTATACAATAATTCAACTTTTGAGAAATTAACTGCCACTTATTTTATCATTAAAGAAGTAAATTGGATATAAGCAATAACTACTATTAATCTGTAAAATATTAAATTAAAAAACAGTATAAAATGGGTTGATTTATCACCAGGCGGTGATAAATCAACCCATCAAAATACTTAATAATTGTTCTTACGATTCTGCAGACTTATCCCCTGTATCTTTTTTCCCTGGCCATATGATAGAGATTCATGTATTTCTCTGCAGGGATACTCCATGAAAAATCTTCATCCAATGCTTTGCCAACAAGCTGCTTCCACTTTTCCCGCTTGTTGTAAAGGCTTAGTGACCGTTTAACGGCATCCAGCATTTTATCTGATGAAAATTCCTCGAATGAAAAACCGTTTCCGGTTTCCGTAATTGAATCGTAATCTGATATGGTGTCAGCCAGGCCTCCTGTTGCACGGACTATAGGAATCGTTCCATATCTTAAACTGATAATCTGTCCGAGGCCGCAGGGTTCAAACCTGGATGGCATTAAAAACATATCGCTTCCGGCATATATCCTTTGGGCAAGTGCTGCATTGAAACCTATATACACTCCAATTTTATCATGGTATTTTACCTTTGCATTTTTAAAATAATTTTCATAATATTCATCCCCTGAACCCAATAAGACAAACTGCATATCCAGGGACATCATTTCGTCCATTACATCTACGATGAGGTTCAGCCCCTTTTGTCCCGTCAGTCTTGAAATCAGTCCTATGACCGGCATATCCCCGACAGGAAGTCCCAATTCCTTTTGCAGAACGTATTTGTTTTCTTTTTTGCCGTCAAAGGAATCGCTGTCAAAGTTTTTGTATATTCTCGGATCTGTTCCGGGATTGAATTCCTCGTAGCTTATTCCATTCACAATTCCGAATAGTTCATTTGATCTGCTTTTGAGCAAACCCTCAAGCTTTTCCCCATACTGTGGAGTTTGGATCTCTTTTGCATATGTCTCACTTACAGTATTCAATATGTCTGCATAAACCAACCCTGCCTTCATAAAATTGAATACTCCGTAAAATTCCACCTTATCAGGAGTAAAAAGTTCTTCCCCAAGATTGAACAGTCTGATGGTGTCCTTGGAAAAGTGCCCCTGATATTCAAGATTGTGTATTGTGTAAATAGTTGCAATGTTGCTGTAGAAAGGGAACTTTACGTATTGCTCCTTGAGCAGCATGCATATGGGGCCGGTATGCCAGTCGTTGCAGTGTATGATATCCGGCTGGAAATTTATTCTCGGAAGCATTTCCAGTACGGCTCTGCAAAAGAATGCGAACCTCTCGGCATCATCATAATGACAGTATATACCTTCCCTGTCATAGTAATGATAATTGTCTATGAAATATACCTGTACCTTCCCGTTCTCTTCTTTTGTCCTGTAGTCTGAGGCAGCACTTCTTATTATGCAGGTTTCCTTCTTCTGACCTATTTCAACCGGAAAATCCGTAATATAGTTCATGGATGCCTTTATGGATTTGTATCTGGGCATTACGACTCTGACATCATTGCCCACTGCACACAACGATTGCGGCAGAGAACCTGCCACATCAGCCAGCCCCCCTGTTTTGGCATAAGGAGAAACCTCGGCCGATACGAATAATATCTTTAAATTTTCTTTTTTCAACATTTTTAATCCCCCGTCGGTAATTGCATTAACTAATAAAAATTAACACATAACAGCCAAATATTCAATAGCTATAACTGGCAATACCGATCCGAAACTCTCAAGTCACAGATTCAGCGTTTTTTCTCCTTGTTGAGCATGCTTTTGATAGCTTTTGCCAAAGCTGCTGTCGTATCTTCCTGTTTCATCCTTTCTTCCAATTCACTCTTCCTTATTTCTATCGGTTTTATCTTCTTTTTTTGTGGATCAAATGTACCCATAACCTATCACCTCATTGGAACCGGCATATTGATAAATTACCGACCTTGATGCATCTACTATTACCGGATCAAATTGAGTTCCCTTGGCATTTTTCAATTCATCAAGCGCCTGCTCGAATGTCATACCCTTTCTGTAAGGCCTGTCGCTTGTCATTGCGTCAAATGCATCCGCTATACTTAAAATCCTTGCGAAGCTGCATATTTTCTCACCGACTAGTCCACTGGGATAACCTTTGCCGTCATATCTTTCATGGTGTTGCAATATCGCTTCACGGCCATTCTTAATGAATTCTATGTCCTTTAATATATTGTATGCAATGAGGGGATGCTTCTTGATTTCCTTGAACTCGGCATCATCCAGCTTCGAAGGTTTGTTCAGGATGTATGGTGAAATTCCGATTTTCCCTATATCATGCAGAATGGCTGCATAGCGGAGTTCATTCATCTGTTCGTTTGTATAATTCAAGCTTTTGGCTATTTCGCACGAAATTACCATTACCCTCTGGCAATGCCCTCTGGTATATGGATCATTGGCCTCAATAGAGTTGGCAAGTGCCATGACCGTCTGCAGGTATCCGGTCTGGATTTCACCATAGTATTTTTTAAGTTCCTCATTTTTGTCATTCAATTCTTTTTTGGTTGTATTCAATTCCTCGATATAACTGTTCAATTCTTCATTTACAGCGGCTGCTTCTTCGTATAAGGCTTCGATTTCCTGCTTCTGGTTGTAAATATTATCAAACATTTCTGCGTTTTTTATTGCCACTGCGGCATTATTTGCAAGGTTGACCATAAAATCGACGTTTACCCTGGAAAATGTATCAGGTTCACCACTTTCTATAAAAACCACACCCACCATCTCATCCGAAATATTCAAGGGGAGTGCGGCCTTGTCTCCATAACTGCCTCTGTTTGCTATCAATGCATTTATCTTTACCACCGGTTGTCTGCTTTCAAAACATGCCCTTACAGAAGTATCATTATACAGGTAATTCCCGACTTCCCCGAAAGTTATGCTTCCGAACTCATATCTGCAGGTCAGTTCTCCAGTATCTTTGTCGATGAAACATATGAAGTACCTGTCGCAGCCTGTGAATCTGTTAAAAATCCTGTAAATATACTCAATCACTTTTTCAATCTCTATGGAAGAAGAAATTATTTCTGATAAATTTTTCAGGGCCTCCATTTCCTGATTCTTCAATTTCAACTCGGCTTGTGATTTATCAAGCCGTTCCATAAGATTTGAGCTTTTGGTATGAAATTCGAAAGAGTCCTGATAGGAACTCAAACTTCCGCTCACAACCAGTTGTTTTTCCGTTTCTTCCGTTGTGAGTCTCACACTTGAAATAAACTTGTAAATCTTCTCTGATTTGGCCACACTGTAAATTATAACCAGAATTATGTACAACAGGAGCAAAAACAGAAGCCCGTTTTCTTTCAACTTATAGTATTCGTATAAAAGAATCAAAAGAAAGGTAAGTATAAAAACAAATTGAATGCCGCCCATTGCTTCTCTAATTTTCCGCATGCCTTCCCCCCGAAGAAAATAATAAATAACCACTGATTTTGTAAATTAACCTTATATGATTATGGAGGATATGTAGTATTTTTTTATATATCTTGGTATATTCTACAAATATATATAAATTCCTCTTAATTATCAGAATTTAAATTATAAATTCATCGCAAATTATGACAACATGAAAGCAGTATTTCTACTGCTTTCATGCTTTTTAGAGGAATTTAGACTATTATTCCTTTGACTCTCCCAGTTTCACCTGCAGCGTCTTATAGCTTCCGTCGCGATATATTTCTACAGGAACGGTATCTCCGGGCTTGTGGTTGTTCTTGATATTGTTGAGTTCATCAACATTCTTAACAGGCTGTCCGTCAAATTTTGTTATTATGTCATTCTTCTGAATCCCTGCAGTATATGCGCCGCTTAATGGTGTAACATCGGCGACTAGCACTCCTACAGGTACATTATTGCGTTTTGCGAATGTTTCGTCAAATCTCGGTTCTGCAGAAATTCCTACAAAAGGTCTACCTTTTACATATTTATACTGCATAAGGCTGTCGGTTATTTCTTTTGCCTTATTGACCGGTATTGCAAATCCCAGGCCTTCAAAGCCCTGTGCCGCCATCTTTGCCGTATTGATCCCTATAACCTGGCCTTTTGAATTGACAAGAGCTCCTCCACTGTTACCGGGGTTTATAGCTGCATCGGTTTGTATAAGCTTAATCTCCTTGCCATCTACTACAGGCAGCGTTCTGTTAAGTCCGCTGATGACACCTACCGTTACAGAGCCCATATACTCCAGTCCTCCTGGATTACCTATGGCAACTGCGAGTTCACCGATTTTCAGATCATCCGAATTTCCAAGCTCTGCAGCAGGAAGTCCTGATGCATCAACCTTCAAAACAGCAAGGTCGGTCCTGATATCCCTGCCTACAACTGTAGCTGAAAGCGGTTTGTCTTTCTGGCTTGGAAGTATAACTTCAATTTTGGCACCATTGACCAGATTTCCCGTATTTGCATTATATGCATTTTCTATTACATGATTATTGGTCATAATATAGCCGCCGCTTTTGATAATTATACCTGAGCCCTCAGCTGTGCTGTTCTGACTTCCTCCTCCGAAGAAAAATCCGAAATCGGGCGTGGTTGATTTCGCTGTAACCCTTATACCTACTATGGAAGGGCTCACCTTTTCTGCAATTGCTGTTACAGGTGAATCTCCGTTTTGTACTATCTCCACCCTTTTATAGGTGTCCTGTCCTGCTGCTGTGCCTGATGAGTTCTTTTGAGAAAAAAGCTTATTAGCAAACGGTTGTATCGCCGGTGTCGCAAACTGGAAAAAACCTGCTACGACTGTCCCTCCCAGGATTGAACTTATGAGTGCTACGGCTATCAGCTGCATCACGCTGCTGTTTTTTCTTTTTTCAGGTTTTTGATAACTTTCGGTATAATAGGCAGGTGTCCTCAGCGAGTCTCCGTTATTTCTGTATTCATTGGTTCCGGCTTCACTCCCGACAGCCGTATTGTTTTCCGGGACGCTTCCTGCAGTTGTACTGTTATATTCCGTATTACTGCCGGTTTCAACCTTTTTGGCTTCAGAACCGTATGTTCTAATGATTTCCATTTCCTCCATGTTTCCCACACTGTTTTCATAGCTGTCAGATGAAGCAGGTTCAGTGCTTTTCATTGAATTATTGTTATCTATCATGTTGAAATTATTGTTGTTATTATCCATACTAACAACTCCCTTCTTTATTGCTTCATAAATTACTTTTTATATTGCTTTTCATATTTCAATTCTAAACAATTATTTTTAATAAAATATGAACAAATTGTAAAGGTTACTGCAGAAACGGTTTCTGTTAAAGCCGCTTCAATCCTTCCCGCAAATTACTTTTTCAGGCTTTCCAAAGTGAAAGTGAATTCCGTGCCTTCGCCCTGCTCACTATCTACCCATATTTCCTGTTTATGTTCATTCATTATATTTTTTACTATAGCAAGACCGAGGCCAGTCCCCGTCTTATCGCCGCCCCTGGATTTATCAGATTTGTAGAATCTCTCCCATATCAGTTCAAGTTCCTCTTTGCTTATTCCGATACCGCTGTCTTTTACTGAAACATAAATCTTTCCCTTATGGTTTTGCGTGTTTATTTTGATTTTTCCACCTTCAGGTGTAAACTTCACAGCATTGTGCACAAGGTTTATTATAACACGCTCTATGGCGTCAGGATCTGCATAAACCATCATTCCTTCTTCTTCAAAGCTTGCTTCAAACTGCAGGCCTTTCTGTACAATAAGGTTTTCCAGCTTGATAATGCACCTTCTTATCAATTCGTTTATATCAAATTCCTTATAGTTTAAAACAACCTCTCCTGCTTCCATCCTGGCCAGATCCAGCAAATCATTGACAAGGCGGTTTAACCGGTTGGTTTCATCCTTCACGATGTTGAGATAATCCCTGTGCCTTTCAGCAGGTATGGTGCCGTCCAGTATCCCTTCAATAAAGCCCCTTATCGACGTCATAGGAGTTCTCAACTCATGGGACACATTTGCGATGAATCCGCGTCTCATCTCTTCAAGGTTTTGAAGCGCCGAGGCCATGTGATTGAAGCTGCTTGCAAGCTCTCCGATTTCATCGTTGGATTTGATATCCAGACGTTTCTGGAACTCTCCCCCCGCTATTATCTTTGAAGCATTCCTGATTTCCTTTAACGGGCTTGTTATTTTTAATGAAAAAATATAGACAAGCAATATTGATATGAATACTGAAATAAAAACTGCAATAATGAACAGTTTGAAAACAGATGTACGCGCTTTATGAAGTTCCGGAATCGGTGTGTGGAGGTAAACTGCAGCTATGACCTCTTCCTTTCCCTGACTGTTAGTATTCTTAAACGGCTTTTCTACCGTCAGCCATGATATCCCGGTATCCTTGAACAGCCCGTAGAAGTCTCCGATCTCCCTTATATTATCCTGCACTCCCTGCATTACCTTCTTGTATTGCCTGTCATCAGGAAGTTTTACATAACCGTTTTCTGATTTGAGCCTTTCTTTGACAATATCCGGCAGCTCCGGTTGTGCGAAAGCTATATACCCGTTCTTATCAACAATCCAGACATACGAGTTTGTATTGGAGCTGTATGATTCGAGTATCCTTTCAAACAGCAGCCTTGCTGCGGGGTTTTCCGGATTTTCAATGTAAATTTTAAGGAGGCTGTTTATTCTGTCCCCGCTTTGCTTCAACGCATCCTGTTTTTCACCCAGAACAAAATTCCCCAGAAATATGTAAAGCATCATCCCTGTTACCGAGAAGCTGAAGATAAGTATTGAGATAAATATAACCAGCATTTTGCCGAATATTGTTTTAAACATTACTTCACCTCAAATTTATAGCCGACTCCCCAGACAGTCTTAAGCTGCCATACCTGGTTTTCCAATTCAATTTTTTCCCTCAGCCTCTTGACATGAACATCCACGGTTCTTGAATCTCCAAAGAAATCAAAGCCCCACACATGTTCCAGCAGCTGTTCTCTGGTAAATACCTTGTTGGAATTTGATGCCAGGAAATATAAAAGCTCCAGTTCCTTGGGCGGCAGTTCCAGTTCCTTGCCGTTAACCTTAACAATGTAATTGGATTTGTTTATAACCAGATTCGGAAATACTATTTCCTGGGTATCCGGTTCCTTATGCTCATATCTTCTTAATACAGCTTTGACCCTTGCTACCAGTTCCTTGGGTTCAAAGGGTTTTACCATATAGTCATCTGCGCCAAGCTCCAGTCCGAGAACCTTGTCAAAGGTTTCACCCTTGGCAGTAAGCATTATAATTGGTATACTGCTCAGTTTCCTGACCTCACGGCACACCTGCCATCCGTCAATGCCGGGCAGCATTATATCCAGGACAATGATGTTCGGCGTGAATCCCTTGAAAGCCTCTATTGCCTTGATACCGTTGTATACCGTCATCACCTCGAAGCCTTCCTTCTCAAGATACAGGCGTATCAACTCACAAATATTCATATCATCATCAATTACCAATACCTTTGTTTTGCAGAGCATCAAACCACCATCCTGTAATATAAGATTTTCAGTCATTTATACCAATATACCTCTTACCTAACACTACTTTGTTACTTTGGAATTATTATTGAAGAAACAAGTAAGATAGGAGCATTCTTACTTTTTCTTCAATAGAAATTTACACTGCAAAATTTCCACAAATTAATGATGTAACAAAGTAGTACAAAAGAGGACTGCTTTTGGCAGTCCCTTTCCCAACGGCAATATTTGAACAAAATCAAAATCATTATCAGATACAATACCTCAGTATCGTTTAAATCCCGGTTAAAATCCCATTTCACAATGCAGCTGTTCAGTTCAATATTTCATTCCTTGAAGGCAGGCTGTTCAGTACAAGATAATTTATTTTAATCTCCTCTTGAAGTTTTTTCTGCTGTTCCTTCAACTCCTTCATGCTTTCCATCAGCTGATCCTGTCTGTCTAAAACCGCTTTCAGCATTTCGTGTATCTCTTCAAGCTTGGTTGCATATTCGTCATTCATAAGTGCACCCCCTGATATAATACCATTTTATCATATTATACCGTTTTGGAAACATATTTATATTATTTATGATTCATCCATCGCTCTTCTTAATATTTCGACGAAATTTCCTACCTTCATTAGTGCTTCGTCTGCGCTTCTGCTGTTCTCCACCTGTCTTACAATAGCACTCCCGACTATCAACCCGTCGGCATATTTCTTCAGCTTCCTGATATGCTCCGGGGTTGATATCCCGAAGCCAATGGCCTTTGGGATGGTCGAAAACCTGTCAATATATGAAAAGAATTCTTCAAAATCCGTATTGAAATCATCTCTCACACCTGTCACTCCCAGTGATGAAACACAATACAGGAATCCCTGGGCGGACTTTGCAACTTTTTCTGTCCTTTCCTTTGAAGTCGGGGATACCAATGATATGACGTCAACAGGGTATAAGGACATCATACTTTCTATTTCATCCCTCTCCTCGAACGGAAGGTCCGGGATTATAACCCCATCCAGGCCGATAGCGGAACAATCCTTGAAAAAGCTTTCGATGCCATACTGCAATATGCAATTGAAATAGAGGAGGAATACAAGAGGTATTTCCGTCACTTCCCTCAATTCCCTTACCATCTCCATTATATCCCTGATCCTGATATTATTTTTCAATGCGCGTGTATTCGCAGCTTGTATCACCGGGCCTTCTGCGATCGGATCGGAATATGGAATACCAAGCTCAATGATATCAGCACCCTTCTTTTCCATTTCCAGGACCAGTTTTCTGGTAGTGCCTATATCGGGGTCACCTGCTGTCACAAATGTAATCAGCGCCTTTTTATCCATATCTTTCAATGTCTTGAATCTGCTCTGGATCCTACTCACCCACATTCACCCCCATGTACCTTGCTATAGAATAAACATCCTTGTCCCCACGCCCTGACAAATTTACAACTATCACTTCTTCTCTGCCCAGCCTGGGTGCCAGTTTCATTACATAAGCCACCGCATGGGCGCTTTCTATTGCAGGAATTATTCCTTCAACCCTGGTAAGATACCGGAAGGCTTCAACCGCTTCAGCATCCGATACCGGAACATACTGAGCCCTTCCTGATTCATGGAAATGAGCATGTTCCGGACCTATGCCCGGATAATCCAAACCCGCTGATATGGAATATACAGGGTTGATCTGGCCATCCCTGTCCTGCAGGAAATATGACTTCATTCCATGCAGCACACCCACACTGCCTTTTGTAATGGAAGCTGCGTGCTTCTCCGTATCCACACCCTCGCCCGCGGCTTCTACTCCAATCATCTTCACGCCTGTATCATCCAGAAACGGATAGAACAATCCCATGGCATTGCTTCCGCCCCCTACACAGGCAACAAGGTAATCCGGATATCTTCCTTCCTTCATCATGATCTGGTTTTTGACCTCATTTCCTATTACACTCTGAAAATCGCGGACAATCATGGGGTATGGGTGAGGGCCCACAACGGAGCCGATAACATAAAACGTGTCTTCAACCCTTGCCGCCCATTCCCGCATTGCTTCACTTGTAGCATCCTTCAAAGCCGCAGTGCCCGATACCACCTCGTGCACTTTTGAACCAAGCAGCTTCATCCTGAAAACATTCAGGGCCTGCCTTTCCATATCTTCTCTTCCCATGAATACTTCACATTCCATATCGAACAATGCAGCTGCAGTAGCTGTAGCCACGCCATGCTGGCCTGCCCCGGTTTCTGCAATAACTCTCTTTTTACCCATCCTTTTTGCAAGCAGAACCTGTCCTAAAACATTATTAATCTTGTGGGAGCCTGTATGGTTCAAGTCTTCCCTTTTGAGGTATATCCTGGCCCCGCCCAGGTCCTTTGTCATTTTCCCTGCATAATAAAGTAATGACGGTCTTCCTGCATACTCTTCAAGGTAAAACTTCAATTCTTTTTTAAACTCTGCATCATTTTTATACTCCTCATACCGGTTTTCCAGTTCGATTAGCGCATTCATGAGGGTTTCCGGTGCGTATTGCCCTCCGAACAGCCCATACCTGCCTTTTTTATTTTCTTTCATGTCATACCTCCATACGGATCAGTCTTAATTTACCTTAACTCTCGTAGCTCCTTGCTGCACAGATGAAGTCCCTGATTTTTTTGTCATCCTTGCAGCCGTCTGTCTCCACTCCGCTGCTCACATCAACTGCATAAGGCCTTACCAGCCTTATTGCCCCTGCAACATTTCGTGGATTCAACCCGCCTGCGAGTATTATTCTTCCGTACTTTGCCGCTTCTGCAGCCAGGCTCCAGTCAAAGGCCCTGCCTGATCCCCCGTAACTGTTCCCGCTG
>Ga0129298_10000475_pt1 | contig 15809 bp, 16 predicted proteins | sample I19B2metaG_FD_94707 | JGI IMG/M metagenome (GOLD analysis project Ga0129298, IMG submission 94707) | Lake sediment bacterial and archeal communities from Gulf of Boni, Indonesia to study Microbial Dark Matter (Phase II) - ​I19B2 metaG | ecosystem: Environmental > Aquatic > Freshwater > Lake >... | reverse complement strand
GGGTCCTTGATCAACTCCAAGAGCCTTTCGCTCGCATAGAGCGTTTCTATGACTCTGGCCCAATGATAGGCTAGGGTTTCATGAGCAGGTTTCTTCAGCGTCTCGAACATCTTTTCGTATGCTGCTTGAGCTAGCGGGGTGGAGAGGCCGTCGGCGACATTGAATCTTGCGAGGGGGCCAACCCTGTAGATGCCGCTGGTCTTTCCGTCAACCAGTCCTTTCCAGCCGATGTTCTTGAGATACGGGAACTTGAGATAGGTCCATGGCTCAACATATTCCGCGATGTGCTGCAGGTAATCGTTTGCTTTGAATTGAGCAAATGTGTTTCCTTCCGGGTCTATCACCTTCAGTTGTCCGTCGTAGATGTTCATCTTACCCTTTTCATCTATCATGCCCATGTAATGCGTCTTCAACCGGTAAGTGTCATCCATCATCAGGCTGGAGTGCTGCTTGTTTTGCAAGACTGTCTTTTCAAAAATACCCACTGTCATCTCTGAGAAGTCCAGCAGGAATTTCGCTCTTTCTTCAATCTTCTCAAGATCCTTTCCAGGAAGGGGTTTTGAGACTCCTCCCGGGATCGCGAAGACCGGGTGAACCGCTCTGCCCCCGACGATCTCCTCGATCTCATGGGCATACTTCAGTGCCTTGAGAATGTTGCCTCCGATCTCCGCGCCGACCTTTTTGAGGACTCCTGCTATGTTTCTTTCCTGAGATAGTGCTCCTCGGCCCACGATGAAGTCTGGGCCACCTAGAGCGTAGAAATGTGTTGCATGATCATGGACGAAGAAGGAGCAATAGCCCAGTTCTCTAATCTTCTTCGCAGTTTCCGGTGGATCAACCTTGTAGACAGCATCAGTTGCCTTTGCTGAGGCCAGATGATGATTCCACGGACAGACACCACAGATTCGTGTCGTGATGTTCGGCATTTCTTCAACTGGTCTTCCTTGACAGAATTTCTCGAAGCCTCTGAGCTCTACGACTTGGAAGTATGCCTCGTCGACGTTTCCACTCTTGTCTAGGAGAATGTGAATCTTCCCGTGTCCCTCAAGCCTAGTGATAGGATCGATTTTGACCAGTTTGTTTTCTTGCATTCTGTGATCACTTCTGAATCATGTTTCTTCTTTTGAGGATTGAAGCTGGGAGGGTGAACATGTAGAACAAGCCAAGAGGATCTTTGACTTGATCTATCAGCTGTTTCACTTCTTCCTCGCTCATGAGTTCCTCCCCCTCTAACCCGAGAATCGAGCCTAGTGATGCAATCATCTTTGCGCCTTGATCCAATGCTTTGGATGTTGGTCCCATGCATCCTCGACACGGCATATTCACCTCTAGGCACTTGGCTCCACATCCCATCCTTGTCGAGGGGCCAAGGCAAATGACTCCTTGATCTAGGAGGCACTTCTCTTGATCAGGGCTTATCTGCTGGATTCGATAGATCTTCGGGATCTTCTTTTCCTCTCTCTTCCTAGGGCACTCGTCGCAGAGGATTCTGTTTGGGGCCAGCGTCTCACCCTTCTTGGGCAGTTTTCCAGTCAATATTGCTTCGATCACCTTCTCCAGCAGCGGTACTTCAGGAGGGCATCCGGGTAAGTAGTAGTCTACGTCGACGCATTCGTGAAGGCATTGAACAGTATCGAACTTCTTTGGAAGCTGAAGGGAATATCCGCCTATCGTTGTCTTACTTTGAGGTTGTCTGGAATCTGGGTTAACGGTGCTAGGTGTCTTGTAGACTGTTTCGAAAAGCTCTTTTGTAGTCGTTAGGTTGGCTAGCCCCGGAACTCCTCCATGGCAAGCACAGGCGCCAAACGAAATCAGTGCTTTTGTCTTCTTTCTCAGTAGCTGTGCTATCTCTTTGTTTTCTTCGTTAGCTATTGATCCGTGATAGAAGCCAAGGTCTACGCTGCCATCAGAGAGTTGCTCAAACTCCTTGAGTTTCTGATCTGAGGCAGTAGGCCAAAAGACAATGTCCACGGCGTTGAATACATCCGTTAACTTCTCTGCCAAATCAATAATTGCCATGTCGCAGCCTGAGCACGTTGCGCCGAGGCCAATGGCAAGCTTCAGTTTTGTTTGGCTCAATTCTATCAGCTCGATTTGAGGCGATTGGGGCCCAAGGCTCTGATCTGTTCTGTGAATTCGTCCACTATTCTGGCGAACTTCTCTCCTTCTGATGCCGAGACCCATTCTAGGCGTACCCGTTCCCGTTCTATGCCCAGCTGGTCGAGGAGTTTGAGAAGGAGGTGGTATCTTCTTCGTGCCTTCAGATTCCCTGTCAGATAATGGCAGTCGCTTGGGGGGTGGCATCCAGCTATGAGTACTCCGTCAGCCCCGCTTTTCAGTGCGGCGAGCACAAAAGTGGGGTCGACCCTGCCACTGCACATGACGCGGATGACTCTCAGGTTGGGGGAATATTGGGTTCTGCTTGTGCCTGCGAGGTCTGCTCCCGCGTAAGAGCACCAGTTGCAGAGGAAACCAAGTATCTGGGGTTCAAACTTGCCTGTCATGTCAATCATCTTGCAACAGCCTGCTCGACTTGCGCCATGACCTGCTCATCTGTAAAGTGGTTTGTCTTGATTGCGCCGGCTGGACAGGCTGAGGCGCATGCTCCGCATCCTTTGCAGAGTGCTTCGTTGATTTTTGCTCTCTTTTCCTCCATTGAAATGGCGCGGAAGGGGCAAAGGAGGACGCAGGTCCCACAGCCGCCGCAGATCGTGTCGTCTATCGTAGCATAGTATGGCTCAACTACGTACACTCCTGGCGCCATTAGGGAGGCGGCTCCTGAAGCGGCCGCTTTTGCTTGAGCTACGGCATCGGGTATGTCCTTGGGGCCAGCTGCTGTGCCAGCGATAAGCACTCCGTCAACAACGGTGTCGACCGGCCTCAACTTCGGGTGGGCCTCAGAGAAGAATCCATCTGGGCCAGCTGGAATCTTCAGTATCTTGCGGATCTCGTTCGCGTCTATGCTCGGGGTTATGCCGACGGATAAGACAACTAGGTCAGTTTCTACTTCAAGAGGCGTTCCAAGGAGCGTGTCCTCCGCTCGAACAATGAGATTTCTGCCCTTCGCATCTTCCAGTATTTCGGCGACTCTTCCTCTCGTAAAGAGGACCCCATAGTCCCTTGCAGCTTTCTCATAGAATTCTTCGAAGCCTTTTCCGAAAGCGCGTATGTCCGTATAGAAGATTCGGACTTCAATCTCCGGGTGTTTCTCTTTCAGCTGTCTAGCCTGTTTGACTGCGTACATGCAGCAGACTCGTGAACAGTACAGGTTGGTTCTCTCGTTTCTAGATCCTACACATTGCACATATGCGACTCGTTTTGGTTCTTCAAGGTCCGAGGGTCTTACGACTTTGCCGCTCGTTGGTCCAGAAGCGTTGAGCATTCGTTCCATCTCAAGCGAGGTTACAACGTTTTGGAACAGCCCGTAGTTGTATTCCTGGTCATTGAGTGGATTGTACGGATCGTATCCAGTGGCTACGATTATCGTGTCCACATCAAGTTCGATTTCCTTGGCTCTCTGGTCGTAGTCTATTGCGCTAGGGTCACAGACATCCTTACACTTGCCACATGCGAGCGGTGTCAGGCCAAGACAGTTCTCTTCGTCAAGAACATAGGATGGTGGCACTGCCTGCGGGAAGGGTATGTAGATCGCTTTTCTCCAGCTTAGGTTGGCATTGAACTCGTCAGGCACTTCTACGGGACAGATCTTGGCGCATTCCGTGCAGGAGGTGCATTTCTTCTCGTCAACATATTTGGGCTTCTGAAGCACCTTTACCTTGAAGTTTCCAATGAAGCCCTGAACATCCTTCACTTCGGCGTATGTGAAGAGTTTCACGTTGGGGTGGCGTGATACGGAAACCATTTTTGGTGTTAGTATGCAGGAGGAGCAGTCCATTGTTGGGAACGTTTTGTCCAGTTGAGCCATTCTTCCACCAATTGTGGGAGATTTCTCGACCATGTACACGGTGAAGCCTGCGTTTGCGAGGTCGAGTGCTGCGGATATGCCTGATATTCCTCCGCCGATGACTAGTGCTCTTCTTCCGACTTTCACCTCTTTAGGTCTGAGTTCTTCTAGCCTCGATGCTCTGGCGACGCTCATCCTTATTGTGTCCTTCGCGATTTCTAGTGCTTCCTCGGGGTTCTTCATGTGAACCCAAGTGTCTTGTTCTCTGACATTTGCCATCTCGAAGAAGTAGGGTGACAAGCCTTCTTCTTCGAGAACCTTGCGGAATGTTGGCTCGTGTAAGGTGGGGCTGCAAGCCGCCACTACGACCCGGTTGACCTTGTTTTCATTGATGTCTTTGCGTATCAGTTGTTGGCCGGGATCGGAGCACATGTACGTGTAGTCTCTCGCCACGGCGACATTGGGTAGCTTTTCCACGTATGCGAGGAGTCTCTTGATGTCGATGACTCCAGCGATGTTGGTTCCGCAATGGCACAGGTAGATGCCTATTCTAGGCTGTTCAGACATTCTTTGTCTCCTCCGTCAGCTTCAGAGTAAAGTCGTAGCCGGTCCTGAAGGCCTCAAGGTTAAGCTTGTCGGTTCCCCTCGGCACAAAGCGAACTATCGCTTTCTCAACGGCTTTGGGATCAAGTATCTTTGATGCGGCCGTGACGCTTCCTATCATGACCATGTTTGCAACTATTCTCTTGCCAAGTTTCTCCGCTATCTTGACTGTGGGCACTGCGTATGTCTGCGCATTCTTTATTTCTCTTAGAGTGGGTACCATGTCGGGGTCGTAGATCACGATTCCTCCGGGGCTGATGTCATCAACATATTTGTCAAAAGCTTCCTGGGACATTACTCCGACCAAGTTGGGTCGTTCGAGTTTGGGATAGTCAATCTCGCTGTCTGATATTACGATCTCAGATTTGCAGGCGCCACCTCTTGCTTCAGGCCCGTACGACTGCGTCTGTGTCGCATTCTTTCCATCAAATATGGCTGCGGCTGTACCTAGGATGACTCCTGCGAGAACTATGCCTTGGCCGCCGAGTCCGCCTAGTCTAATCTCATAGCGGGGCATTGGTCAATCTACCGTCCTTGTCAAGTGTTCCTTGAACCGTCATCATTTGTCGCCTTAGCAGATCGGTGTACTCGGGTTTGTCGAGATCAACAAATTCTCCTACTACAATCCTGTCTAAGGCGACCTCTGCCTTCAGGGGGTCGCTGAAATGTTGGACGACACTTTTCTCCCTGAGCCAGTTGAATTGATCCATTATCTCACCCATCCTGTTTCTTCTTCCGTACTGTTCAGGACAGGGCGAGATTACTTCGATGAAGGTGAAGCCTTTCTTGGTCAAGGTCTTCTTGATTGATTCTCTTATTCTTCGAACGTGAGCTGTGGTCCATCTTGCCACGTAGACCGCTCCTGAACCTGCAGCAAGGTGCACAAGGTTGAAGGGGTGCTCGATGTTGCCGTAGGGGCTTGTGGTTGTTCGGCCCTCCAGTATTGTTGTGGGTCCCGCTTGTCCGCCGGTCATTCCATAGTTGAAGTTGTTTGAGCAGATTACTGTGATGTCTATGTTTCTTCGGGCAGCGTGAATGAAGTGGTTGCCGCCAATCGAGAAGAGATCTCCATCTCCACTTATTACCACCACTTTGAGGTCTGGTCTTGAGGCCTTTAGTCCAACTGCAAAGGCAATGGCTCGTCCATGGGTTGTGTGAAAACCGTCCAGTTTGACGTATCCGGATATCCTGCCTATGCAACCTATTCCTGAGACAACCGCAACCTTGTTGAGGTCCATTTTCAATTCGTCTAAGGCGCGTAGAAACTCGCTTAAGATGACTCCGTCTCCGCATCCAGCGCACCAGATGTGGGGAATCATTCCCTTCCGAGTGAATTTCTCCAAAGGATGCATTTCCTGCGTCATTTTCTATACCCCATTATGCTGCTGAGGAGTTCGTCAGGTGTGTGGGGATCCTCCCCGAGTTTTGGCACGAAGGTGATTTTTCGGTAGTCGAATCTTCTTTCGACTTCTCGGACTATCTGACCATAGTTCATCTCTGCGACCACGATTCTGTCAACCTGATCCGCGATCGCTTCTATCTCCTTGTCTGGGAATGGCCAAATCGTGGTGAGCCCTAGGAATCCCGCCTTTACTCCTCGTTCCCTCGCCCGGTTCACCGCTGCCACCGCTGACCTCGCCACGCTTCCATATGCAACTACGCACACCTCGGCGTCATCTAGAAGAAGTCTCTTGACTTGGACTATCGAGTCTCTATTCACCCTTATCTTGTCGCACAATCTCTTCACGAGCTTTGTCTGTTCTTCAGCGCTGTCTGTTTGAGGGTGTCCAGTCTCGTCGTGAGTCAACCCAGTCGCGTAGAATCTGTAGCCTTCTCCAAAAACCGCCATTGGTGGAACGAGATCTTTCTCTGGTTGGAAGGGATTGTACTGCTCTGGCTGTACAGCGGGCTTCTTTCTATTAATGATCTCCAACTGGTCCGGTGGTGGAATTACCAGTCGTTCTCTCATGTGGCCCACTACTTCGTCCAGCATTACGAAGACTGGAACTCTGTATTTCTCTGACAGATTGAAGGCCTGGACGGTCAGATCGAAGGATTCCTGGACCGAGGATGGTGCAAACGCAATAATCTCATAATCTCCGTGTGAGCCCCATCTCGCCTGCATGAGATCTTGCTGCCCGGTCTTTGTAGGTTGACCTGTGCTGGGTCCCCCCCTCATCACGTCAACTATTACTATCGGGGCTTCGGTCATGACCGCGAGTCCTATGTTTTCTTGCATGAGGCTGAAGCCTGGGCCTGATGTTGCGGTCATCGATTTGACTCCTCCATAGGAGGCACCGATTATCGCAGCCACGGAGCCGATCTCATCCTCCATTTGGAGGTAGACCCCTCCCACTTCCGGCAGTCTTCTTGCCATGCGTTCCGCTACTTCTGTTGCTGGTGTGATTGGGTAGCCTGCGAAGAATCTGCAGCCTGCGGCGATTGCTCCTTCGGCGCAGGCAAAGTCGCCTTGGGTGAAATGTGTACCGGTCAGAACATCCCTTGCCATCATTTCTGTTCCCCCTTTCTTCTGAGGAAAATGGCTAGGTCGCCGCATACCTCTTCGCAGAGGCCGCATCCAACGCAGTCGTCTTTCTTCGCCACCCGCGGTGGGTGTGCGCCGTGCATGTTCAGTTTGGGATCATAGTCAAGAACATCTTTGGGGCAGAGTTCTACGCAGATGCCGCAGCCCTTACATCTCTCAGGTATGGTGTCGATCTCAACTTCGATGATCTTTAGATTGTGCTGCGGGGAAAGCGGCTTTCTAGTAGCCTCCAATATTCTCTCGCCTTGGTATCTGACCCTTCATGGGCGCGATTTCCATCCTTTCAACCTTGCTTGAGCGATCGGTAGCATTCGGCCCGGTTGAAGGGATGCCAAAATTATCTCCCGTGTATAAAACTGTATGGTTATCAGATTCCACTTGCAGAGATGTTTTGAGATGTGAGGATTGGCAGGGAGAGGCGAATTGAAGAGAATAGGTATTCACGGCAAAGGTGAGATCGGATTGGATAGGCTCCTTGAGCAGGTTAAAGCAAGTGAACGCTTTGGCGAGGTGGGTGGAATAGGTATCTTCATCGGAGTGACTCGAAGTACTTCAGCCGACGGCAAGCCTGTGTCACATCTGGAGTTTGAGGCCTACGAAGGCAAGGCCGAAGAAGCTATGTCGGCGATAGCAAATGACATCTCAAACCGCAGTGGGATCGCCGAGGTTCTCATCCACCATGTTACTGGAAAGTTGAATCAGGGAGACCTGATCATGGCTGTGGCTGTTGCTGGAAGATCTAGGAAAGATGTCTTCCCTGCGCTCATCGAAGCAGTTGAGAGGACGAAGGACACTGTCCCCATCTGGAAGAAGGAGGTTCTTACGTCCGGAGACTCCTACTGGGTCAGTGAAAGAAAACACACAAATAAGCAAGAAAAGAGCGAGACGCGACGTTAGGGTTCTAGGGTGCCATCGCGAGATGCTTTGCGCATTTGCGGGGCTTGGGCAGGGTTTGCAGTATTCTCGTCGGTCATCGACTGAAAAGTTGCTTTAGGGATCTCAGGTATAGCTCGTCGAGGTCGTTATCTGATCTGATCCTCATGTCGATTCTTTCTTTGAACTTGTTCTCAACAATAGCCGCAATATTCAGTTTCTCGTAGAGATCGTCAAGAACTTCCGCGCGAGTTCCGGTGGCAGGTTTGCTCGGAGTGGCGGTGCAGCAACCTACGTGTTTCTCGCGCCATAGGCCAGCTTTGCGGGATAGCCTTTCTATCTCAACTTTGTCAAGGCCTATTAACGGTCTCAGGATTGGATACGTCACGCCACACGATGTGGCTGTTAGGTTCTGAAGGGTCTGGCTAGCTTTCTGTCCCAAAGACTCCCCGGTTACGATGGCTTCTGCGTTCTCCGCCTCGCAGACCAACTCTGCTCCTTTGAACATTCCTCTTCTACAAACCACGCACAGGTATCTCCTAGCGTGTGCAGCTAGGATCGCAGATGGCACTTCTCCCCATGGGTATAGGATGACTTTCTCAAATGGAACTTTGGTTCTGAGAGTCCTCAAAGACTCCATAGCTAGTTCGAAGGATGTTTCGCAGTACAGCGGATGAAGGCAGAAATGTAGGGGGACCACTTCCATCTTCTTGCTGACAAGATATGCTGCTACAGGCGAATCTATCCCGCCTGAGATCAGCGCCACCGCCCTAACCATTAGTCTTCTCTTCCAACAGCATCGAAATCTACGTTCTGTGGGCCTACATGTTGTCTGTTCTTTCCCTTAACGGTGCTGCGTCATCGTTTTCGGCGAATCAGAACGGCCACTGCGGCGAGCAAGAAGGCCGTGATCATCGCGGGAGTCTGAAATTCCGGAATTATGACCTCGATTCTGGACTGAAGTGTTTCGCTGTCTGTCAATCCGACGTGTCTGCTTCTGATGTCTCCTTCTTGATCTACTAGGATGAGTGTCGGGATCTCGAATACTTCGTATTTGTATCCCACGCTATCAGTATCTCTAGCCACTGTCCAAGTAATTCCGTACTCCTTCACGAAGGCTCTCACTACTGAGTCATCAACGAACGGTGCATCTACGCTGATCGAGATTAGCACGAGCGTGCTGTTTGGGTAGGTCTTGGTCAGGGATTTGAGGTGGGGGACCTCCTCTTTGCATGGGCGGCACCAAGTGGCGAAGAAGTCTAGGAGTACGATTCTTCCCCTGAAATCTGAAAGTGAGAAGCGGAAGCCATTAAGATCTTTCAATGTGAAATTGGGTGCAGGCATCTGCCCATAAGAGGTGCTAGCCTCACTGGCTAGTATCACTACTGCAAGCGATATGGCTATGACTAATGAGCGACCCGTGCCTCTCATGAGATGAACGATTTTCCCTTCTCTATTAAACGTTTGTCAATCCTGTCGAGGTTCCAAACAGATCCGCGACAACTCTGGATTCAGCTTTGGTTTGGCAACTCTTATTAGACGAGTTGCCATTCGAGAATCTCAGGTCGAACAGTGTGGTTGAGAAGATTCTCGTTCCTGTAGATGGTTCCAAGGTGATGGAACGAAACGTAAGGTTCGCGTGCGATATTGTCAAAGCCCTAGGTGGAGCCATGACTCTGATTCATGTTGTGGTTCTGCCTGCTTCCATGGAGCCAGGCGTGCCCATCGATCCCACCCCTCTAGAACAAGCCGGAGCGAGAATTCTTGAGGCTGCACAGAAGGTTGCTGAGGACAGCGGATGCAAGACAGAAGGAATTCTCGAAACTGATTTCGGAAACGCAGGCCACAGGATTGTCAGAGTAGCTCAGGAGAAGGGATTCACTCTCATAGTAATCGGAGCTAGAGGGGGAAGTAAGATCGTGAACATGTTGCTGGGAAGTGTCTGCCACACCGTGGCGTACAATGCCACATGTCCGGTCCTAATTGTGCGCCCATAGTAGTAAGGAAAGCCTTATTGTTCCCCCGTTAGAGACTACTGATGTGGGTCCAGAAAATGTTTCAGAAAGTCTTGGTTCCGATTGACGGTTCACCCATTACTGCAGGACTTGTTGCATACGCCATCGGTTTCGCGAAGAAGGCTGGATGTTCTCTGACCTTTCTGTACGTTGTAGACGGGCCTCAGACAGTTCCCGCCGCGGAGGCAGAGAAACAGAAGGCTGCGAACATGAGGATTCCGGAGGAGTCGCGAGAGAAGGCGGCTACGGAAGGGGTCTCTTCCACGTCTCGGGTTGAGCCAGGAAAACCGGCCGAGACAATAATCTGTATGGCTGACCGCGAGAAATTCGATTTGATCATTCTAGGGTCAAGAGGTTACAGTCGACTGAAGCGGTTGATCGTGGGCAGCGTCGCTGACAAGGTCATGGAACACGCTCCCTGCCCAGTATTGATCTTCAGATGACCTCTCTATCCAACTATTCCGTTAGGACACTTTCTGCGTAGGCGTAGCCTCCGTTTCCCTGAACTGCATCTGATACAGTCGGGCGTAGAGGCCCTTCTCGGCGATCAGTTGGTCATGCGTACCCTCTTCGACGATTCTTCCTTGATCTAAGACGATTATTCGGTTGGCATTTCTCACAGTGGACAGCCTGTGTGCGATTATCAATGCGGTTCGATTCTTCAAGAGATTTTCCAGAGCGTGTCTGATCAGCAGTTCTGTATATGGATCAACGCTTGAGGTAGCTTCGTCCATTATGAGGATCCTGGGGTCAGCTAAGAGGGCCCTAGCGAAGGAGATCAACTGCCTCTGACCTATGGAGAGGTTCGTGGCTCCTTCACGAATGATCGTGTCGTAGCTCGCAGGTAGCCTTTCGATGAACTCGTGCGCTCCCACGGCTTTAGCTGCCTTGATGATTTCATCGTCCGATGCTTCGGGCCGTGAATATCCTATGTTTTCTCTCACCGATCCAGCGAAGAGGAATGGTTCCTGAAGGACTAGGCCGATTTGTTTGTGGAGCGATTCGAGTTTAACATCTCGAAGCTCATATCCGTCAACCTTGATGGATCCAGATGTGGGATCATAGAATCTGCAGACGAGGTTTATGAGAGTGGTTTTACCTGCACCTGTTGGACCAACAATGGCCACAGTTTCATTGGGCGCTATTTTCAGGTTTATGTTGCTCAAGACCGGGTATTTCGGGTCGTAGCCGAACGATGTATTCTCAAAACTGATTTCGCCTTTGACATTGCGGAGTTCGGTCGCGTCTTCCTTGTCTGCTATGTCTATTGGCGCATCGATCAGTTCGAACATTCTTTCTGCGCCCGCCATAGCGGACTGGAAGTTGGTGTAGAAGATACTTAGGGTTAGGAGTGGCCGGAAGAACATGGTGAGGTAGGACATGAAGGCTACGATTGTGCCTATGGTTATTGTGCCCAACGCGGTTTGGAGGCCTCCGTACCAGAGCACGGCGCAGGTTCCGACCGCGGATATCGTCTCAACTCCCGCTGGGAAGATTGCGAAGAGTCTTGCTGCCACTAGGTTTGCCTGAAGGTTCTCGATGTTGACCTGGCCGAAAGCCTGCTGTTGATCTGATTCACGTGTGAAAGATTGTATGACTCGCATACCCATGATGCTTTCAGCAAGCTTGGCTGTTACACCCGCCATCTTCTGTTTGGTCGCCAAATAGACACTTCTTGCTTTCTTCTGGAAGAGGTAGATGAGCGTGAGAAGCATGGGCACTATGATCATTGAGACGAGGGTGAGTTGGGGACTCATCCAAATCAATATCACGAAAATCCCGGCGATGGTGACTATGTCGCTTATCACGGTCAAAATCCCTGAAGTCAAGAGTTCTTGAAGCGAGTCCACGTCGTTTGTTAGTCTCGATACTATGCTGCCAGAGATGTTTCGCGAGTAGAATTGCAGGGAAAGTCTCTGAAGTCGAGAGAACATTTCTTCTCTGAACTTGTAGATCAGTCTCTGCCCTATCGCTGACATTAGATACAACTGCCTGTGAGTTGTGAAGAAGTTCACAATGTTGATTGCTATGTAGATCAGCACGATATTGGTCAGGCCTGAGAAATCTTGAAGTGCGATGAACCGGTCAATGGCGATCTTGAGAACGTAGGGACCTGCTAGGTTCGTTGCGGCGGTGATCAGCAGGAAGAATATGCTCATTATGAGCTGATTCCGAAATGGAAGCGCATATTTGCCCAGCCTTCTCAGCAGGACCGTGTCCGAGACCTTTCTCTCGATCGGTTCATCACCAAGGAAATCTGATACATGCCAGTGAGCCATGTTACTGTCTACTCCTCCGTTGCACAGCTTGAGCCGCTAGAAGTTCCTCCTGCTCTTTGAACTGCGTACGGTAGATCTTCGCGTAGATCCCGTCCCTCCTCAGTAGCTCTTCGTGGCTTCCTTCCTCAGCTATTCTTCCGTTTTCAAAGACTACGATTCTTGTCGCGTTCTTTATCGTTGAGACTCTCTGAGTTATGATGAAGGTTGTGCGGTTCTGCAGCAGGATCTGTAATGCTTGTTGAATCTCGTGCTCTGTTTCCACATCGACGCTGGAGGTGGAGTCGTCGAAGATCAGTATCCGAGGATTGAGAAGCAGGGCTCTTGCTATTGCTATTCTTTGGCGTTGGCCGCCGGAGAGGGTGATCCCTCTTTCGCCAACCTTGGTGTCATATTTCTCTGGGAACGATGTTATGAAGTCGTGTGCACCCGCGATCTTGGCCACTCGTTCGATCTCTTCCATTTTGGCGTCAGGTCTGCCATAAGCTATGTTCTCTCTTATTGATGCTGAGAAGAGGAATGTTTCTTGAAGGACGATTCCTATTTGCTGTCTTAGGGATTTGAGCTTCAAATCCCTTACGTCATGTCCGTCTATCTCTATGCTTCCTTCGGCTACGTCGTAGAATCTAGGAATCAGATGTATCAGAGAGCTCTTTCCTGATCCGGTCGCCCCGAGGAGCGCGATCGTTTCGCCCGCCTTCACAGCGAGATTGATCCCATCCAGGACCTTGACACCTGAGGTGTATTCGAAGGAAACGTCTCTGAACGCGATCTCTTTCTGCATCGGTGGGAGTTCAATTGCATTAGGCTTCTCTTCGACTTCAGGTTTCGCGTCCATTATCTCGAAGATTCTTTCCGCTCCTGTGATTGCCTGCTGATAGAATGTTATGAGGAATCCGATGAATCGAACCGGCATGACCAGCATTGTAAGGTATGCGGCTGAAGCCACCAGCGAACCAACGGTCATACCTCCCCGGATTACTTCCCCTCCCCCATACCAGTATACGAGAGCTGTTCCGAGGCCCAGTGTGAAGGCCATGAACGGCATGAACATCGAGCGGTAACGCCAGATCTCCAGATTCGTCTTCAGGTATCGGCCGTGCGTGAGAGCGAACTTCTTCTTCTCATATTCCTCCTTCGCAAACGCCCTCACAACTTTGGTTCCAACGATCGTCTGCTGAATCACCGAGGTCATATCGCCGAAGATCTCTCTTGTCAGAGCAAAACGCGGTCTGATTCTCCTCGAGAAGTTGTAGGCCGCTACTAGGACAAGGGGAACTGTAGCAAGATACAGCAGCATCAGGCGGACATCAATGGTTGATATCACGAAGACAACACTGCCCACCATGAGAATGGATGCGATCAGCGTTTCGAGCCACCATGCCAGAAGCGCTCTCACCTGTTCCACGTCACTGGTGACTCTTGACATCAGTTGGCCGGTTTGAGCCTGATCGTAGAAACTGAAAGACTTCTCTTCAAGAGATCTGAACAGGTTGTTTCTCAGATCAAAGACAACTTTCTGGCCGATATACTGCTGGCTGAACCTCTGTGTGAATGAGAAGATGGATCTCAGCGCAGCGATGAGGACTATTGAGAGCGAGAGCCAGGCAAGTTGATCATACATGCGTTGAACGAGGACTTTATCAACAATCTCCCTTATGACAAGGGGAACGACAATGTTGAGGTAGGTAACCGCGACGACGCAAGACATGGCCACAACTGTTGCAGACCAGTATTTGGCCATGTACTTCAGGACTCGACGAAATATGCCGCGTCTCGAATGTCTCCGCGGAGTCTCTAGGCCTTGCGATGTCACGGGTTACCACAGTTTTCCTATTAGCAGACTAAGGGGAGAATGAAGTGTTTGGAATAAGGATTGCGTCGCTTCTCACGGCTTTTCCAGATGATTCAAGAACACGTAAGGTGAGAGAGCCCGCTTGATCTAGCTATGAAAGAGAGACAAGGGATATTGCTCACAATTCAACAATCTTGGACTAGGCGTGCATGATTGGAAAAGGTGTACAAGGAATTCTATTGCAGAGACGGGAGGAAAGTAGTTCTTCGAACCCCGAGGATGAGTGATTTGGATGACCTTCTTCAATTCATCAATTCGCTTGTTGACGAAGGAGCGGACATACTGATTACTGAGAAGAAGAGTCGTGAAGATGAGGCAGATTGGCTTGGCAAGCTGTTGGCGGAGATCGAGAAGGGCCAAGTGATCTGCGTTGTTCCAGAGATTGAGGGAAAGGTAATTGGGAACTCAGACATCCACAAGGGCGCGGGAAAGCGAAGCCACATCGGCACTTTAGGGATTGCTCTCAGGCAGGACCACCGAGATCTCGGAATTGGGACTGAGATAATGCGAACCCTCATCGAGGAGGCCCGAAAATCTGAATTGAAATCTCTGCAGTTGAGCGTCTTTGACTCCAACCTACAAGCTAAGCATCTGTATGAGAAACTGGGCTTTCGAGAAGTTGGAAGATTGCCTAACGCCATACGCAAGGGAGACGGATACGTGGATGAGATCGCCATGGCCTTGGAGCTGTAGCCGCAGCCCTATCAGGCAAGAGATCACGCCATCTTGACCTAAATCGACACCGGCTGAGACGATCTCACAAGCATTGTGAAGAATCACCAATCAAAAACGTCAAAAGACTTCTCCCATTCAAGATCTACCAGCGCAAGTGGAGCCTATGCAGAAGAGCAGAAGAAAGAGAAAGGAAACAGATTCTGACAAGCTCTTCCGACTCATCTCTGAAAACCCTGGACTAAGCGTTCAGGAGGTATCTGAAAAGCTTGGCTGGACGAAGAGCAAGACCAACCGAATAGTAAGTCTTCTAGAGCGCAAGGGATGGATCGTCAGAAGAGTCTTCGCCGCGGCCCAGCCGAGAATAGTGGCAAAACCTGATGAAACAATACAGCGCCTAGGCGATCAGCTCACGAAGCTGACCGCATGGAAGATGAAGCTGGAGACACGAGAGAAGGAGCTTTTCGACAAATGCGTCTCGGCCCAAGTCGAGGGCGACCCCACGAAGGCGACGCTATACGCCAACCAGTGCGCAGAGATAAGGAAGATCATCAGGCTGGTTGCCGGTGCTGAGCTGGTTCTATCGCAATCAGGCACTCCAAGAGGCTGATCCCGTGGGCCCGTCTCTCCGTCTCTTGACATTGTTAGAAGAGCTGATTCAACAATCATCGCATCTGCCGAGAGACCTTGAAGAATTTGCTTGAGTGACCCTCATGTCGAGCTGGCAGGAATGCGTGAAGAAGAGTCCGATAGAATGGCTTCTCGAAAGGAAGAACCTGTCCGTTCGGCTCTTCACGCTTCGAGACCTCTTGGACAGAGACGAAAACGATTCTGAAATCAGAGAAGCAAGAGCTGCCCTATCAACCTCAGACATCGTGACCAAGATTCTCTCAAAACAGAAGCCTGAGGGCCATTGGGAAGACTCAGCCACCCCATATCTCCCAAAGTACAAAGCTACGTATTGGCAGGTGATGATTCTAGGCCAGCTCGGACTCGACCGAAACGACGAGAGAGTTCAAAGGGCCTGCGACTATGTGTTTGGTCTTCAGTTGAAGAATGGCGGATT
>Ga0129298_10000474_pt1 | contig 15824 bp, 15 predicted proteins | sample I19B2metaG_FD_94707 | JGI IMG/M metagenome (GOLD analysis project Ga0129298, IMG submission 94707) | Lake sediment bacterial and archeal communities from Gulf of Boni, Indonesia to study Microbial Dark Matter (Phase II) - ​I19B2 metaG | ecosystem: Environmental > Aquatic > Freshwater > Lake >... | reverse complement strand
GAAATCAAAAAGAACAAAATCGAGAAAAGCGTTAAAATGGAAAGGGATGCAGAAATCGCTGACCCAACTGTTCTTGGAAAAGACGTTGTTGTTGGAGAAAAATCTAAGATAGGCCCCTATGCGGCAATTGGCGACAACGTAACAATAGGGAAAGGAGTACGCATTGAAAATTCAATAATTTTCCCAGAGACTCTTGTCTCAGACTTTACATCGGTGAAAGGCGCAATCATCGGTGAAAACGCCTTCATTGAAAGATGGGTAAAAATCGAAGATGGATGTATCGTTGGTGACCATGCTATGATTAAGGATAATGTTACACTTACACGAGGCGTGACCATTTGCCCCTCTAAAGAAGTAACAGAAAGTGTACTCACGTCCAAATGCTTAATGTAATTTTACCAAGGAGAATGACTTGTGCAATCAAGACGCCTGTTCGGTACCAATGGAATTCGTGGCTTAGTAAACCTTGAGCTAACTCCAGAATTCGTAACCAAAATTGGCAGCACTATAGGAACTTTTTTTGAAGGAAACCGAATAGTAGTTGGGTACGATGGCAGAACTAGCAGTCCCATGTTTGTTCGAGCCATAATAGGAGGATTAACCTCGACAGGATGCGATGCTCATGAAGCAGGCATGGCGCCCACTCCAGCAATTCAGTATGCAGTCAAGCATTATGGATTGAAAGGCGGTGTTATAATTACCGCTTCACACAATCCACCGGAATACAACGGAATTAAGGTAGTAGCAGGTGATGGAATTGAGCTACCAAGAGAGCAGGAAATAGAAATAGAGAATATTTTCTTTGATGAAAGAATCAAGCGAGCAAACTGGAAAGACATAGGAAAGACATTTCGTTTGCCAGGAGTTCTCAACTTATATAATAAGGCGATAGAAAGCCATGTAGACATTAACGCCATTAAGAAAAGACATTTTCATGTAGTAATTGACCCTGGAAATGGGGTCGGTGCATTAACCGCCCCTTATGCGTTTCGAGATTTAGGATGCAAGGTCATAACGATCAACGCGAATGTTGATGGCGCTTTTCCAAATCGCCTTTCAGAGCCAAGACCCGAAAATCTAGGCGAGTTGGCATCAATTGTACGGGCGATTAAAGCAGATGTAGGCATCGCATACGATGGAGACGCTGACCGCGCAATTTTCGTAGACGAAAAAGGAGAAATCCATTGGGGAGACCGAACTTTCGCTCTCATCGAAAAATACTTCTTGCAGGATAATAGGGGCGAAACTATAGTCACTCCAGTAAGTTCATCACAAGTCATAAAAGACATCGCGGACGAATACGACGGAAATGTTGTATGGACCAAGGTTGGCAGCATCATAGTTTCTCACACTATGAAAAAAATCAATGCAAAACTTGGAGGGGAAGAAAGCGGAGGCATATTCTATGCACCTCATCAACCAGTTCGAGATGGAACAATGACCACTGCACTAGTTTTGAATATTATGGCAAGAACCAAAAAGAAACTCTCACAACTGCTAACAGAATTACCATCATATTACATAGAAAAAGATAAAACAGAATGCCCAGACGAACTCAAGGAAAAAGTCGTTGAAAAACTCCTTAAAAAAGTCGAAAGGGCAACTGTGGACACTATAGATGGCGCAAAAATATGGTTCAATGATAAAAGTTCAATTCTTATCAGACCAAGTGGAACTGAACCAATCTACCGATTTTACGCCGAAGCAAAAACGAAAGAAAGAGCAACTCTCTTAGTACGGAAATACAAAAAGGAACTTCAGAAAATAATCAACAAATCAAAAAACCGAACGAGAAATCTTAAGCACTAGACTGAACCAATTACTCGAATGCATTAGACCACTAAAATATTATACTCAAATATCGGAGAATAGTATAAAAAATCGACTAGGTTGTGTCCAAATGTCTATGGCAATGGCAATCGAAGAAAAAGATTTAGATAGCCTAGAAAAACGCCAAAATTTCACTGCATCCATCATAGGATGCACGCGAAATGGTTTATCGCTTGCCCACCTTTTAGCGGAAGCAGGGTTCAAAACAATCCTCGCCGATAAAAATCATGGCGTGATCAATTTTTTGAAAAATGGCAACACTTCTTTCTTGGAACCAGAACTCAATGCACTTCTAAAGAAACACGCCAAGAATGGTTGCCTTAAATTTACAAATGACATTAGAGAAGCTTCTTCGAAAAGTGACGTCATCTTGCTTTTCGTTCAAACACTTATTGATCAAAAGAAGAAACCAGACTATTCGCATATTGAAAAAGCCTGCAAAGAAGTGGGGACAACCATGCGTAAAGGATGCTTAATCATTCTTGCAAGCACAATAGGTGTGGGACTAACTGAACGCCTAATTAAAGAAAAACTAGAAAATGCGTCAGGAATGAAAGCGGGAATAGATTTTGGGCTGGCATATAGCCCAATTTGCGTTTCTTCAGAATCAAATTTCAAGAACTTTGCAGCAACAACCCAGCTTGTTAGCGCTGTTAACGAACAAAGTCTTAGATCCGCTTGCACCATCCTGAACACTGCGATAAAAGCAGAGACGGTTAGAATAGGAAGCTTAAAGACTATGGAAGCTGTGGATTTGTTTGAGAATGCTTTTCAAGATGTCAACATTGCGTTAGCAAATGAATTCGCTCAGTTCTGTGAAAGAACCGGAATCGATTTTATAGAGGTTCAAAACATTGCAAACAGCCACTCAAACTTCCAGTTGCCTACGCCAAGAATTACTAAAGAGAGTGTAGCAAAAGCTTCATTTCTGCTTTTAGACGAAGCAGCAATGGCAGATACTAAGCTTCCTCTACTGACACTTGCTAGAAAGGTAAATGACGAAATGTTGCACCATACGCTTCGTTTGATAATTGATGGATTAAAGGAGTGTAACAAAACTGTGAGAAGAGCCAAAGTTTCTATTTTAGGAGTCTCCAGTCACGCTAACATGAAGGAGATACATGGTTCTGCAACAAAAAAACTTGTCAATTTATTAAAGAAAAAAGGAATTGTTGTCCGAGTATACGATCCTCTTTTTTCTTACAAGGAGCTAGTGAAGAAAGGATATCCAGCTGAAAGAACATTGAAAGAGGCTATTGAACAAACCGACTGCGTAGTAATTACTGTTGGACATGATCAGTTCAAGCAGTTGAATTTGAAAAGAATCAGGTTTCTTGCCAGAAAATCTGCTGCAATCGTTGACATGGGATACGTTATTGATCCAGTTAAGGCTATGGGAGAGGGATTTATCTATCGTGGCTTGGGAAGAGGTGTTCCAACTAAGTAAGGAATTTAGGTTACTTAAATCATAATTTATAAAGGTAAAATAAGAAGGAATAGTTCTAAAGAAGGCAGCAAATAGGTGAGGAAATGATTATCTTATTGGCTTCAATGATCATGGCTGTCATAACAACTTTCATAATCACTCCTTACTTCATGCGCCTTTTCCACGGTGCCGGAATTGTTGGTTTTGACCTTCAAAAAAAGAGCAGACCCAAGCTTGCTACTTCCGGAGGAATTTGTGTAGCCTTCGGAGTTTTAGCTGGATTATTAACCTATATAGGCTTTCAAACATTTATTTTCGGCTTAGAAAAGTGGCTAGTTCCCCTTCTTGCCGTCACGTCATCCATTCTTATAGTAATGTTTGTAGGTTTTCTTGACGACTTGAACGTTAAACTAAATGCTGAGAATACTGTAGAGGGTAGAGATATCAGAATTGGTCTCCCTAAATGGTTAAAACCATTGCTGACTTTACCAGCTGCAATCCCTCTTATGGCAATAAATGCAGGCAAATCGACAATGGCGATTCCCTTTATTGGGCGAGTTGACTTCGGTATTCTGTATCCACTTTTGCTTATACCTCTGGGGGTTGTGGGTGCCTCTAACGTTGTAAACATGCTTGCAGGCTTTAACGGTTTAGAAACTGGGATGGGCATTGTTTATTGTCTGGGATTGGGAGTTTTTGCATTATTAAGCACCACTGCCGAAGTGTCAGGAGCGGTAGTTTTTCTTGTAACTTTTGCTGCTTTAGTTGGCTTCGTTTGGTATAGCTGGTATCCAGCGAAGATTTTACCAGGAGATTCGCTAACATATCTCTTAGGCTCCATTGTAGCGTCTGGCGTTATTGTTGGAAACATGGAGAGAAGCGGAATTATTGTAATGCTGCCATTCATAATCGAGTTCATTCTAAAATTAAGAATCAAATTCAAGGCTAGTTGTCTAGGAAGATTAATAGAGAACGGTAAACTTGAGCCACCCTACGGGAGGAAGATATACAGCTGGACTCATCTAATAATGAATTTGAAGCCAATGACTGAAAAACAGGTTACGATAATATTAGTCCTAATTCAAATCGGCTTCACTGCCCTTATATTTCTGCCTCTCTTGTTTCCTTTCTTACCCTTTTAGATTGAATGGCTTGCCTTCAGAAACTATTTTCTTCGGAAACTTTTCTTTCCATTTTCGAAGAAAGGGTAACTCATTTTTTTCTTCTCTTAATTCATCTGGCAGCATTTCGGGAATTTCTTCTCTAATGGGATACCAGCGCAAACACTTTGGACATATGATTACTCCTTCAACAATTTCTTCCTTCTCTTCAAAAACATGCAGTTCGAGAGGGTAATATTTGTCGATGGGGCAAGCCAAAATATCCATCAACTTTCTTTTCACTTTTGCTTCTCTCCTTTTTCAAGGATATTGTTACAGTGTGAACATTATAAAAGATTTACCAAGCAAATGGAAGAATTATTTTTTCACTAGGATGTCAACAACTATCTGATACCAATTAGGACCAGTGGTTCGAACAATACGGCTAAACGGCATCTCAAAATTGACATCTAAACTACGCAACTTGTCGGAAACCTTTGCCTCAATCTTCTCTGTAGGAGATTCCTCTTTATCAGCATGCGTAAAGTCATAGTAGTGAATCCATCCTCTATTGGGCTTGAGGGCAATAGTGGCATAATCTAGATATTCATAAGCCAATTCTGGTAAAGGCATTAATACGTGTTCTGAAACGTTTTGCAGCCTTTCTTGTATGATTTGTTTAGAGTCTCCTTGAACTGGAATCACTTTTCCCTCAACTTTGTTTAGTCTGATATTCTCGTGCATGTATTCAATTGCCTTCGGATTGATATCTATAGAAAAGATTCTCTCTGCTTTGGAATGCCTAGCAATAACTATAGAGAAGCAACCAACTCCTGCAAACATGTTAACAATGATTTCGTCTGCTTGAACCTGTCTAGCAATGCGTATTCTCTCATATGACAGTCGCGGAGAAAAATAGCAATCCGCTAAATCTACCTTAAAGATGCAGCCATACTCCTTGTGAATTGTTTCAGTTCGCCTTTCTCCGGCAACCCAATTAAGTGTGCGCAAACGAAAACTACCCGAAACTGGGCCAGTTTGGCACCACACAGCTTTAACGTACCTATGAGTTTTCATAACAGCCTCAGCGATTGCTTGGCTGCGCCTTTGTAAGGATTCAGGGACACGGATGATAGCGATGTCGCCGATTATATCATAAGATTTGTAGACGCTTACAAGTTCCTCTTTGGATAGTGTATTCGCAAGGAAAGTTTTGAGACTGATTTTCAATATTAAGCCTCAGAGTAAATCATTTAATATGTCCAATGCGACCTAGCCACTCAGCTATCCATTTAAATCCCTTCGGAAGATAATCTCTAAGAAGATCTACATCGTGCTTCTTAATTGCTTTCAATGCTATCAACGAGACGAAATAGGTCATTGCTCCCACAATTATATAGACTGGGAGGAACCGTAGAGAAAAGCCAAAAAAAATTTGGTCGAAATGAATTGTCCCATATGTAATGTGTTGTCGTGCAACATCCAAAGTCACTATTCCCAAAACCATTAAAATTGAACTGACAGAAGATTTCCATAAGGCTTCCTTGTCAAAGGGAATCCCTAAGCTTTTTCTCAATGCAAAAACACCAAGGATAAAACTCAAAAGAGAGGCAACGACTCTAGACCATGCTGCTCCTGCCATTCCAAGAGGAATCAACAAGAAAAAGCTAATAACAGCTTCGAAAATTACTGAGATGACAGCGATTAGCGAAACCACTCTTATGCGTTCTTGAGTCAGTAAAGTAGGAACAATTGCAGCTCCGAGAGTTGATGGAAGCATGGAGAGGCAAAGAATAGTCAAAGGCCATGCAGCGTCTTTAAGTGTAGGCGCAAAGAGGATCATTATTGGATATGCGAGGGCTCCCAGACCAATAATCATTGGAAATCCTATTAACGACGCATATCGTGTTGATGCACGGAAAGGACCTCTTAGACTTTTGATCCCATTTTGAGCATAAAGTTCAGATAGTTTAGGGAACAATACAGTAATGATTGACAAGGAAACTAGATTGGGCACTACCGAAGCGCGAACAGCTATGTGATATGAACCGAGTTGCGTCCTTAAGATAAAAAGAATTATTATTTGATCAATCCAGCCGACAAGAAAGGTTAGTATGTTTGACAAGTAAAGTGGAAACGAGAATCTGATGAGAGGACGCAATGGGTGAAAGTTTCGTGAAATGCCAATGAATTTTCCAGTATATGCCAGAGCGAATAATACTGAGAGAAGAAGCGCGATTATCCAGCCAATTACGATTCCCCAAAGGCCAAACCCGATGGAAAGGAGACCGATGCCGATAACATTTTGGAGTATAGTGAAAATAGATGTTACAATGGCTAGTTCTAGGATTCTCTGTGAGCCTTGCACGAAAGCTGTTACTTGCATGTAAAGTATGTTTAGGACAGAGGCGACAGCTAGAAAGTAAAATAGAGAAGCATATGTCTGACTGCTCAACAAAGAAGATGACAAAAATGTTGCAGAAAGAGAAACAGCAATAAAGGCAACAATGCAAGTAATGAGAGAAATTTGGAGTATTCGTGATACTATTGATTTTGCTTTTTCAGGTTTCCCTTCTGCGATGTATTGAGCGATGTATTTTGTCGAGGCTGAAGATAGGGCAAATGTGCCAAATATTTGGGCAGCAGCAAAGATCAGGCTTAATATGGCATAGATATCTAATTCAGTGGGGTTGTTTTCAAATGTCCGGGTGACCATAATTATGTAAAGTACGCCTATTATGCTTGCGATGAAACCTTGAATGAACATGTAGGTGGCGCCTCTGGCAACTCGGGCACCTGAACGCAAATTCTCTGACATAACGCTCCTCGCTATAGCAAAAGGTGATGCATGTTGCATTAATAAATTTGAGCATAAAGCAATAGTGGGGCAGTTGCGAGATTCCCTTATCGACCTGTTGACTGTCTAATACATTTAGTCGCTATCTCCATAGCTTTTAACCCGTCTTCACCAGTGATTGGTGGCTTTGTTCCCTTTTTCAAACTGTTTATGAATGCTTTCAACTCAAGTTTGAGTGGTTCCATGTATGGTATGTTTATTTCCTCAACAAACGTGCTTCTATGAGCATAACTGATCAACTCGCCCTTTGAATACTCTGTTACTTTCTGGCTGAGAAGATCTCCCTCAAGAAATCTCTTTGTCGTGGTTACTTCTACCTTTCGCATTTTGAGAGGTGTGATTCTGTTAGTTATTATGTATGCGAGAGCTCCGTTTTCCATTTCAAAAGAGAGCACAGCAGACATTTCCATACCTGATTTGCGGTCTGATGTGAAAGCTTCAATTCTCTTGAATTCTGAGCCAGTGATGTATCGAAATAGATCGATGTCATGAACTCCTAAATCTGCGATTACTCCAGTGCTAATTCGTTCAGATGAAGGCATTGGTCCAATTCGCACGGCGCCGATCAGTAGGATTTTTTCTTTTCCAATTCTCTCTTTAATTACGTCAATTGTTGGATTGAAGCGTTCAATATGCCCTACCATTAACTGAACACCCATCTTTTTGGCAGCGTCTACGATTTTTCTTCCGTCTTCTAGAAGGTAAGCAAGAGGCTTTTCAACCAGAACATGGCATCCATGGTTGATGGCTGCTAAGGCAACTTCGCGATGTAGTTCCGTGGGCACGGTGACTATTGCAAAGTCGGGCTTTCTCTTTAGCAGTTTTTCATAGTCGGTAAACCAGTCGATGCTATATTTCTTTGCTATTTCCTTTGTTCTATCTTCCTTTATGTCTGCTACTCCAATGAGTTTTATTTTTGTTTCTTCTTGAAGTTCATAGAGTACTCGGGCATGGTTAGAGCCCATAGTGCCCAAACCGATTACGCAGCCTTTAAGCATCTACTTAACCTCCTTCAAGGTATCTGTTATATATTCTATGTCTTCCTTTGTCACAAGAGGATGCACAGGAAGGCTTAAGACACGTTTACTTGCTTCTTCAGCCTTTGGAAAAGTCTTTTTGCCATAACCTAAATTCATGTAGAAAGGTTGCTTATTAATCGGTTTTGGATAATGCACAGCGGTTTCAATGCTTTTTTTCTTAAGATATTCAGCCAAAGCGTCTCTTTTCATGGGATAGTTCCTTTCAACTTTGATAATGTATTGGTGAAACACATGTTTTCCTTCTTTACAGATATAAGGAGGCGTTAGACCAGAAATGTCTTGCATGTGCTTTGTCAAAAGTGCTGCATTTCTTATCCTCATTTCATTCATCTTATCGAGTTTGGCAAGCTGAACTAAGCCAATGGCAGCCGTCATTTCGGTCATACGATAGTTGTATCCCAGAGTAACGTGGTCATATTTTCCCTTCTGCCCATGGTCTCTAAGGAGACGAATTTCACTTGCAATTTGGTCATCGTTTGTTGTTATTGCGCCTCCCTCACCTGTGGTTATGTTTTTTGTCGCATAGAAACTGAAGCAGCCTATTTTTGCCATGCTTCCTGCTTTTCGTCCTTTGTATTCTGTGCCATGAGCTTGGGCAGCGTCTTCTATGAGTGTAATTCCATGGTCTTGTGCAATCTCTTCAATTTCATCCATTTCAGCAGTTTGACCAAATAAGTGAACAATCATTGCTGCTTTTGTTTTCTTTGTGATGCTTTTGGCAACATCGTTAGGGTCTATGTTAAAAGTCTTGGAATCAATATCAGCAAATACAGGTTTAGCTGCTTGGTAAAGTATGCAGTTGCTAGATGCTATAAATGAGAATGCGGGAGTTATTACTTCGTCTCCTTCACGAATCTTGAGAGCCTTCAAAGCCAAATCCAAAGCAATTGTCCCATTAGCCACTGCCACTGCGTGCTTTACACCGATGTAGTTGGCAAATTTCTCTTCAAATAGCTTGACTTTTTCTCCCTGAACTAAATTGCCAGACTTTAGAACAGCGCTTACAGCGTCAATTTCTTCATTTCCAAAAGCAGGCTTGGCAATTTTTATGATTCGTCTCACTAATTTCACCTTTACATTTCTACAGAGTTTGTTCACATAAAATACCTTTTTGGAAAGCCTATGCATAAGGGATGCTTACCATGCGTCGGCATTTTTAATATTATGTCTGAAAGGCGTTCTGCTCCACTTGTGAAAGTAGGAACCTTTCTATTCTTCGCCTCTTTAATGGCGTCTATAAGGGATTCTGTCGTTATCTTAGAAATTAGAACAGCGTTTGTCTTCTTAGCTAAATGTTTTGCGTCTTCAAACCCTACTGTTCTTATCCATTCTGGATTCACAACTACTACTGACGGTTTTCCATATGCCACAGTTTCTAGTAGTGTGAAGCCAAAATGTGTTACTACTACTTGTGCGCCCGCAATAAGTTCGTGGAATCTTTCTGTTTGAGCAATTATCTTCCACTCGGGATGTTTTTCTGCATAGGGTCTTGGGTCCATTTTGCCTATTTGAACAATAATATTCTGCAAATTGCTCTCTGCCAATGTATCAACAAGAGGCTTGTGTCCATGGGTGCCCACAGTGACAAGTACGTACCCGCCGTTCCATGGTTTGATTTCGGGTTTCGGCAGTATCGGTCCTACCACTACTCCTTTTAACAACTTTTTCTGTTCTTCCCACTGAAGTGCAGTTATTGAAGAAATGGGATGCAATAAACGAGTAGTCATAGATGCCTTTGTGAAACGAATTACACTTTCAACGCTGAGGATAGGGATTCCTCTAATCCAGGCTATCAATGCGGGAAAAAGGCCAAAATTGCTTCCGGTGCTTATGACTACATCAAATCTACCAGACATTTTTACTATGGAATGCAAAAAGGACTTAATCAGCCGTTGCGCAAATTCAAGAGTAGGAGTTTTTGGGTCGCGAGGCTTAACAAGAAAGTCAACTTTGCCAAATTTACTCAGCCTTTTTGCACTCAAATTGTCTCCTTTAGGCACAAAAAAGAACAAAGAAACCCCTTTTTCCCTGAGTGCCTGAGCTAATGCATAAGCATGGCCTGTATGCCCTCCACCTCCTGCCAATATCAATACTTTCTTTGGCATCTTCTTTCTCCATGGAATTACTTTTTGGCTAACAGTTTCACTAATGACAATGGTAATGGTGATTTAAATAATGAGCTGAAAACTCGAAGAAGCTTTGTATCCTCGATTGCTTTTAAAATTATGTGGCTAACTCTCTTTTAAATAATATTCGTTAACAGTCTTCTTTATCTGATTCACTTCTTTTTTTATTGCCGCATCTTCCATTTCCTTCTTTCGTTTCTCGTTGGAATTTAAGATTAGTTGAAGGAATTTCGAGTCAACTTTTGTCTTTAACAAATTAATGTTTGGAACTAGGCATGTCCCACCGATAATATCAGGAAATAGTATGGGTCTTGGTGGATGTTTTTTTGGGTCTTTTCCACTTTCATATGTCATGTTAAAGTGAGTTACAGCTTCATTGAAATCTACACCCAATTCTTTGCACCATCTGTGCATTTCTTGCGAAAAGGCAATGGCATAAGCGTATTGAGTGGTGTCCAAGATTTTTCCAAGCTCGGTCTCAAGTGGAGAGCGACAAATGTAGCATTTTATTCCTAGGCTTTCAAAATGCTCTTTGGCTATTTCTGCCCACTCCCGTCTTGGGGCTCCAATATATTTAGTAAATCTGCGAATATGTCTCTCTAGCGCACTGTGTAACCCTCTCACTGGAGAATGAGCAATGGGCTTCTTTGTAGCCTGATAGATTTTGTCAGTTGTTCCTGGCTGCACTGTGCTATCAATAATTGTGATAATTTTTGGACTAAATCTTCTAATATATGCGATTGTTGTCTCTTCAAACTTTTTCGGTTGACTCACTGGATAACATATGTGCATTATGTCTATTGGTTCCCTAATCTTTTTAGGCTTTACATCTAACCATTGAGTTTCAGGGTAAACGCCTTTGACAATTTCGTAAATAGCTTTACCAACAGTTCCAAACCCTATTATTAATGGCTTCATCTTCGAGTTTTTCTCTCCCATTCTGCTTTTTTGCGATCATATTCCTCTCGACTCATTTTGTATTCTGCGGGATTTCCATATACAACGTTTCGTGCTGGAACATTTTTAGTGACTACACTTCCTGCGCCAATTACAGCTTTTTCTCCAATCAAAACGTTTGGTAAGATGACGACGAGACCTCCTATTATCGCATCGTCTTGAATGATTGGTGGCGATAAAACTTTGCTGACTGGATAAGGATCATTCAGAATAGAAGTGTTTGGACCAATGAATACTCTATCTCCAATGTGTACTCCGTTACTGATGGTCACATGAGCCTGAATATTACAGTCCATGCCTATTACTACGTTCTTTCCTATGTCAACAAATGCGCCTATCTTCGTTCCCTTCCCAATCTTAGCAGAGTCATGGATATATGAAGGCTTATATGTGATAACGTTTTCCCGTTTCTTCAATTATCTTCCTCTTAGCCAAAGCGTTTCACTTTAACGCTCTCAAAGGTTAGTTCATGCTGTTCCTATGTTTAAATGCTTTTAAATAACGATTCCCTTTGTCAAGCGATAGGCATACATTGAAAGGAAGAAGACGCTTTGAAATTAGTGTGCGGCGTGGTAGTAAAAGCTAGAAACGAACAAGACACGATTAAAGATAGCCTTTCCAGTCTGTTAAATCAAAAGTTGAAACCTTTCATTGTGGTGGTGAACGATGGTAGTGTCGACGACACTGCCGAAATTGCATCCAAATACACGGACTTTGTTGTAAACTTGCCTAGGCATGAAGAGAGCTGGGTCGGCAGACCTGAGTTGGCTAGGGTTGTCAACGCAGGCCTTGATATTTTAAAGACTAAAAGGGTGGATTTTGTGATGTTTAGTGATGGAGAGGCAATATATCCCTCAGATTACATCAAGGAAATTATTAAGAGAATGGAGACCGGCAATATTGTTCTAGCTTCTGGGGTCGCAAAGGGCGAGACTTCCAGATCGTTTTCGCCTAGGGGATGCGGACGAGTCGTAGATGCCAACTGGTTTAGAAAAGTCGGATTTAAGTATCCAGAAAATTATGCTTTTGAGGCTTATCTTGTTTACAAAGCCCTTTCTGAAGGAAGAAAAGTAACTGTTTTTCCAGAATTGAAGTTTGGGTTACTGAGAAAAACGCAGATGTTTCCAAGCAAAGCATATTTTTGGGGAAAGGGAATGAAAGCTCTAAACTACAATGTTTTTTATGCTTTAGGTAGAGCTTTTTTGTTTTCGATAAACTCCCCGAGAAACGGTTTGGCATTGCTTAGAGGATATTTTTCAGATGTTAAGAAATACAATGATGTGAAGGATTTTGTTTCTGTTTTTCAGAGGAGACAATTATGGAAGCGTGTGAGAGAAGTTATGCATATTTGAAACAATCTTTATTTTCCTTTGTGTTATAAGCATAAACCGAATCAATACTTGAGGAGTCTGCATGAAAGTTTGCGTTTTGGGCTTGGGCGAAGTTGGTTTTGCAACAGCGAAATATATTGTTGATAAGGGACTTGATGTTTGGGGCTACGATACCAACTCAGAGGCGGTTGAACGAGCAAAAAAAGTGGGTATTTTAAGAACTTCACGTGTTTGGGGCGATATCCCTTCTGTCGATATTTATTTGATTTGTGTATATACTGGGTTGAAGGGTGATGTTCCAGATTTGTCTTCGATTTTCGATGTTTGTGAGAAAATTAACGCGAAAGCTGTTTCGTCTAATCATCCTTTGGTTTCTATTGAAAGTACAATAATGCCTGGGCTGTCTCGACGGGTTTTTAGGGAAATATTTAAGGGGCGTATACGTTTGGTTCATGTACCGCACAGATATTGGGCTAAGCAACCGGTTGAGCATGGGGTTCAACAGTTAAGAGTTATAGGCGGTGTTGATGCCGAGAGTCTTGAAGAAGGCTTGAGATTTTATCGGGATACTTTGCATATTCCCCTCCACGTGGTTTCATCTATTGAAACAGCAGAAATGTCCAAGATTGCTGAAAACGCTTGCTTTTATGTTCAGATAGCTTTTGCCGAGGAACTAAGGATGATATGTGAGGAAACTGGGTTGAGGTTTGATGAAGTTCGGGAGGCTTGTAACACGAAATGGAATATTGAGATTTTAGAGGCTAGGGATGGCATTGGAGGTCATTGTATACCAAAGGATATGCAATACCTTGTGTCATCAACAAAATTCAGCACTTTGCTAAAGTGTGCATTAGCTGTTGATAAGCAATATAGGGAGTGGCTAGCAAGCAAAAGATGACCTTGGTTGGGGTCTGAATTTTGATTGTTGGTTTGAGGCATGATGTTGATACAGTTTATGGGTTAAGGCGTGGTTTACCCAAGATAATTTCTATCGAGAAAAAGTATGATGTTAAGTCAACTTTCTTTGTTCGCGTTGACATCGTTCATTCAGATAAGGATAAGCGTATTCTCAAGAAAATTGCGGATGAAGGTTGGGAAATTGGTCTGCATTTGATAAATACAATTAACGATTCTAAATTGCTTTCTCCTGAAACTGAGTTGAATCTGTTAAAGAAACTCGTCGCTGTTCCGATTTATGGTGTGACTCCCTGTGGCTCAACTATCGGGTTTAGAGGCGATGTCACTTGGAGAGTTTTGAGTTCTCTTGGCTTGAAATATATTGAGGGTTATGGCATGCCTAATTTCAAGGTAGATACATTTGTATTTCCAACTCACTTTTCTTTAGACATTCACTATGTAAGGAAGTTTGGAGAGAAGGAAGGATATGAGAAGTTTAAAGAGGAATTACTGCAACGGCTCAAACAGGATGGCATTGCAACTGTTCTTGTACATCCTGAATGGTTTGTTCGTTCAGTTGGTGGCAGTGGTTTGATGAAAATCCCCTTAACCTTGCTTAGGAAAAAAATGATGAACAAAATTTATGATAGATTCTTGTGCGAATTTAAACGGAAAACCAAGTTTGAGAAATATATCAACATATATCGGGCTTTGGCATCAAACAGTTTTTGACAAATTTTTGAACACTCTATACTCCTAGTATGCAAGTTCAACGAATGCCATCTATTGTTTCTACAATATCTACGATTTTAGGAGATATTGGAGGTTTGCCAAAAAGATAGTGGGATTTCTTAAACTTTTTCTTAATGAGTGCCCAATCTTCGTTGATTTTTGCCTCAGTCTGCAGTATTTTCTTAGTTTCGTAGCCAGCAAGGAAGTTAACTCCTTCCTTTACCGTCTCTACCCATTCTGTCCTTGTGCGCATCGTTAAACAAAGTGTGCCCAAAATCGCTGCCTCCTGTTGGATGCCACCCGAGTCCGTTAATACTGAGAATGCATTCTTTATCATTGCTAGTCCATCTGTGTAGCCTACAGGTTCGATCACAATGCTCTTTTGAAGATATTTTGATAGGTGATACTCTTTGACTTTCTTCTTGGTGTGCGGATGGATTGGGAAAATAACTCTAGTACGCTCAGAAATTGAATAAATAGCCTTAAGAATACTCTTCAGCCTCTTAGCATTGTCTACATTCTCTTCTCTGTGAAGGGTTACAAAGCAGTACTCATTTGGAGTTAAGCCATATTTCCTGATTGCAGAATCATCTATCACTTTGCCAATTCTTTCTAAAAGGTCGACAATAGGATGCCCAGTCAAATATATCGATTCTTTTGCAACGCCTTCGCGCAGAAGGTTCTGACTGCAGTTTTCAGTAGGTGTGAAATGGTGGGTGGCAAGATCTGCAACCAAAACGCGGTTCAGTTCCTCGGGCATACTCCTATCAAACGAACGGCATCCTGCCTCAATGTGCCCCAATGGTAATTTCATCTTGGCAGCAGCCAAGGCGACGCCTAGGGTGGAGTTAGTATCCCCTTGAACAAGAATAACCGTGGGCTTGAGCTTTTTTATCGCCTGTTCACTTCGTGCCACAATCCTCGCAAGTTGCACTCCGGGTGAATCTGACTTCGCGTTTAAAAACAAGTCTGGCGTCGGAAGATCCAGTTCTTTCAGGAAAATAGATGACATGTTATAGTCATAGTGCTGACCAGTGTGAATGTATACCGAATCGATGTTGCCACGACTTTCCAGTTCTTTCACAATGGGTTGCAGCTTTATTATTTCAGGTCTTGTGCCAACAAACACTGCAACTTTGCAATTTTTCAACTACAAACTAACCTCCCTTGACATGATATGCTGCAATCTTCGCTAATTTTTTGGGCATGTTCTTTCCTTCTCAGCACAGTGAAACATTCCTCTTGAATTATGAGGTCCAACCATTAGAACCTATCGCTAATCGAATCACAAAAAACTTTAATTATTGTTAGTGGAAGCAAAAGAACATTAGTAAATTCTAATACAGGAGATTGAGGGTCATTATGAAGAAAGATGGTGACCTGGTCATAGGAAAAAATGTTAGAATTAGCGACAAGGCTAGAATTAATGTTTCAGAATATCTTGAAATTGGAGATAGAAGCGTTATCCGAGACAAAGTGTTGATCGAGGGCAGGCACATTGAAATAGGGAAAGAGGCATGGATAGATG
>Ga0129298_10000472_pt1 | contig 15845 bp, 16 predicted proteins | sample I19B2metaG_FD_94707 | JGI IMG/M metagenome (GOLD analysis project Ga0129298, IMG submission 94707) | Lake sediment bacterial and archeal communities from Gulf of Boni, Indonesia to study Microbial Dark Matter (Phase II) - ​I19B2 metaG | ecosystem: Environmental > Aquatic > Freshwater > Lake >... | reverse complement strand
GTGAAGGACAATCCGGCGCAGGTCAATCTTGCCGGAGTAGCGGCTTCTTATGATGAAATCGCCACCTTTGTAAAAACAATGCGGAATGACAAATACTTTGACAATGTGGTTATTTCATCAGTTGCCAATGCACCCGGAGCTCCTGCCGCAACAAGAGCAGCAGGCACTGGGGCTGAATCCATGCAGCAAAACTTTAACATAGTGCTGTATATAAAACACTAGGATGTGATTATGTGAACTTTACCCCCAGAGAGAAAAAACTGCTGGCTGTATTGGGAATACTGGTTGTATTTGTGCTTTATTTCAGGCTTTTACTTATGCCCCAGAGGGAAGCCATAGTAAAGCTGAGAACGGAGATACAGGCTTACACAGACAGCTACAATATAAACCTGGCTTACAAGCAGAAGGTTGAGGACATGGACAGCGAGAAGAAAATCCTCGGGCAGAAACTGAGCGATTTAAGAGCTGTATTCCCGCCTTATGCAAATTATGATGAAATAGTTGTACTGATCAAGGAAATGGCAGGTAAGGCTAAATTGAGTATTGAAAGCCTTAATTTCAGTGAAGCCTCGCAGGTGGAAAAAGTTGACCAGAAAAAGAATGTACCCGGCAATACTTCTTCCGGAACGGGTAGCGCAGCTCTTCAGGGCAATCCGGCTGCTTCTGCCATAACAGACAACGGTTTGGTTTCTATGCTGGGCAGCCTGGGCTTCCAGGACGTTACAGGAGGAAGCAGCAGACAGGACAGCAGAAATACAGTTATTCCGGATGGCAAGGGTTATGTTGTCTCACTGAAGCTTGTGGCAAAGGGTGACAACTCTCAGATAAAGAGCTTTTTCGAAGCGGTATCCGGACTGAAAAACAAGGTTGCCGTAAAGGACGTTGAAATTATCAATAACGGGATAAATACTCTCAGCGCCAATATTTCACTTGATTTTTACGGAATAATGGACAAGGGTGCGGGAGAATATACCATGCTGAAGGATGGAACATGGGTGCCGATGAGTTCTGCAGGGAAGAGCAATGCCTTCCAGCCTTATGAGGGTTACCAGGGTTCCATTGCTGCTGCACCGGCAGCACAGACAGTCGGCATACTGAATACCAATCAGGGTGATATACAGAACGGGAAGGCAATCCTGTCTGAAATACAGAATTATGATTTTACAATGAGGATTTTGCCCTATGGAAGCAACATGGCGCCTCCTACAGTAGCTATTGGCAGCAGAAGTATTGCCGGTAATGCCGGTGACAACCGTCTGCCCGTAATTTATGGGGATAACAAAGGTGTAGAAAATGTTGAAATATATATCGAAGAAAAGGACGGGAAGTTCAGCTGCAAATACAGGACCGAACATGAAGCCTTCCCTGATGAAGCGTATGCAAAAACCATACCTTTTACGCCTTCTTCAAAGGATTTAAGGCTTCTGGTGGACTCAATGCCGAGGAAGTTTTCCGAGGACAGGAGCGGAGTAAATATCAATGTAGTCAACAAGACATCAAGGACTCTTTATATAAGGGTACTCAACGATGACAAGTCAGAACCGAGAGTCAGAATCAACAATCCGGGCGACAGGATTTCGGTATCGTATGAATAGATGTTTGAGCTCTACCGGAGGATTTAGGGGGAGAAGGACTTGCCGGACTCTATGGAAAAGAACATTTTAAAAAAAGATATTGGAGTTACATTGGTAGAGCTGATAGTATCCATTACAATATTGGCCTTGATTGTCGCTCCCTTTTTCGGGGTTTTCCTTTCAGGTACCAGGAACAATACACAGTCTTTGGACAATTTGAATACCGCTGCAATCATGCAGAAGGCAATGGAGGAACTGAAGGCATCAGCGCTCTCTCCCGTAAACAGGGTGGAATATTCGAACTATCCGGGCTATTCATCTCAAGGAAGTATAAGGATAGAATATTCGGTTTCACCTGCAGATGCAGCAGGCTACACTTTTCCTGCAGGTGATATAGGAAATTTGCCTGCAGACGCGGTTTTTACAATTAATAACGGAAACGTTTCCCTGAACGGGGGTATAACAAATCCGCTTGCTGCAAAGGAGTACCTGATGAATATCCGCGGGGCCGGAAGCTACAGCTTCGGCGAAGCCGGCACTGCCGGGAAGGTTTTGAATACAGGTACTATAGCTGAGTCAAATAACAGCTATAGTATAAAAATTCTGGTCAACAGCTGGAACCCCTCATCCGATCCGAGGTTCAACCTGCATATGATGGTGGATGGCGTAACAGTCGGCAAGGATGTCTTCCTGTATGTCTCTGGCAACAATGCAGCATTGAATATGACAAATGACGGTACAAAACCTTTCTATGAATATGACAACATCAGTACCGATCCGGCTATTGCAGGCGGTTTCAAGACGACCATATACAGGATACAGTTGAACGCATGGAAGCTGAACCAGGTCACAGGCCAGTTCGATATTCCCATCAACAACCTGGTTTCATATGTGAAACGGTAAAGGCGGATTATGTTTATTTTTAAGCTGCTCAAATCAAATAAAGGCTCGGCTTTGGCACTGGTTATGTTCATGGTTGTAATCATGTCCCTGCTTGGTGTTGCCATAATGACGCTTACATTAAGCGATTTTAAAATGAGCATACTGTACAGCGATCAGAACAGGGCATATTATGCTGCCGAGGCAGGAGTGGAGCAGGTCGCAAGGGTATTGGATGAAAAAGTGGCGGCAGTACAGGAGCAAGCAAGACTGGCCGCCTCCGCTGATGTATTCAATTTAATTAAAGACCCTAATAACACTTCTTACAGAAATGCTGACGGCTCATTAAAAAATATAAGTACCAGCTTAGATGCTTCAACAGATCCGCTTACTAAAATATTCCGCGAATATTATGCTCAGGAATTCATTACCGCCCTTGCCTCAGATTCATTTTTTTCCATGCTTGGACCTGCTGCAGCATCAAGTGTTAATCTGAATGCAAGAAAGCAATTGATAGGGAGTACTGCAGTACAGGCGGAAAGCTGCATCAAAGACAGTACAAACAGCTTGATGTCTCTTGATTCGGCTGCCTTCAATCCCCTGGACAATACTGTAAGCATATTGGTAAGCGGAGTTTTTACCAATACTCAAAACAACAAATACACTAAAAAAATCAGTGTGAAATTCAACCTTTTATCCGAGGCGTCAAAGGACGTTTACAACATTGTACCCCAGGTGAAGCTGGGGAAACCTGCAGACAGCCCTTCAATATTGACGGGCAGGGCGGTTATTGCGGAAAAGAATCTGATCTCTGCAGGGGGGACGCTGAATATCAACGGGGATGTGCTGTGCTTCGGTACCATACCGGTAGATAAGGTTAACACCGATGCGGAGGATCAGAATGCTCAATGGTACATGTATGGGGGCATTATGGCAGGGCTTGCACCAACAGCTGTTACAGGTATGAGCATAAATGATTATAATAATTATTTCGGTTTTGATGCAAACAGGACGGGAACTGCCGGAATTAACGGTTCAATAAATATTTCCGGCAATGCGGCCACAATGTCATACATTCATACACTTTTCGGCACATCGAGCAACAACTCCGCAATTTCAGTAGGAGGGAAGGCGTTTGCCCGCAGTGTTTCAAGTGAAATACCTGCTTACGGCTCAAATTTGCAGTTTAACACCGTATACACCTCGGATAATCTGCAGGTTGATTCAAATAACACACATCTGACCGTAAACGGTGCGTATTACGGTTTTGTAGACGGCGGCTATGTTATAGACGGAAGCGGCTCACCTCCAGACCCGAACGGTGAATACAGGTTCAAACAGACAAGCAGTATCGTAGTCAATGGAGTAAACAGTGATGCTTCGGAGTCCATAAGACTAAACGGAACAAGCCTTGGCGGTGTATATATTGCAGGTTCGTCATTCTTCACGACCTATACCGATTCACAAAACAAGCCTTACATGTCGGGCATCTCCGCGATAAAGTCAAATTACAACACCGTCAATGCTTTTAAGGAGAAAAATGTGCACGGAAACAAAACAAGGCTGTATTATTCGGATGGAAGTTATATCGAAGGCACAAAACTGTATAAACCTGACGGAAGCGTGGTAAATGTTGCGGGAATCAGCTTCAAGGACTATTATTTTTTAGGTGTTCCGGTATTACAGTACAATATGCTTAACGGTGCCGTCAACAGTACGAAATTTGATATATTTGACCGTGCAGCACACTTCAAGGGGTTGTGGAACTATGCGTGGAAGGATAAAAACCCCTATTCCGCATATGTAAACAACAGCAGCATTAAAATAGATACATCTGCCGCCAGATTATACGGTTATTCCTTCGGCGCTTTGACAGCAAACAATGCCGTGCTTGATTCCAATGACTTTCAGCCGGGAGTGGATTCCACAGTATTCGGACTTTTGCAAAAAGGGTATCAGTCATCGGGAGGTACATGGATAAAGGGGTGGATCAATGAGTTCCACGACGTCATTCAGGACCTGCTTTCAGATACCTATGACAGGAACAAACCCAGGCTCAATTATGTAAGGCCTTCCAGAAGTATAGAATATTATACCGCTCCCGTTAACGTACCTTCAAATCCCTATCTGATCGATTTGGGATCGAACGGTTTTGTTTATTTTTCAAACGATGATGTGAACATCACATATGACAACTCCTCCGGGAGCTGGAAAATGGACGGAACTGCAATATCAAACCCAAAAGGAATCATCTACTCGAAAAAGAACATATACGTGCAAAGTGGTTTCAGCTTCACCGGTATCATGCTTTCAGAGGGGAATGCAGTGTTTTACAGGGGCGCAACATCTCCTTCAGTTACAACCACGATAACCTACGACCAGAATGTCATCAAGTCCCTGCTTCTGGACGACAGGGCAAAGGCAGTGTTTGGAATGAACAGGAAATACGAGCTGCCGGATGGAGCAATAAAAGGCCAGAGGATATCCCAGAAGAATTTAAGCATCGAAGATTGGAAGGAAAATTGACAAGCATAAGCTCTTGTTTCAACATAGCTGCAAGGAGGAGTAATATGACGGGAAAACTGTACAAAGCTTTAAAAATAGCATTATGTTTCATTATTGTATTTTGCAGCCTGATATCAGGGCCCGTTGTTTCAAATGCGGACAACGATGATAACAGCAATAATGATGAGAGCGTTGTGGACGTAAATGAAAATGGCAATGGTAATGACATTTACAAGGATATAAAGGTACAGATGTTCAACGGAAATACATCCGATTTGACAGGAAGCATAAATCCGAGATTCAACATAGTAAATACCGGTACACATCCTGTGCAGCTTGCGGATGTGACTGTAAGGTATTATTTTACCGTTGATGCTGAAACCACTCAGACGCTCCAGCTTGATTATGTCAATGGGGTAAGCAGCGACAGGGTTACATATAAATTTGTCAAAATGAATACTTTTAAGAATAATGCCGATTATTACCTTGAGATAGGCTTCACTCAAAATGCAGGAGTCCTGAACAAACCCAATGACAACGTGGAGGTACAGGTAAGCTTTGGAAAAACAGACCCCTGGAACAATAATTATACCTACAGCCAATACAACGACTACTCCTTCCGGAGCAGCGGCAGCAGTTACGCTGACTGGCTGAAGTCCACCGGTTACATTGATGGTGTGCTGGTATGGGGAGATGAGCCCTCCGGGGATATATGTCCGGTTCCGCAGGGACTTAAAGCGGTCGCAAGCTATAACATGAACACAGCCAAGTTCCAGGCTGCACTTACCTGGCTTCAGTCCTCAGGAGCGATCAGCTACAATATATATAAGAGTACATCAAGGGATGGTACTTACATAAAGCTGGCAGGTTCAATTAAAGACATATCCTATAATGATATATTTGATTCGGTAGCTGGTGGCACAGTCATGTTTTACAGGATTTCGGCGGTGAACAGTGCGGGAATTGAAAGTGCATATTCAGATGCGGCCGCAGCAATATGGCCTTCAAGTCCGCCATTTGCAGTAGTGTGGAACAAGGCCGAAACAGAACCGGATCCTGCAGATAACATACCGGACAGCTATGCAAGGGAAATGATAAAATTTGCTGTAGGGGACAACGTGCCTCTTTCACTTGATATTGCAATACTTTCCCAGATTCAGAATCCGGTCATATCATTGAATTTAAAGCTGACCCAACAGAACGGTACCGCCCCGGTCGATTATTTCAGGCTTACAAAACCAGGAAGCCAGCCATGGGAAAGCTACATCACCGCATACAGGAATGGACAGCCTGTGAGTGTAACCATTACAGGGACTGATGTGATCATGATCGCACTGAAAAATTCTGACGGTACAGATATAACATTCACAGCAGGGGATTCATTGGAAATAAAATACACTCTGAAGCTGTCTGCTGATGACAGTATTTTGGTCTCAGGGATAAAGAATTTTATTGACAGCAATTCGCTCAATAACACCAAGAGTTCACTAAGCTTCGAAATATCTGAATGCAGGATTTACAATCAAAATGAAAGCAGCTTTTATGAATACACCATTAATTCTGCAAATGCAGACTTTACTGCAGACATAATAGTTACCGACCCGAATCTCATGAATTGAATATTTAAGCCCGTATGGAAGGAGGGAAAAACCTTCCTTTTGTTTTTTGCGTTTTGAGTATATAATATATGCAACAAATGTAAAAAAGACTTCTTAATAACGGAAAAATCAGATCAAAGGAGCACATTCATGATAAGGTTTGGACCATCGGGCAACTCTGAAAGCTTTTACGAACAGGGTAACAAGTCCTCGGTGCAGATGCCGAAATGGTTGAAGAATATTGGCCTAAACGCCTATGAATACCAGTGCAGCAAGGGAGTAAAGATAAGTGAAGAGATGTCCGTGCAGCTGGGGCGCAGTGCAGCTGAAAATGGTATCTTTCTGAGTATACATGCCCCATATTACATAAATATGGCAAGTGAGGAAAAGGAAAAAAGGGATAATTCCATAAGATATATATTGGAAACCCTGCAGGCAGCAAAATGGATGAATGCAGGTAGAATTGTCGTACATACCGGATCCTGCAGCAAGGTTAGCCGGGAATGGGCATTGAAGACAGCCGTGGAAGTGCTGAAAGAGGTAATTGAACAGGCGGATGCCATGGGCTTCGGCAATATCGCAATTTGTCCCGAGGTATTGGGAAAAATCAATCAACTGGGAACACTCGAAGAAATACTTGAAATGTGTAAGACAGATGAGAGGCTTATTCCTACTGTAGATTTCGGACATCTGCACGCAAGGGGCATGGGATGCCTGAACAGCGTTCCGGACTTTGAGAAGGTTATTGCCCAAATTGAAAACTCCATCGGCAGTGACAGGTTGAACAGGCTTCACTGCCATTTCAGCAGGATTGAATTCACTTCGGGCGGTGAAAAAAAGCACTGCTCCATGAGGGACACACAGTTTGGCCCTGAGTTTGAACAGCTGGCAGAGGTGATATACAGAAAGGGACTGGAACCGGTTATCATTTGTGAGTCAAGGGAATTTATGGCAGAGGATGCACTATTGATGAAAAACATATACGATAAAGTTGCAGGGGGGATGTAAAATGAAAAAGATTCTGATAATAAACGGTCCCAATCTTAATCTGCTGGGAATAAGGGAAAAAAACGTTTATGGAGCGGAAACACTGTCCGATATCGCAAGGAAGGTAAACGAGGAGGCAGAGAAGCTCAATATTGATGTTGATTTTGTACAGTCGAACCATGAGGGCGAAATCATCGACAGGATTCAATCGGCAAGAGGGAAATATGATGTACTTATAATAAATCCGGCTGCCTTCACACATTACAGCATAGCAATAAGAGATGCGGTCAAAGCAGTTGAAATACCGACGATTGAAGTACACTTATCCAACATTCATGCCAGGGAGGAATTCAGGAACAAATCGGTCATAGCTCCGGTATGTGTGGGCCAAATCTGCGGGTTTGGAGGCAACAGCTATATAGCTGCCCTGCATGCAGCAGTGCTGCTTTGATGGTGTAAAAACAAGCAGAGCCGGAGTTTTTGAGGCTTTGTGCTTAAAGTTCATTTATAGAAGGGAGTAAATTCCATGAGCACAATTGAAAAAAGGCTTTCGGCCTTTAGAATTAAATTATCGGAAAAAAATCTGGATGCAGTTCTCATAACAAAGCGGGAGAGCTACATATACCTTTCCGGCTTTAACGGAACCTCTGCATTTTTAATCATAACTCAGAATGACGCTCTTCTGGTAACTGATTTCAGATACGTCGAGCAGGCCGGCAAACAGGCGGATAAATACGAGATCGTGCAGTACCAGGGAAATGTTATAAATACACTTTCAGATGTTTTGAAAAGCAGGAACGTGGAGAAGCTGGGCTTTGAGGACAGGGACTTAAACTACAGGAAGTATCTCGAATACCGTGAGAAGCTGGGAGTAAAGGAGTTTGCGCCTGTTGAGGGAATGATAGACGAACTTCGGATGATTAAGGACACAGACGAGATAAATATCATAGAAAAAGCGGTAGAAATAGCAGACAAGGCTTTTACACACATACTCAGTTATATCAGGCCGGGGGTGAAAGAGGTTGAGGTAGCTGCCGAGCTTGAATACCATATGAAAAAGCTGGGTGCAAGAAAAACCTCCTTCGACAGCATTGTTGCATCAGGCAAGCGTGCATCACTGCCCCATGGCGTCGCTTCCGAAAAGGCTATAGAAGCGGGAGACGTCATAACCCTTGATTTCGGTGCCCTGTACAATGATTACTGTTCCGACATGACAAGGACGGTTTTCCTTGGAGAACCGGACAGGGAAATAAGGAGAATATACGGCATAGTACTGGAGGCTCAGCTTAGAGCAATAGAAGGAGCCAAAAAGGGCCTTAAGGGTAAAGAGGTTGATTCCATAGCAAGGGACATCATTTACAACAACGGGTTTGAAAAGAACTTCGGACACGGCCTTGGACATTGCCTTGGCCTTGAAATACATGAAGAGCCGAGATTCTCCCCGACAGGCGAGACTAATATGGAAAACGGTATGGTTGTGACGGTAGAGCCCGGAATATATGTAAGCGGTTTGGGTGGAGTGAGAATTGAGGATGTCATCATAATAAATGACGACAAGCCAACGATTCTCACAAAGTCTACCAAGGAATTGATTGTTCTTTGAAAGGTGCATTAGAAAATTTTTCTTGAAATTAGTCGAAATTTATTTTAATATAATCTAGGAAATAATAACGTATAAAGGGCAAGCGCAAATTTTGAATTGGAGGTATTTTTAATGATAATTGCCGGTGATTTTAAAAACGGTGCAACTTTTGAATTGGATGGACAGATATTCCAGGTGGTTGAATTCCAGCATGTGAAACCGGGAAAGGGTGCAGCTTTTGTCAGAACCAAGCTTAAGAATATTGTTACGGGCGCAACAGTTGAAAGGACATTCAACCCTACCGATAAAATGCCGAAAGCACATATAGAGAGAAAAGACATGCAGTACCTGTACAGCGATGGAGATCTTTATTACTTCATGGACGTGGAAACATACGAGCAGCTTCCGATAAATAGAGGTGCAATAGGAGATTCATTAAAATTCGTAAAGGAAAACATGGTAGTAAAAATCCTTTCACACAAAGGTAATATATTCGGTATTGAGCCTCCTACCTTTGTAGAACTGGAGATAACCGAGACAGAGCCGGGCTTCAAGGGAGACACGGCTACAGGAGCCACCAAGCCGGCAACAGTTGAGACAGGTGCGATAGTAAAGGTGCCTCTGTTTGTAAACCAGGGTGATAAAATCAGGATTGATACAAGAACAGGCGAGTATATGGAGAGAGCTTAAAGGGGATATTAAAAGAGTTGGAGAGTTATGGTATTCTCCAACTCGATTTGTTTTTGGTCTGCAACATGTGAAGACAAAAGTTTGCGATGGTATACGATTTATGATTAATCAAAACTAAATTCAAATCATGAAATGCTTCTATTCATTATTTGAATTTAGTACCATAAGTATTTCCATAAATCGTTGATATCTCGATGCCGAGCAAATTTTATATAATGGAAATATTATTTTTTTGAATAATGGCAACATGAAACAGTGATAATTTATATTATATAGATACCCAAATTTAAAAGTGATTTTATCCAGCAATGAAAACACCCCTTCCACAGGTGTTTTCCTATCTGAAAATCACTAAGCTAAATTTGGTTATCTTTAGTGGTAAATTAAACTGTAAAAAAGTCTTAATTCAAATACAATAAAAAATGGAGGTGTAACAATGGGTTACTTAAAAGAAAGGGTTTCATACTTAAAAGGCCTTGCTGAGGGCATGCAGTTAAATGAGGCATCAAACGAAGGAAAGCTTCTGAAGGCTATTATTGAAGTACTGGATGATGTCTCACTCGCTGTGGAAGACGTGGAAGAAATCCAGGATCAGCTGGGCGAGCAGGTGGATACCATCGATGAAGACCTTGCTGAAATTGAAAAGATAATTTTCGATGAAGAAGATGATGATGAGGAAGAAGATGAAGATGAAGCCTGCTATGGTGAAATAGAATGTCCTCACTGCAGCGACAAAATCGAGATATGTGAAGATATGATAGACGAGGAAAATGAAGTTCTGGTATGCCCGAACTGTCACAAGGAGATAGAAATCGAATGGGAATGCGGCTGTGAAGAGTGCGAAGACCATAAGCATGATTGATGCTGACTGACAAAAAACATATTGTAAGACAAATAAAAAAAAGAATGAGTCAAATCATTCTTTTTTTTATTGTCATGTCATAAACTTGGACAAAGTCAAATATCTATAGTAGTAGATATGGGAAGCGGACAAATATATTCATACGGGAGAAAAGTTTATGCCTGCAAAAGACAGGAATGAATCAGGAGATCTTTATATCGAACGTCTTGTAAGGGATATAATCAACTACATTTCAAATGACGTCAGGCGGGTACTGCTGAAAGTGGACAGAGGAGGGCTGGCATCGGCGGAGGAGATCCGTCTTAGGGCATTGAAGCCCCTGATGATGCTGAACTGTCATGGGGATTGGTTTGTAAGTCCTGATGGGAGGCTTGTCAGTGATGTCCGGGATGCATTTATTGTGGAACAGAATGAGATTATGAAAACCCTCGAGCTGATGAGTGAAAACTCCATCTATGCTTACCAGGACGAAATCAGGAACGGCTTTATCACACTTAAGGGCGGCCACAGGGTGGGTATATCGGGAAAAACAATCCTTGACGGCTGTTCTGTCAAAAATATCAAGGACATATCCGGTTTGAACATAAGATTATCAAGGGAAGTGCGGGGCTGCGCGGAAAAAGTTGCCGGATACCTGTTGAAAAACAGGACTGAAATCTACAACACCCTGATAATATCTCCGCCGCAATGTGGGAAAACCACCCTTTTGAGGGATATAGCCCGGATCATAAGCGATGGGATGCCGGAAGCCTGTTTTCAGGGAGTAAAGGTCGGAGTGGTTGATGAAAGATCGGAGATAGCCTCCTGTCATAAAGGGATCCCTCAAAACTACCTGGGAATGCGGACTGATGTTTTAGACAGCTGTCCTAAATCCATAGGGATGACAATGCTTTTAAGATCCATGTCGCCGCAGGTTATTATTACTGATGAAATAGGGAACAAGGGTGACAAGGATGCTATAATGCAGGTGATAAACGCCGGTGTCAAAATAGTTGCAACTGCTCACGGCTATAATATTTCGGAACTGAAAACCCGGCGTGAAGTTCTGGAACTCATGGAAGACAGGGTTTTTGAAAGGTATGTCGTTTTAAGCAGCAAACGAGGACCGGGAACAGTGGAGGAAATTGTAGACGGCAGTACAATGCAGCAGTTGAAGCTGCCTGTAGGAGGGTGAAAATGATTCTGAAGCTTGTAGGAAGTGTTATGGTGGTAATGGCGTCAAGCTGTTTGGGATGGATCCTTTCCCGGCAGTGTGCAGCGCGGCCACAGGAACTGAGAATCTTGCAGGGCCTGCTGCAAATCTTTGAGAATCAGATATCATATATGTCAAGTGTACTCACAGATGCCTTTCATTATGTGTATAAAAGCAGCGGCAGTGAGGTTGCGGAGTTTTTCAGACTTACCGTAAGAAATTTAAAGTTCGATAACAGCATAAATGCAGCACAGGCATGGGAGAAGGCTGTAGTGGAAGGCATCAGGAATACTGCACTGAACAGAGAGGACAGGGAAATACTGATTTCATTCGGAAAGCTTCTTGGGAGTTCCGACAGGGAGGGACAGATAAAAAATATAAGACTGACTGTCAGCCAATTGAGCTTGCAGGAACAGAAGGCAGAGGAGATCAGGAAAAAGAATGAAACGATGTACAGGAGCCTTGGCATACTGGGAGGACTGGCTATCGTGATAATTGCCATTTGAATGGATATGGAAGTGTATTTTAAAAGTCCAATTAAGAAGCACAAGGAGAAAGAAAAATGGGAATAGATTTGATATTCAGGATAGCGGCAATAGGTATTCTGGTTTCTGTTCTAAATCAGCTGCTGATAAGGTCGGGAAGAGAAGAACAGGCAATGTTGACAACGCTTGCGGGACTTGTAGTCGTCCTTATGATGGTGTTGAAGGAGATAGTCAATCTGTTCGATACGGTAAAGGCAATGTTCCAGTTTTGAGGATGTATTGGTTATCCCGATTACGGCTGATGCGGAGGTTGAAGGTGGAAATATTACAGATAGCCGGTATAGGAATAATTGCTACCATAATAATAGCAGTCCTTAAAGTGCAAAGACCGGAAATATCCATACAGGTAAGCATTATAACCGGCATAATCATTTTTCTGATCATTGCAGGTAAGCTCAGTGCAGTCTTGAGCCTGCTGGACAGCTATATTTCCAGGGTCAATATTGATATGTCCTACCTGACTGTCCTTCTTAAGGTCATAGGCATAGCGTATATCACGGAATTCGGAGCTGAAGTCTGCAATGATGCAGGTGAAAGTGCCATGGCATCCAAGATAGAACTGGCAGGAAAGGTGATCATAGTAGTACTGGCAGTACCCATAATTACTTCAATGCTTGACCTGATCATAAAGATTATGCCCTAGTACTGCTTCATATAAACAAAAGCGGGGATTGAATGAAGATGAAAATTGTAAAGATGCTTGCAATCCTGTTGATTTTCCTTTCAACATTTCATATGGAAAAGGTATATGCCGCTGATGACAATAACAACGAGCTGATTATTGATGAACAAATGAATTCAGGCGAGGTGAAGAAAATTGAAAACCAGTTGAAGAAGTATTCACAGCAGGGCGCTTCAGAGCTGATTATCGAATATGACCCTCAAAAGCTGATAAAGGATATCACAAAAGGAAATTTCGGGTTCAGCCTGAAGGGAATCCTTTGGAGAACGGTGAGATTTCTTTTTGAGGAAATATATATAAACATAAATATTCTCATAAAGCTCATGGTTCTTGTGGTATTATGCGCAATTCTAAGAAATCTGCAATCGTCCTTTCTCAGTGAGAGCGTCGGTGAGCTGGCATTCTACGCATGTTATGTCGTACTGGTATCTGTGATAATGTTGAGCTTCAGCACTTCGATAGGACTGGCAAGGGACATAATCGACAGCATGGTTTCGTTCATGCAGGCAACCGTTCCCGTTTTGATAACGCTTCTTGTATCGGGAGGGAATATAACTTCGGCAGGCATTTTTCAGCCTGTATTGATAATGATAGTCGAGGTTGCTGCGACCATCATCAAAAATGTTTTCATACCCCTGATATTTCTTGCAACTGTGCTATCTATAGTGAACAATATTTCAGACAAGCTTCAGATTTCAAAGCTGGCGGGCTTTTTGAAGCAGATTGGCGGATGGGCATTGGGAATAATCCTTACGGTTTTTATAGCTGTCATATCCATACAGGGATCTCTTGGTGCGGTTGTAGACGGGGTTGCCAGCAAAACCGCCAAGTTTGCAATCTCCACTTTCATACCTGTGGCCGGTAAGATTCTGGCAGATGCCGCCGATGCGGTTGTCGGCTGCTCACTGCTCATCAAGAATGCGGCAGGCGTCGCAGTGATGATTGGAATAATTGCAATGTGCCTTGTTCCTCTGCTGAAAATGCTGGCACTCATCGCTTTATACAGGATAACCTGCGTATTGATAGAACCCGTTTCTGAAAAACGTATCACAAACTGTATCAATGACATTGCCGATTCCATGACTTTTCTCATAGGCATTGTAGCTTCTGTCGCATTCATGTTCCTCATATCAATCACAGCCATAATAAGTGCAGGCAACATATCAGCCATGATCAGATAACTTTGGGGAAGCGGGGTGAGCGTACAGTGGTGGAGTTCCTTAAAACATGGGTGTTGAATATTGTAACTCTTGCGGTTTTCATAGTGCTGCTGGAGATTTTAATTCCAAACGGCAGGATAAAAAAAGTTGTAAACCTCATTTCCGGATTCATTTTGATAATTGCCATTATTACTCCTGTATTGGGATTCGTCAGGAAGGGAGCGGACCTTAGGGAGTTTCAGATCACAAACAGCAATTTTCTGGACAGGAAGGAGATAGAAGCCAGCGGAAGGATACTTAAGGATAAACAGATGAAACAGATTGCAGATAACTACAGGTCGAAAATCACAAAGCAGATAGAAGATGATATAAAAGGCATTAAAGGGCTTTCCTATGTAAAAGCGGAGGTAACCATAAACGATGATTACAAATCGCAGAGTTTCGGGGAGGTAGGCAGGGTACTTCTCAGTATTGGTATGGAAGAAAAGAATACCGGCATCAAACCGGTTTTAAAAGTTGAGAAAATTGAAATAACAGGGAGGGATGAAAAAAGAGCAAAAGAAAAGAAAGAACCGGACCCGTTGGTAAAAGACCAGATTGAAGGCAAAGTCAACAAGCTTTTGGGTGTACAAAAGGAAAACATAATTATAAGTGTGGTGGGTGGATAAAATGGAACTGCTCAAGAAACTTCTGGATTATATCAGGAGGCTGTATGATGTCAAAGACCGGAAAAAGCTGGTACAGAATACAATAATAATAATTATCATAGGCATTATCATCATAATAGCCGGAGATTCACTTGTCGGGAAAAAGGATAAAGCGGACTTGAAGGATTCAAAACCTCAGGGCACGAATGCAGAACAGGTTGGTAAAATACTTGCTTCCCAGGAAAAAACGGATATTGAGAAGAAAATGGAACAGATACTTACACGAATAGAAGGTGCGGGAAAAGTAGATGTCATGGTTACGTACGTTTCCGGAAACGAAATTGTTCCGGCATATGATTTGAAAAAATCGGACAGCGAGACACAGGAAAAAGACAATGGAGGTGGTACCAGAAATATAAAACAGGGCGAGCTTGAAAACAAGATTGTTTATGAGGAAGCACAGGGAGGAAACAGGAAGCCCGTCATCGTTAAAGAGCTGCAGCCATTGGTAAAGGGAGTTGTGGTTGTAGCTGACGGCGCTCCGGATCCTGTGGTCAAAGAGAAACTCTGCAGGGCGGTTCAGGTGCTTGTTGATTTACCCGCTCACAAGATACAGGTATTTGAACGTCAGCGGTGAGAGGACATATCGGGGAAAGCGCGGGAAGTAAAGCTTTAATGGCTGCTCAAACCATGAATTATGAAGAGTAGTACAAATTAGATAATATATATACATAAAAAAGGATATAAACATAAAAGTACATGAATATATATTATTGTAAAACATTCAAAGTTGTGAAGGGGAGGGCTTTAGGATGATGGTTTTTAAAAGAAAACAGATAGTTGTTCTTTCGCTGGTGCTGATGATAGTTGTCGCAGGTTATTTGCAATATAGCTATAAAAAAAGCGGAACTGCCGTAAGCGATAAGAATAGTGGGAAATTGG
>Ga0129298_10000470_pt1 | contig 15867 bp, 13 predicted proteins | sample I19B2metaG_FD_94707 | JGI IMG/M metagenome (GOLD analysis project Ga0129298, IMG submission 94707) | Lake sediment bacterial and archeal communities from Gulf of Boni, Indonesia to study Microbial Dark Matter (Phase II) - ​I19B2 metaG | ecosystem: Environmental > Aquatic > Freshwater > Lake >... | reverse complement strand
TTATAATTCCTGCCCTTTTTGCCACCTATTCGTTTTTCGTTTTTATGCTGGTGCAATTCATACGCGGCATACCCAGGGAACTTGACGAGTCTGCAATCATTGACGGCTGTAATTCATTTACAATACTGTGGAGGATAATACTTCCCCTTTCCAAGCCGGCCCTGTTTTCCGCCGCCATATTCCAGTTTGTATGGAGATGGAACGACTTTCTAAACGTCCTCATCTATATAAACAGCGTTGCAAAATATCCCCTGGCACTTGCTTTAAGGATGTCAATGGATGTGACCGATACAATCAGCTGGAACCAGCTGATGGCTATGTCAATGCTTACTATAATCCCTCCGGTATTGATTTTCTTCTTTGCTCAGCGCTATTTTGTAGAGGGTATAGCCACTACCGGTCTGAAAGGATAAAGAGGGGATTTTCAAAAATTAACATACGGGAGGACTGCTGATATGAGTGATTTCAAGGTACGTGCACTTGAGGTTCACAGCCAGAATGCATGGGACTATGACTGGATTAAGAAGACAATCAGATTTATAAAGGAACATGGTATGACATCCCTGGTGCTGCACAGAAATGACTTTATCGACCTTATTATTTATCCCAGCAAATACTTTGGCGGTAAGAGAGAAAAGTACAATAACGTGTTTGAAAGGTATCAGGACATTTTCCGCACTCTCTATAAATTCACACCTACCAGAAGGAGCGGTCCTTTCCAGAGAAGGGCTTACTTAAACCGGCTGATAGAAGAAACAGGCAGAGAGGGTATAGATATATATATCGAGAACAAGGAACTATATTTCCCTGAAATTATACTTGAATTCTACCCACACCTGGTGAAAGACGGTAAAATATGTGCTAACGAGCCGTTCTGGTGGGAGTTCACAAAGGTAAAATATACGGAATTTTTTGAAGAATTCCCTGGAATAAGCGGAATTATAACCGCGCCTGCAACGGGTGAGAGCAAGGTTTCAGCTTCGTCAAACCGCTGCACATGTGAGCTTTGCAAGAGTACACCAAAGCATGAATGGTACTGGAAGCTGCTGACGTCAATGTATGAACCGATAAGCGCAGCAGGGAAGAAATTGATAATCAGGGATTTTGTATTTGATACAAAGGCGCATAATGATATAGCGTCTACCATGGAAAAACTTCCGGGTGACGTGATAATGGCTCTAAAAAATACTCCCCATGATTACTATCCCACCTTCCCGGACAATCCGAGGATAGGAAATGTGGGAGACCATGCCCAGTGGGTTGAGTTTGATGCAATGGGACAGTACTTCGGCTGGGGGATAGGACCCAGTATCATGATTGACGACATGCGAAGGAGAATGTCCCTTGCGAAGGAGAAGGGTGCCGAAGGAGTCATAGTAAGAACCGACTGGGAAAGCCTTGACGGACATTCCTGCTTCAAGACATTAAATTATATAAATCTTTATGCTGCAGCTGCCCTGTCTGATAATCTGAAGGCCGACAGTACTTCAATATACCGGCAGTGGCTTGAAGAGTTGGGGATGTACGCGCCCGGCCTTGATGAAGGGAATAAAAGAAGTACGGCAGCATGGATTGAAGGTATAATGAAGCAGACCTTTGATGTAATGAGAAGGACTGTTTTCGTCAGCGACTGTGTTTTCTCCGATTCCAGTACAATCCCGGTCAGCATGGAGCATGCGTTCTGGCTTGCTGAGGAAAAGAACAGTCTCAAGGACTGGGACAAGTCCAAGGAAAGCGCATTAAATGCGGATGCTGAAAATGTAAAAATTATCATGAACGAAAAAGACGAAGCGCTAAGACTTGTCATAAAGCTGCTGGGAGACGTGAAAGCCGGTAATGCCGGGATTACACAGGAAGGCTACAGTTTCCTCGTGGACAGGTTTGAGATATTTGTAAAGTATGTCAGAGCCTTCAGGGTGGTAGTGCATTCCATATTCCTTACAAAGTATATGCTTGAAAGGAAAGCGGATGATGAAACACCCTTTGCACAACAGGCTGAAGCTGTACTTGAAGAGAAATTCAATGATTTGATATTGCTTTCAAAGGATCTGGAGGAATTTTCGAAATCAACTTCCTTCCAGCATACAGTATATACACTTCTGGATCCTCTGCGCCTCAAGGCATTGTATGATGACCTTCACAGGCGATTGGGCAGGGAAGTATGAGGAGGGAGGCATGGAACAACGTAATAAACTTGAACCTTACAGCTGCATTCATGCTGAGCAAGGTTATCGGCAAGGAAATGATAAAAAATAAAAAGGGCAGGGTTATACATATAGCCTCAACCGGGGGCTTAAGAGCTGGAGCGAATTTTTCAGCTTATGGGGCCAGCAAGGCGGGCTTGATTCATTTTTTAAAATCCCTTGCACTTGAATGGGCGCCTTACAGGATAAATGTAAATGCAATAGCACCTACAGCTACCGAAACCCAATTTACTGCGGAATATTATGCGCAATACCCGGAAAAAAAGCAGGCAACCATTAAGAATCATCCGTTCGGAAGGCTGGGCAAGGTGGAAGACTATGTAGGAGCAGCTGTATACCTGGCTTCACCAGCATCGGAATTTGTAAATGGTGAGGTAATAGTCATAGACAGCGGAAAGATAATCTAGTAAAATTACCATATATCAATTTTTACGTAAACAAGGATTACAATGGAACGCTGGAAAATAAATCTTTACATAATATGGTTTTCACAAATACTGTCGCTGATGAGTTTCGGCTTTGGGTCCCCTTTTCTTCCGTACTATATCCAGGAACTTGGTGTCACCGAACCGGATAAAATCAAGCTGTACACGGGAATACTCAGTGCTGTGACCGGTGCGGCCACCGGTCTGGTTGCACCGATATGGGGAATGATGTCTGACCGCTGGGGCAGGAAGCTCATGCTTTTGAGAGCAATGCTCTGCGCTTCTGCAATTATTGCCGGAATGGGTCTTGCCACCCGGGTGGAGCACCTGATTGTCCTCAGGCTTGCACAGGGAATATTCACAGGGACCGTAGCTGCCGCGGCAATACTGGTTGCTTCCGGTACACCTTCAAACAGTCTTTCCTATGCCCTTGGCTTCCTTTCTTCTTCGACCTTTATAGGCTATTCCATAGGCCCTGCAATCGGAGGATTTATAGCGGAATATGTCGGCTACCGTACTAGCTTTTATATTGGCGGAATATTGATGCTTTTCGACTTTTTTCTGGTGCTGTTTTTTGTGAAAGAGGACAAATCACAGCAGCCGCAGTCTAAACAAAAGATTGTCTCAGATATACCTCTTACTAAAGTATTCACCCCTGTAATCATAATTATGCTGGTTTCACTGCTGTTTGCCGCTATAGCAAGAAATGCCTTTGGCCCTTACCTTCCGCTGTATGTGCAGGAAATGAGGTCGCAGGTGGAAGGGACTGCCAGGATAACAGGTGTCATAAGCGGGATAGTGGGCCTTTTCACGGCACTGTCGGGCATGGTACTTGGGCGGCTTGGAGACAGGCATAACAAGCTGCAGCTTTTGATGGTGCTCATAACCATAGGTATCGTAATTTCACTGCCGATGGTGTTTATAGGCAATTTGTGGATATTTACTGTAGTTTATTCACTTTTTTTCTTTGCAATCGGAAGCATCGAACCGCTGATAACATCATTGAACAGTGAGAACACCCCTCCGGAGAGGAGAGGGATCCTTTTTGGTGTACAGTGCTCGGTAAGCAGTCTGGCATTTGGAATTTCTCCGATTTTAAGCGGTGCTGTCTCCATAAAGTACTCCTTGAAGGAGATACTTCTGATAACTCCGATTTTTTTATTGTTGGCAATGGTGCCGATATTCATTTATGCAGGAAAAAACAGGAGAATCCTCGGATTATAGATCAGGAGGATGCAGGTTTCATGCCCGCTGCATGCACTGTATGGATATCTGCAGGACTGAAGAACCATCAATGGTTGAACTGGATGGAGGCCGCAAGACTGCCTGCCATTTGTTCCAGTAGATGCTGTCAACCGCTGTTATTGTTGATGTTTCTGTACTGGAGGGGTGAAACACCTGAAACTGATTTGAATACCCTTCCAAAGTGGGAAATACTGCCGAATCCGCACTTTTCCGTTATCTTGTCCATTTTCCATCTGGATTCTACCAGGAGAATCTGGGCCTGCTTGACTCGGACACTGTTCAGGTATTCTATAAGGGTGAACCCCGTCAGCTTTTTGAATATCCTGGTCAAATAGTAGGGACTGATGAAAAACCTTTCGGACAGCAAGGAAAGGGTTATTGGCTGGTTGTAATTCCTGCTTATATATTGGGCTATTTCAGAAATTTTCTTGTGTGTTTCGCTAAGATGCTCAAAAGGTTTATTGAGGCCCTTTTCTATATGTCTGTCAAGGAATACTGCAAGCTGAATCAGAAGTGACTGCAGATAGGCTTCAAATCCCATCGGCATGGTCTGTACCTCTTGAAGCATCCTGAACAGGAGGCTTTCCACAAAATTCCTTTCATGCGCAGGCAGCCTGATTGTGTTGTGCCCGCTGTTGAATAGAAAGAAAAGTATCTCCTGCATCTCATTGTATTTATTCTGCAGAAACTCCTTTCTGAAGTGGATCAGAATCCTTTCATGGCTAGGTACTCCGCTGTCCGTTGTTTTATGCACATCAAAGTTGTTTATCAGCACAAGGTCACCCTTTATTACATGAAAAGTCCTGTCGCCTATGAAATAGTTTCTTTCCCCCGAAAGCAGGTAGTAAATCTCATATTCATTATGAAAATGGTTTTTTGTCATATTGAAATAACCCGTCTTTTTGCTCCGGAAAATTGAAAAGGAATTATCACTGTTCGTATAACTGATATCTGCCGTATTCAATGCCATACCTCCTTAAGATGGACAATTACATAAAAATAAAAGGAATATCCGATAAATGAAGTTTTATAATGCTTATCATATTATAACATGACAGGGGCAATATTTACGCAAAAATGAAAATTACAAGCAATATTTGCGAGGATAAATTTAAAAATAATGGTATAATTATGTATATTATCAATGAAGTCAGTCTTGATGAGATTGAATTTTATGAAAAAATTTGCATATGTACAAGGAGGCTAACAACAATGGATAAGATGAGATTGGGACGTACCGGTTTGATGGTGTCAAGAAGCGGTTTCGGATCGATTCCGATTCAGAGGATCAGCAGGGATGATGCCAGGAAACTTTTACTCAAGGCATATGAAAATGGTATTAATTTCTTTGATACTGCGAGAGGGTATTCAGACAGCGAGGAAAAAATCGGATACGCTCTCTCGGAATTGAGAAAGAATATAATAATTGCCACAAAGACCCCTGCAGCCGACAGAAAGGCCTTCTTTCAAAACCTGGAGACCAGCCTCAGGAATTTGAAAACCGACTATATCGATATATATCAGCTGCACAATCCAAAGGATTTCATTGACAGAGGGCATGAACTGTATGAAGCCATGCTTGAAGCAAAAGAAAAAGGTATGATACGGTTTATCGGATTTACAAACCACAGGGTGGAAACGGCAGAGAAAGCAGTATTGTCAGGTCTGTATGACACCCTGCAGTTCCCGTTCAATTATCTTTCCTCCGAAAGTGAATTGAATCTTGCAGATATGTGCAGGGAGAAGGATGTGGGATTCATCGCAATGAAAGCATTGTCAGGCGGGTTGATAACAACAGCAGCGACAACCTTCACATTCATAAGACAGTACGGTAACGTGGTTCCGATATGGGGTATGCAAAAGGAAAACGAGCTTGATGAATTCATAGCACTTGAAAAGAATCCTCCCAAGCTTGAAGGGGAATTATTGAAGCAGATTGAAAAGGACAGGAAGGATCTTGCCGGTTCATTCTGCAGGGGCTGCGGCTATTGCACACCCTGTCCGGTCGGGATTCCTATCCCTGTAGCTGCCAGAATATCACTGCTGGTTGAAAGGACTCCGTATCAACAATACCTTTCCGATGAGTTCAAAGGTAAAATGGAATTGATCAACCAGTGTTTGGATTGTGGAAATTGCAAGAGCCGCTGTCCTTATGAGCTGGATACTCCTGGGCTGCTGAGGAAGATGCTGAAAAACTATGAGGAGTTTTACAGCCTGCATAAATAAACCCGTATTGTTCCGTCACATTTCCTTGTAGAATATCAGATTATTTTCAAGGTCGGTATCAAGTGGGATACCGGCCTTGATGAATTTTGAGTTATAATGATTTTCCAGTTCCCGTGCCTGTTTGGAACGCAGATTCCTGAACTGGATTGCAATTTCACTGAAAAGCGGCTGCTTTTCGAAATTTTCCCTTAAAGGTCTGGTGAAAGGGCAATACCTGTAGAGGATGCCTCTAGCAACCTTGTTGAGCCGGACGGCGCCCCTTGATTCATAGTTTATCCAGGTTTCGTAATCCGAAGTGAATATATCACGCATTCTGCTGTTGTATTTTTGTGCCTGTGCTTTCACTTTTTCCTTTGCTTCCTCTGACAGATCCCTGTTTTTCTTAATGAATTGTATATAATCCGTATACTCCGAGGTCAGAGACTTTTGTGTAACATCATTCCATGCGACTCCCATCATGGTTCTGCACATCTCCCACCTGAAATTGCCGATAAGCCTTGCAATAATTGCATCAAGATTTTCGGATGTAAAAGCTGGAAGAAGGAAACGGCCGGGTGCGCTTCTGTTTCTTTCGGTAATTTCCTGCCACATTACCCCACGGAAACCAAAGGTCGGTATCAGTACGAATTCAGGAAATACCTGTTTTATGATATATTCCTTTTCAATTCCCCTTTCAGCATCACGGTATGATATTTCCCTGTGAAACGCGGAGAAGTCTATTTCCAGGACCTTATTGACGCTTTCTGCTATCATCTCCGGTGTAACAGCCGCTTTTGAGAGATCCTTTGTTATCATTTCATTATGGAGGATGGGGAAATAGACGCTTGTTTGCCCGTGACACAACCTCTGGTTGGTTTTGAACATGTTGTTTATTTCAAAATCAAGACGCCTTTCAGCATCGTTGTCATACGCCTGCTTATCCTTATCTGCAGTATCACCGCGTTTTTTAATCTCTCTTAAGACATCGGAATAGTTCTGGCCGAATTCATTTATGGAAGGTTCCCTTTCCATGCCGTAGATTTTGGAAAGCCACTCCTTGATACCATGTACCGGAAGCCGGCTTGCAGAAGATTGTCTGGTTGCTAGCCTGTACAGATTGACAACATGCCTGGTATCAAGAAGCTTTTCATCCATATAGGCATATGTCAGGAACATATTAAATAGAGGAGAGTTGTTGTTGTCCTGACGAACCTTCTTGAAAACCGCCTTATATACATCGAAGAAAACGGAGGATATGTTGTTCCTGATAATCCTGACGGCATTATCGGTGGAAAGTTTATCCCTGAAGTCCCTGAAAGCTTCAAGATTATTGAGGAAGAATTCAGCCCTGTCCCTGGGGATGCCTGAATAAGCCAGAATTGTTTCTGCGCTGTTTATTAATTCATCGGGTATGCTGCAGTCATCCATATCTGCCTCGATTACAACATGTACCTCATGGGCTTTTACAGAAGCCTTTATATCATTATGCACAATGTCCAGGTACTCCGGGCTGAAGTCCAATTCATGGCAGTATTCGTTATTAAATTGTAATACTGTCTTTTTTAGCCTGGCAATTATATAGTCAATAATTTGAAGCACGGCCTTGGTGTCGTTATTGTTCTTTCCAATCTCCATGGCAGCACAGGCGTATTCTTCAAGAATGTTTTCTCCCACTTCGGAACAGAGCCTTTTGATGTATTGCTCCACGAGTAAAAATGCTTCCTTCAGTTTTGCCAGTAATTCTTCCAGACACTGCTCGGCGTCCCTGCAGTGGTAATTTGCTACTACAGCATCCGCACTGAAAAAGCTTTTGCGAAGCTCCACAGGAAGATTGGAAATGTGCTTGTAATACTCAATTTTACTGCTATAAACCTCATCAATTGAAGAATATATCTCCTTTAATGAATCGAAATGATCCTTTTCCAGAAAAGCAGCGTCAAAGCTTCCGGAGATATCAAAGTTATCATTTTTAAGCTTCTCAAGATTATCCAGGCCATCCCTGAAGAATTTTCCTGACGGAACACAGGAAAAGCCATATTTCTCCTTAAGGACCCAAAAACTGACGATCAGATTGTCTGTCAGGATTACCAGGCTGTTTAAGAGCCGTTCCAGGTTGGACAGGGCAGCATGTGAAAGGTTTATCATGTTGGAGATGGAGGTTATTATATAAGCCGGATAATCTTTCTGAGTATTAAGAATACTTTTCAGCTGTTCCATATTCTGAACGGGAAATGTGTATATAATGGAGTCTTCTGCAGCTTGAAAGCTGACGGAATATTTTTTTGAAAGGAAGAAACTTCCGGTTCCAAGGAATATATTCTGGCCTACGCTGAAAATCCTGTAGCTTTTATCAAGTACTTCATTTTCACTTATGCCGGTATACTTGTCAAGGGCAGAAATAAAAACGTTCAATTTTCCCTGAAGCAGTATATTTATGGAGTGAATCAACTGTCCCTCCACAAAGGCTGTTTCTTTGCCTTTTATTGTAAAATTACCGGTTTGACCAGTTACTATGCTCATGTTTACAATCACCTGCAAGCTTTATTTTGATAATAAGGCAAGGAAACAACCAACCCAAACAAGAAGGCCTTTCTTTGCTTTGAACATTAGCACAGGCAATTCAATTCTTTCTCTATATATAAAAACTATGATGCAAATAATCAAGCAACCATATAAGATAAATTAAATATTTTCTTCATCTTATATAATAAAAAAATTAATATTATATTCCATAATTTGAGTCCAATGTCTACATTATACTATTAAGCTACATAACAAATCAATTATTTACAAATAGTTTTGTTATGTTTTCATTGAATTTTCAAGGCATACATATTGTATATTTTACTATCACATCAGTTCCCGGCTGCACTACAGAAAAGCCCAGGCGTTTGCCTGGGCTTTCTCTTCATAATTTTGTACAAGATGTGCGGCCATTGGTTACCTGCAATTGAATGTTAATAGACGTACACCATTCTGCCTATCCTGGCAGCAAGAGGTTTTGACCAGAGCCATTTATTCGTGGCACTGTCATCAAAATAGTATAAAGCTCCATGTGTCGGGTCGCTCCCATGAAGTGCATCATATGCAGCTTTTATGGCATCAGAGTCGGCAGGCTTGTAAATATATCCGTTTTCAACAGGTGTAAACTGGTAGTAGCTATTATCCCTTTCATATATAACTCCGCTGATGGTGTTCGGGAATTCCTGGCTTTTAACCCTGTTTATGACAACCGCGCCCACTCCCACCTTCGCACTGTATGGCTGGTTTCCGGCTTCGGCCATAATAAGCCTGGACAGCAGATCCAAATCGCTTTCAGTGTAGGAAATCACACTGCCGGAGGTATTGGATGAAGATGATACTGAAGGAGCCGCTGTATTTGCAGAAGACTTTATACCCGGCAGAACCAGCTGCTGCCCGGGATAAATTGTGTTGCTCCATATATTGTTTGCCGTCCTCAAAGCGCTTACTGTCAAACCGTATTTCTTAGCTATGAGATAAATACTGTCCCCGGCCTTTACCGTGTAGGTGTCGGAAGATACATTCAGAACCTGCCCTGGGTATATGACTGTTCCGGACAGGTTGTTGTTCTGCATGATTGTATCGGCTGTTGTATTAAAGAGCTTTCCGATTGTATAGAGTGAGTCGCCTGACGCTACCGTATAACTTGCAGCATGAGCGGTATGACCCAGCAGCATTGTCAGTGGCAGCATGACTAATAAGGCCTTAAGCCTTTTTGAATAATGCATTTAATTTTCCTCCTTTTGCCTCCGAGGTTAGTTGACGGGTTCGGGTCGAGGTACCCTACTCATGAAAGAGATTCACCCCTTGAAATAAATCCCCCGTACTCCATTTTTGTTTTTTTCTGTACTTTTTGTCTACAGATTATGGAGATTCGGCTTTGCATGTTATTTTAACAGAAACACCGGGCTGCTGCCTATGCTGAATTATTGGGATTTCTGAGATATTAAACCACTTTTAAAATTGCTTATGCAGATTTATGCAGAAATTTGGAGTTTTATATGATATTATGTATATATGCCTGAGCATTTAAGGGGATTATTTATGAAGAATAGCAAAATCGTTTTCAAGTCAGAAAAAGATGACAAATTTGATAAACATATCCCGTTAAAGAAAGATGAACTCTACATACCGGAAGATGAAAAAAAAATACCGGAAACCAAACCGGTACAGGAGACCGAAGCTGAAGACGAAGAAGTATGGGGCAATGATTCGGATCTGAACAGGAAACTTGATGCGGACGTCTTATTGGAAAAACGCAAGTATGTAAGAGTCAGGTATATACAGAACATCATATGCAGTAAAATCTGCACAAACATTGAAGATGAACAGGTGGAGCTGGATAAACCTATCCATTTTACCGTGTTCGACATATCGATGGGTGGCCTGGGGTGTTTGTGCAGCCATGAAATTGAGAAGGGTGCCATCCTTGTTTTCAATATAGCACTGGACCAGTTCATATATGAGATAACCTGCATTGTTGTCTATTGTATAAAAATTGAACAAAATTACAGGGTAGGTCTCAGACTGGCAATTCGTAACAAGGACTATATAAGGCACCTGAAGATTATGGTAGCAAGGTTGTCATTGACAAGCAAATACGGGCAGATGAATTCCGGAAACACAGATATGAATGATAAATAACATTGACTCATACAGTGCAGTTATTATGAAAAAGCCGGGTAGTTTTTATCACACCTGGCTTTTGTTTGACCCTAACCGTTAATCGACATTTTACCCAGGGGTCCGTCTTCTCTTACGATGTCCTGGATTTCATACACCGATACGGGGAACTGCGGGAAACCGAAGACATAGGCAGTAAGCTCATAGAGCTGGAAATAGATGACCAACACCTTGTCTGCAATATAGAAGTCCTGGTTTGGCTTGATGCTTTTAAAACCGTTGAGAAGGATTATATTGCGCTGCTTTATCTGCTGTGATATTATACCGGACAGCACTTTAACATAATCGCTACCGGGTTTGAACAAATCATACAACTGATATTCCCTGCCGGTTTGTATATCAAAAGTCAATGATTTTATTATTGTCATACCGTGAGCTGCAGGTATAGCGATGGTATAATTGCCTATTGAAAGGCTTAATACACCTCTTTCGTTTGTTTTAATTTCATAAAAGCCCTGAACATTAAGGTTAAGCTGTTTGTAACCCTGGTTTATAAGCTGTTCGGTCTGATCATGCATAAGCCTGTTCACAAGGTTTATTATTGATGTATTAAGTTTTTGCTGTACTGCAGGATTGGGCAATCCTACAACAACAGGGTAGTCTATCACAATTTTCTGATTTTGTGGGGCATACCTGCGTGTTATTATCTGGACTGGATTTTCAATATAGCTCATTTTATCCGACTTCATTCCCGAAATATTACTGATATATAATATTCAGACATTCACCATATAGTTAACGTATTTTGATTTATATCCGGGAAATGATGGATTTTCTCAATTGTGATATAATTAGGGCTGTGAGGTGTATTATGGAATCCAGGAACGAACTGCTGCTTCAAAATCAAATAATGGCGATAATCAAAGCTTTTCCGGACATTTATTTTCTGGTTGATTCAAAGGGCGAGATCATAGGCTTCAATGCGGGGCCTGAAGCGAAGCATTATCTGCCGCCGGGAGAATTTCCCGGTAAAAAGATACAGGGAATTCTGCCAGCCGAGACCAGGCATACTTTCATGGAATGTATTAAAAAAGTAATTGGAAACAATATCGCTTCAAGCATGGAATATTCACTGACCATAGACGGGATTGAACAGTATTTTGAAGCACGTCTCATACCTTTGCCGGAAAGCAGAGCTATAGTGGCAGTGAGAGATATCACAAAACTTAAACGGGCAGAAAGGGCACTTGACGGACAGGAGAAAGAGCTTAAGCAGCACCGGGGCCACCTTGAAGAGATGGTAAGGGAAAGGACAATGGAGCTAAGCCGAGTAAATGATGCCTTGAAACGGGAGATTTCAGAGAGGAAACGCGCTGAGGAACAGCTGGAAGAACGTACTCATCTGCTTTCAACCCTGTTGGATGTTTCAAACCTTGTGTCTTCTACTCTGGAATTAAAACAGCTTCTGGAGGCCATTCTCGACAGACTGAAGAGGATAATTGATTACAAGGGAGCCAAAATTTTTGCCCTTGAGGGAGAATACTTAAGAGTGTTGGCCCACAGGAGCTCACTTTCTGAAGAGGAAAATGACAGCTATGGCTTTTGGGTCAAGGATGCGGCACTTGGACAGAAGATAATTGTCGGGAGGAAACCTGTAATCATAACGGATGTTATGGATGATTCCGCGCCTGCGAAGGATTTCAGAAGAGTTATGGACAAGCATATGGAGACAACTCCAGTCATGTAAGGTCATGGCTTGGGCTCCCGTTGATAGTAAAGGACAGGGTTATCGGTGCCCTGACCATAGACCACAGTGAGCCGGGATATTATATACACAGGCACGCGGAGCTTGGAATGGCTTTTGCAAACCAGGCTGCGGTAGAATTTGAAAATGCACGGCTTTACAATGAAACCTTAAAACGGGCAGATGAAATGAAGACCATGTTTTCAGTACAGCAGGCTATTACAAGCAGGCTTGAAATAGATGCCGTACTGAAGCTGATTGCCGATGAAGCAAAAAGGTTGACTTTCTCGGAGCGTACCGCTGTATTCCTGCTTGAAGGAAATGACCTGGTGCTGTCTGTCTTTTCGGGCAAGGACAGCAGAAGTTTTCTGGGGTACAGGCTGCCTGTAGACAAATCAGCCATGGGAAAGGCATTGATGTCGGGAAGGACTGTGACAGTCAACAATACAAAAGATACGTTGAATCTTTATGCAGACCTTGAGGAAAAAGCCGATGTCAAATCCTTTCTCAGCATACCCTTGATGGCAGGCAACAAGCCTATTGGCACCATAACGGTTGTAGACAAGCTTTCTGGAAAATTCACAGGTGAAGATGAGCATATTTTAGGCATGTTGGGTTCTATAGCCGTTATTGGGCTTGAAAACGCACGCCTCTACCAGGAAGAAAAGCGCAGGCATCTTGAGGATGAACAGCGGAGACACGTTGCAGAAGGACTCAGGGACATACTTGCCATATTGAATTCCAACCGTCCGCTGGGAGACATTCTGGACTTCATAATAAATCAGGCCGTGAGGCTGATGGGTACGAATGCAGGTGCATTGTACAGGCTTCAGAAGGATGACGGGATTCTGAATATTGAAGCTTCGGTGGGAATGCCGGAAGGTTTCATATCGGATATGTCTATACGTGCAGGATTCGACTTTATCCAACACGCCATAATTCATAGAGAGCCTATAGCAGTACCGGATTTTAAAGGACATGTACCGGAAGTTTTTGTAGGGGACAGTAGTGGTGAGAGGCATCGTTACTGGCTGCTGAAAAATTTCAGCGCGTTTCTTGCTGTTCCGATCGTCTGTGATGATGAATTGTACGGGGGAATAGTATTGTTCTATCCCGATACTCATGATTTTACCAGGGGGGAGATCGATCTGGCAATAAGCTTTACCGACCAGGCGGCTCTTGCTATAGATAATGCAAGGCTGCGTGCGCAGGCAGAGGAAATTGCTATCAGTACGGAAAGAAGCAGACTTGCCAGGGAACTGCATGATGCTGTGACTCAGACGCTCTTTTCTGCGAGTCTTATTGCGGATGTTCTGCCGAAAATCTGGGAGCGCAGCCAGGAGGAAGGCAGGAAGAGGCTTGACGAGCTCCGCCAGCTGACAAGGGGTGCTTTGGCGGAGATGAGGACACTGCTCCTCGAATTAAGGCCGGCTACCCTCGTAGAATCCGGCCTGAAGGAGCTGCTCCAGCAGCTTGCCATAGCAGTTACCGGAAGGGCAAGGATACCCATTTCCCTGGAGGTAAGGGGAGAAGCAGTACTGGAGCCTGATGTAAAAATTGTTTTCTACAGGATAGCACAGGAGGCATTGAACAATATTTCCAAGCATTCAGGAGCAAGCAAAGCGGATGTAATCCTGACATCCCGGTGCAGCGGTCCGGACAGCTGCCAGGAGATTGAACTTTGCATCAGGGATAATGGTTATGGTTTCGATGCAGGCAATGTAACCGCGGAGCATCTGGGACTGCATATAATGAGGGAACGTGCAGAGGCGGTCGGGGCGGAATTTATTGTGGACAGTGCAGAGGGCAGGGGAACAGACATATCGGTCAGGTGGAGAAAAAAATGAGGCAGGGCTTTTGATGCCTGCCTGACGGGGAGTTAAGCATGAAATACTTGAAGGTTATACTTGGGTTATTGATTTTTATAGGTATCACAATCACGTTCAACTATTTTTTCAGAATGGTTTTTACACCGGCGGGAAAGGTGGGAAAACCGACAAATATAAACGTTACGGCATCTGCATTGTATATCGCAGCCTGGACGGCAATGTCGGTGGTCGCGGGCTTTAAAGGCTGCAGGAGCATACTGGAGGCGGCTGTCATATACTCCGGCATGCCGTTCATAGGCTTTCTCGGGTCCTTCTTTATGGGAACGCCCCTGGCATATATTGTAATGATAATATTTTACTGGGGAGTACCGGTGCAGGGTATCAATTACGGCTTGCTGTTCCTGCAGCTGCCGATATGCATTTTCGGTTATATGGCGGGCAGCAGATTGAAGATATTGAAGGGATGAACCCGTAGGGGAGGACGACTCTGTCCTCCCGACTGAAATGTATTGGAGAAGTGTCTGATTTTTAAGGAGGGGGAATAATGGCAGGGCAGGATTTGATTCGAGTGATGATTGTTGATGATCATGCGGTTGTCCGCAGCGGTTTATCCGCCTTTCTGATGGTTAGTGACGGATTGGAGCTGGTGGGTGAGGCCGCAGGCGGGAAGGAAGCTGTTGCAATGTGCGGCAGGCTGAAACCTGATGTAGTGCTCATGGACCTGGTCATGCCGGAAATGGATGGTGCTGCTGCAACCCGGGAGATACGTAAAAATTTTCCTGGTATCCAGGTAATAGTATTGACAAGCTTCAAAGAGGAAAACCTTATAGAAGATGCGTTACAGTCAGGCGCGATAGGATACCTGCTTAAAAATGTAACGGCTGAAGAACTGGCTTCAGCCATACGTTCGGCTAATCTCGGCAAGCCCACTCTTGCTCCTGAAGCCACACAGGTATTGATGAGTGCGGCAAGACATTCTTCCGAAGACATACCGGGCCTGACAGCACGCGAAAAAGAGATACTTGCTTTGATGGTTACAGGTCTTAATAATCCCGAAATAGCTGAAAAACTTATTGTAAGCCGTTCCACGGTCAAATTCCATGTCAGCAGCATACTTTCAAAGCTGGGGGTAGGCAGCCGTACTGAAGCTGTTGCACTGGCACTGCAAAACAAGCTTATCGACTGAGTGCATTTTTGTCATATTTATACCTGGCCAGGTGACCAGGTATAAGACTATTCTTATGGCCAACAAAAATTCCACCGGATGACTGATGTCACCGGGGGATTTTTTTAATAAAATGCTAATTGTAAAGAGATTGATATATATAAGCTGAATTCAAAAAACTTAATTCATCTTATATATATCAAAAAGTCTTTTACATGAAATGCAAACCATTGATGCTTTGAGGTGATGACAGATGCGCATTTTGCTTGCTGACGACAAGCTCGATGTAAGATTGGGATTGAAAGTGATTCTGGAGCAGGAATTCGGCGATATAATCGCAGGAGAAGCGTCGGGATTGAGCGAGATGCTTGTCAAGGTGCAGAAGATTCAGCCGGATATTCTATTG
>Ga0129298_10000469_pt1 | contig 15877 bp, 12 predicted proteins | sample I19B2metaG_FD_94707 | JGI IMG/M metagenome (GOLD analysis project Ga0129298, IMG submission 94707) | Lake sediment bacterial and archeal communities from Gulf of Boni, Indonesia to study Microbial Dark Matter (Phase II) - ​I19B2 metaG | ecosystem: Environmental > Aquatic > Freshwater > Lake >... | reverse complement strand
TTTTTCATCATCTCTTTGACCGCAGCAGATTGGATCACCTTCTCTCGGTATTGGGATAAAGAGGCCTCTCCATAAAGGATGGCAACTGCTGCTCCAAAGGGCATGCTGAACTGGGCATCGACCACGGACTGGGGATTGTATTTTAAATCTTCAGGGGTGACGATGATAGGAAAACCTGCTCTCAGAATGCCAAGGGTCACCTCTTCAATTTCATCTGACTTGAGCTGGTTTTCTTTCATGATTTTAAGAATGGCGTCAATGGGAGGTTGCATATATCGGCAACAGGCATGGGGTTTGATGCTGGTTCGCATGATCTCAAAGGACGACCCGATACCATCAAGAACTTTATTTCTGTCGGCATTAAGAGAATAAGCATGGAGAAAGCCATCCCTCCCCTCAAAAATAGTGGAGGGTCCTTTGAAGCCTTTCTTCGCCAGAAGACATGCGATAATTCCGTTATGTGCTGCCCATCCGGGATGCATCCTCTTGGTCCAAGCCCCTTGCGCAAGGAACTCCATCGAACCTGCAGCCTGACTTCCCGCGATACCAAAGGCATTGACTAACTGAGATTCATTTAGTCCCAGGATCTTTGCTGCCGTTGCTGTTGCTCCAAACGTCCCACAAGTTCCTGTGGGATGAAACCCTCGACTGTAATGATCCTTCGGACCCAACGCCTTTCCCAATCGGATCATCACCTCATACCCCAGGACAACCCCCTCAATGAAACGTTTTCCATTCTTCGCCCCCATCTCACAAGATGCAATGGCTGCAGGAAAGATCGCAACACCAGGATGAAGAGAGGCCTCATTATTGACATCATCCATTTCCAAGGAATGGGAAGATGTCCCATTGGCAAGGGCTGCGTAGTGAGAGGGGGCTCGCATCTTCATCCCGATGATTACTCCTCCTTTTGTGGTGGGAACCATTCCCTTGATAAGTTGGTACATGGCTCTCGTCGAATTTTCCAGGGAGCCTCTGGCAGCAACACCCACAAAATCTAATGCGAAATATTTCGCTCGGTCCCTTACCTCTGGAGGAATCTCCTCAAATTTCAAGCGAGAACAAAACTTTGCCAACTCTCTTGTGATTTCCATTGCCTCACCCCCTCATTTATCCTTTGAAAGAATGTAGACTTCTCTCATTTTGGCAACAGAGAAATTGCCCAGAAAATACCTTTGTCACCCCCTCTCTCACCCTCCCCCCTCGAGGGGGAGGGGTATATTCATTGTTCGAGGATGACGTAGCCGTCATGAAGGATTGCCTATTTTATAGACTTTCTGACGAAGACCTTCACACCCACTGAGAAAGGGATGTTCTCCCGCAGGTCTTTGCTTATGGTTATGGACTTTTCCTTACCGCTGATCCCCTCCAGCCTCTCCACTCTATACTTCAGCGTCCTCGGACCTATTACCTCCACAAAGTCCCCTACCTCAACTCCCAGCTCTGCCCGAGCCTTGGGGTCGAGCCGGCATACACCTTTGCCGAGGTCGCCATCCACATCCTCGATAAGGGTTAGGATGATCTCTTTGCCGTAGCTTGGCGGCTGGTATTTACTGCCGATTACCTTCTCCGATGTTTCCATCACACCTCCAGTGATCGAGCCACAAACTCGACGATGTCCACGATCTCCATATCCTTTTTGCCCAAACTCTGGGCAGCCTTCTTCAGTTTGGATAAGTCGGAGGCGCTGGCGGTTACGATGGTGTCAGCGCCACAGTCCACAAGCTGCTTTAATCGAGCCCGAGCTATCATGGAGTTAACCTCCTCTGAAGTTGCCATATCCCCATCCCCCATTGTATTGGCACCCCAGTAATATTTTGGCTCCACGAGGCTGACGCCAGAAATACTGCTCAAAACTTCCCTGGGTTCACGGATCATGTCAAGGAACCTCGCCAGAAAAGGTGGATCGTGGAAGACCACCTTCTTGCTCCCAATGCTTTTTGGAAGGATTTCTCTTGACCTGATCTTCTCTAAAATAACTTCAAGCACGGTTCTAACCCTGATACTGGAGTCTCCTGCATATTTGGGGTAGAGTTCTTTAAAGGTGTAGGTACAAACCGGACTTGGGGTTATTATTTCCTCTACACCCTTTTCTTTAAGCATCTTCCGTGTCTTAGCGGCTTTTTCTTTAAACTCATCATGGAAACCGTAAAAGTACAACGGACCCCCACAACACGGCTCTTCGTCATATAGATAGGAAAGGCTGACCCCTGCCTTTCGGAGCATCTCTGCTATCAAGGTTAGGATCCTCCTCCCGTCTTCCGTGGCTGAATACTCACAGGAAGAGAAAAACAGGGTCTTACCGGACTTTGACATTCCTAATTGAGCCGCCCAGGAAGCAAGATTCTTCTTGTTTCCCCCAAACAGACTATCTGCTTCCATGATATTACGACGTATCTTTCTCACTTCATTGGGAAGGACATCTGCCTTCACCGCACGCTCTCTGGCTCGGATGACACCTTCAGCTATCTCTATATCCTTAGGACAGGAAAGAGTGCAGGCACGGCACATCGTACAGTTATAAAGTCCCATCTCGACGGCCTGAGCAACCCTGTCATACTCCTCGAGGGGATTGAACATGGCTCTTATAATATTCACCAGATATATGGGCCCGATGAACGCATCTGGTGTTTCCAACCAGGGGGGGCAGATGGTATTGCAGCCATGACAGTCCGCGCAGATGGTCAATGCCCTGGAGACGCTCATCTCCTCAGGTTTAGCCGGCACAAAACCTATGGGCTTGCCCTCTCGACCGTATTTGATCTTTCGAAACATCTCGGTTGTCTGTGGGGTCCTCTCGATGACTAAATCCCTGACCACAGGGTATCCTCCAAGGGGCTCGAGGACATCCCCGTCACGCACCACAACACGACAGGCTAACTCCGGGACACCGTTTACCATGATGGTGCAAACACCGCAACCGGCCTCTCTGCACCCCCTCCTGAAAGCGACGTTGGCTCGGCTGTGCCTGTTTATGTAAGTTAAAGCCATATGAGCAGTAAGGCTGGGTACCCACTCAGCCTCATAGGTTTCGTACCTGGGTTCTTTGTCCGTCTCGGGATTGAACCGGAATACCGTAAGTTTCACTGCTTGGTTCTCATCTCTGTCGCTCATAGTCCTCACCTCATCTCTTCTATCCTGTTAGGCCAGGTAGCCCTGCCTCGCCAGGCGTGAACAGAGTTACCCGAACTGGTCTTGTGGAAGTCTTGATCATCTTAGACAGGCTTGATCCTGAAGGGTCAAAGGAAACCACAATATTTTTCAGCCAGTTCCTGTTGTCGGTCTCCGGGTAATCCTCCCTGTAGTGGTTGGCCCGGCTCTCCGTCCTCAGCAACGCTGATAAGGCCATCGCCTGACTCGTAAAAAGCCTTGGATAAAGATCCAGGGCCTCCAGCCACTCGTAGTTCCAGGTCTTCGACCTGTCACTCACACTCACCTTAGGCAACTCCTGAGCCCACATAGCATCCATCTCCGCAACCGCTGTCTCCAGACCCTTACCATCCCTTATGACACTGACATACTTCCACATAAGGTCCAGGTGTCTATCCCTTAGCTCCAGAGGGTTAATACCATTCCCTCTTTCCAGAGGGGCGAAGACGCGCTCTCTTTCATCCTCAACCTGATTCCAGGGAATCCTCGATACTCGGTCCATCTTCTTTAGCCTAATCGCCCTCATCGAGGCAGCCTGGCCCGCTCTGGTGCCAGTAACCATGAGGTCAGGAAGAGAATTAGAACCCAGCCTATTCCCGCCGTGAATCCCCCCGGCGGCCTCACCAGCGGCATATAAACCGGAGATATCCTCAGATTCAAACATGACATTTACCGCCACGCCACCATCGGTGTAGTGGGCTGCCGGCGTTATCTCAAAGGGTTCGGTTCTTATATCTATGCCAACACTCTTGATGTTCGAAAACATTGAAGGCAGCCTCTTCTCGATGATCTCAGGTGGGACGTGAGTGAGACTCAGGTAGACACCACCTTTCTCAGTAGCATTACCGGCCTTGTATTCCTTGTAGATACTTCTCGAGACGAAATCCCTGGTAGCCACTTCTAACCACTCAGGGGAGTACTTGATCATGAATCGCTCGCCGTATTTATTATATAGCCTTCCCCCTTCAGACCGGAGGGCCTCGCTACCAGCCATGCCTCTCAAGCCTGGGGGCCACCAGATCCCTGTCGGATGCCACTGGAGCATCTCCAAGTCAACCACCCTGGCTCCAGCCAACATGGCCATATAATATCCGTCGCCTACGTTCCAGTCTCCCGTATAGGCCAAGGGAAAAACCCTTCCCATACCACCTGTGGCCAAGATTACAGATTTGGCTTTGAAGACAATGAACTTGCCATCTCGGACGCTGACCGCGGTAGCTCCAACGATCTCCCCGGACTTATTGGTTAGGAGCCTGGTTACATTCGTCTCATCGAGTACTCTTACAGGAGACCTGACCAGTTTCCCCTTTAGGCCCTTTATCATCTCTGAGCCACTTCTGTCCCCACTGCTCACCGAGCGGCGATAGGTATGACCTCCAAATTGGCGCAGGTAAGGACCTCCATCGTCGTCCCTATCCCAAATGCATCCCCAATCCTCGAGGGCGAAAAGGGCCATAGGCGCTTCTTTGACGAAAACCTCTACCACGGCCTGATCATTCAGGAAGGAGCCACCTATCACCGTGTCCTTAAAATGTTCCCACCACGAATCTCTGGGATCCCTCACCCCAAATCCAGCTATACCGCCCAGGGCCGCAGGCGTGCACCCACTGTGTCCTATGAGTCCCTTGACTGCCAAGGTCACGTCCACACCGTGTTTGGCCGATTCAATAGCAGCCACTATGCCAGCACCACCCCCCCCTACCACCAACACATCCGTATCAATAATGGGTGCCTTTCGAATCATCTCTTCCTCCCTTTCCAATGAGTGCCACTATCGTTCCCCTCTCTCTGAGACCAGTCGACTCTTCATCTCTTCTGGACTCCCAAATTCCATCTTTATCAGTCTCTGATAATAAGACCGTGAAGTATAAAGGGCAGCCATAGGATTGTGGCCTGTTACTCTGTCCTTTACTGCGAAAACAGTGGTTAGACCCTCGATATACTTCAGAAAGAGGGAGTCGTGGCCGATACAAAGACCTAACATGATATTAAAATCAGTTTTAGCCTGGTTTAAGAACTTGGCCTGTGTAATTGGATTACACATTGATTCAAACTCTCCAATCCTGATCTTCTCATCATCCTTTACTCCAATTCTCTCCTTCGGAACTCCCCCTACTTTACAGGAGACGGCTACTACTTCGAAACCGTGCTTTTCTAAAATCTCTGAGAGAATAGAAGCTTCATGGGTAAGACCTCCGCAGAAGGCCATCCCGAGCCTCTTGTAGCCCATCCTCTGAGAGAACTCGATCAACTCTTCTACTCTGCTCTTGGTAGGAATCATCACAAAGGGCTTTGCATCCCGAAGGGCATAACAGGCACCTTCTTGAACAGAGGCCAGCCGTGCAAATTCTTGAACCTCTGGATCTTCATAATTCTCCAATGCAGAAGCTAATATGTCTTCCCCTGTCTTCGTTGGACACCATTTGGGACCCTTCCCACTTTCAAGTCGGCATATTTTTTCTACGATGGCACATTTAGTACAATTGCAATCAAAATTCTCCATCTGTCACCTCTTTCTTCCATTTAGGCGTTGACATCAGTATATTGATACCCTTCTGGAATTCCGAATTTTTTATAAAACTCCTTAAACTTGGATTCGATTTCTTGATTAATTTGATGAAAGAGATTATTTCCTTTTGTATCGATGTCAACAATGAAAGGCCCTCCTTTATCAAGTTCCATCACCCAGGTGGCCTCTGTTCGACCTAACTCTTCCAAAAAATGGACTCCTAATACCTTTTTTACCTGATTCGCCAATAGATTTCCCATAATTCCGACGGCAGTCAGATGGACGGCTCCGAACTGCTTCATCATCTCCATCGTCTCCTTCCCCATTGTTGTCTTACCGATGATGGCTCGAATACCGAGCCTCTTGATGATGGCCGCTCCATATTTTTCAAATCGAATACTGGAGGTTGGAGCCATAGAAACCGGCCTCCATGAATCATCTACCATTTCCATCACAGGACCGATATGCATTAGAACATTCATCTGCTTGAAATCGATGGAGGGAATAATGTTCTGATCAATAGCTCGGATGTGAAGCAGAGATCTTCCTGTGTAGACGGGGCCATTTAGAAAGACCACATCTCCAATTTCCAGTCCTCGAACATCCTCCTCTGTCAAAGGAATCTTTAAATATTTCTCGGCCATAGGAACTCCTTGGAATTTTCTCTCCTATCTATAATTCCATTCAGGAAAATCATTATAAGTAATATGATTGTCCAAAGTGATTCGGGCGACCTTTCTCCGACTTAGAGAACATTGGGCATTGAAACCTACGGGTAATCCGGCTGTATGGGTTACTGCGTATTCGATGTGAACATCGAGAATCCCAGACCATCCTCCCATTCCCATCGGTCCAATCCCGGAATCCTTCACCATCTGAACCAACTGCTCCTCCAGAGAAGCAATTTCTTTATCCGGATGACGGCTTCCAATCGGTCGGAGTACAGCCGCTTCTTTAGCGATCTTCATACAGATATCGGCTGTTCCCCCAATTCCAATTCCAATCACATTGGGTGGGCAGGTCTTCCCCGCATAGGTCGATTCTTTGATACAATCGAGGATAAATTTCATGATTCCTTTTTTCCCATCGGCAGGATACATCATTCGATAAAAGGTCCCAAAGATTTCTGAACCTCCACCTTTAGGAATGGCAATGATATCCATAAAGTCGATCTGAGGGTCGAATCTGATCTCTACTTTTGGAAGGTAATAACCCACATTGGTTCCTGGATTTTCCCGTGTAATAGGATGAACCATATTGGGCCGAAGGCGGGCATTGGCAGTGGCCTTTTTAATGGCCTCTTTGCTTACTTCATAGAGTGTTGAAAATCCACCTTCAATTTTCACATTGTCCCCGGCCCGCACATAAAAGAGAGGAGAGCCAGTATCAGGGCAGATGAGCCTTCCCTCTTTTTCAGCTAATTCGCAATTCTTAATGATCGTTTCGAGATGAAGTTTTGCAATTTCGTATTTCTCCTTTTCGACATATTCCAATAGCATATTCTTGACATCCGATGGCATTAAGGTGGCCGCCATAACAATGGAATTATACATCATGTCATAAACTGTATTTCGACTTACAAGTAACTCTTTCATAAAGCCTTCCTTTGATTAGAATTGATAAGATTATTCAGCAATGATTATGCCAAGAGACGGTATAGAATTATCTTGGGGGTTTACCTTGAAATATCGGGAGGTTAAAACAACGATAGAAAAATGATACTCAGATTCTGATTGGTTCGAATTGAGACTGACCTTAAGTTACTGTTTCATATTAAAACATATTGTAACAAAATGAAACAAAACCCTATGATCGATCCATATTTCTCAATTTTCTATGAAGCGTAGCCCGACTAATCCCTAATAATTTTGAAGCCTTCAATTTGTTTCCCTTAGTCATAAGCAGTACCTTTTCGATAGCACTTCTTTCCAAATCTGAGAGTGCTATTGGAAAGGATGCACTCGGTATCCCGCTCATCCTATGCATTGTCGTCTGCCGAGAAGTTTGATCGAAAAAACCCGCCAGATGCTTCTCTGAGAGAGTTGGACCATCCAGAGTGGCTATTGAGTATTGAACCGCATTTCTCAGCTCCCTGATGTTTCCTGGCCATTCATACTCATTCAAAGCTTTGTAATATCCATCAGAGATCTTTATCACTCTCTTGTTCAGCAGTGAGCTGATCTGTTGAACAAAGACGGGTACCAGTTCATATATCTCTTCCTTTCGTTCCCTCAGAGGTGGGAGTTTGATCCGAAAGACGTTGAGTCTATAGAATAGATCTTCCCGAAAGCGATTTTCTTTAATCTCTTTTATTAGATCTCGGTTAGTAGCAGTGATCACTCTCACATGAATGGGAATAGATTTTTTTCCTCCCACCCTTTCGATCTTATTCTCTTCCAGAACTCTCAGTAGCTTGGCTTGCATATTAAGCGGCATCTCTGCAATCTCATCAAGGAAAGCAGTTCCCCGGTCGGCCAATTCAAACTTACCGATGTGCGTGTGGGTGGCTCCGGTGAAGGCTCCCTTTTCATGTCCGAAGAGAGTGGATTCTATCAATTCTGATGGAATGGTAGAGCAGTTAATGATGACAAATGGTTCTTTTCTCCTCGAACCTGCATTGTGGATAACCTGGGCCAAGACTTCCTTACCAGTCCCGCTCTCTCCCTCAATAATGATACTGGCATCGGATTGGGCTGCCAATCGAGCAAGATTTCTTATCTCAAGGCTTTTCGGGCTGGATCCGACCATCGTGTCAAAAGTGTATGTAGCTTGTTCAGAAGTTAAATGATGAACAATCTGTGAGAGGTTCTTCAAATTTTTTAACTGAATGATCACCCCTTGCACGTCATCCTTTTCTCCACGGGCAAATTGCACCTTAACTAAGTAGACCTGATTTTGTATTTGAATATCCATCTCTTGCCCTTCCCGATCTTGGTATCTCAGCGCATTCATAATCAGACTTTCGAAATTGGCAAGGTGATGGACCTCAGAAATATGTCGACCCTTCACTTCTTCTCTCATTAAATCAAAGATTCCTTTTGCAGTAGCATTCATCTCATAGATTCTGCCCCCAGTATCAATGAGTATAATTCCATCGGATAAAGAATTCATTGTAGTTTGAAGTGCCTTTCCGTAGACAGAAAGGACTCTCCCAGCCTGATCCAGTTTGATATAATTCTCAATGGCTGTACTGGCCGCAATGGCTATTCCCAAGGTATGGGGATTGGGTATGGTCCTCGCCCCCGTAATCCCAATCACGCCCATCAATTCTCCTCGAATTGGATCATTAATAGGAGCATAGGATCCTACAACATAATGAAGCAGGACTGAAAAGTGCTCGCAACCGATAATCTGAATCGGTCTTCTCAACCACTTGACTAAAGAAAACCCACAAGTACCGACTTTATCCTCCTCAAAGCAAAGGCCTTCTCGGATGGTAAATTGTTTCGATCTCTCTAAGTCAACCCTCTGTCCAATTCTTAAAAGGTGATACCCTTGAGCATTATACAGGACAACAAGATAACGACTCTGTTCCAGTGACCGATAAACATTTTCCATAAATGGCTTAGCAATTGAGACGAGGTATTGTTGGTCAGATTTCATTTTCTCATAGGTTTGAAAATCGAGGTAGGCCGAAGGAGGAAAATGGAACGGGTCTACATTTCTTTCTCGACTCCTTATCCAAGATTCGCCGATATGAGAAGGAACAACCCCTTTTACGATCTCCCCTTTTTCAATGAAGGTATTCCACGCAAGGCATAGTTCTTTTTGATGAATCGCGGGATCAAAACTAAGTTCAGGTTCCTTTGACCAGTCCATGTATCAAAATAATACACCTCAGAAAAAAAAAGTCAATGGAGGCCTCAATTCCTACTTCGTGGAAGAAAAATTTGACTTTAACTCTGACCCCTGCTATTTTCCCGTTTGACAGATGGGGACAAAAAGGGAGGTTGGAAGATGCCGGAAAAGGATCCGATCGACCTCATTAGGGAGCAGTTAAATAGGGTGGAGGGGATGTCAAAGCTTCATCCTGACCACGAGGTTTTTAAGCAGTGGCACACTGAAACAAAAACGATTTTGGAGAAGGTTTTCAGCTCTAAATCGATCCATTATCAAAATTTCCTGGCCCTTCGATTCCATGAGGTAAGTGTGAAAGCCTTTGCCTCACCGGAAATCGATAAGATCAATGCGGCACGCTTTAAAAAAGACATAGAGAATGCGAAGAATATCCTTCAATCAGCGATCAAAGAATTGACCTTGGATCGAACGCTCTTCAAAAAGCTCCAGACCACTCCAAAAACAGTAGAGGTTTCCCTTAAGGGTGAATATTTCATATCTTCTGGAATTCAGGATTCGGAGGCGATTCAAGCCATCCAAAAAGCCTTTGAAGGAACTGCGCTTAGCCCCATTTTGGGTGCTGAGGGCGCCAAGAAAGGGGAGTCTATTCGTCATCGAATGGATCAGATTCGGCGTGCCAAATTCGCCATTTACGATCTCTCAAACTGTGAAAAGGCGGATATCCTGATCGAGCTTGGCATTGCCCTGGGCCTGGGAAGAGAAATCACCATCCTTTGTAAGAAGGGCTCTCCCCTTCCCGAGACCATTAAATCGCTCAGCCGAATCGAATACGATGATTTTCCCGATCTGATCGAAAAATTAAGAAGAAAAATTGGATGAGGTCCTCGCCACCATCAACATTTACCAAATGGCCCATGGGAGACGGGGGCCGCGGGCAAGTCCGGTGACCTCCTTGAGGCCACTGCGAAGGTCACTCACCGATCCAACCGCATGGGCTTAATCGACCCCCGTAGTTGGACAAATGATGCAAACAAAGCGAAATGACCAAAATTTGGAAAGCATTTGCTGATTTCGGGCAATGATATTTCTGAAACAACGGGGTAAATTTCAAGTCAGAAATCAAGAAGGGCTTCTTCTCTCAATAGGGTAACAGGCGATCTATTTCAGGGATCTCAAAAGCCAAAATCAGACTTCAAGTAAACCCCGTCCCCGCGCTAAAACGCGGGGCATTGGGGCCCTTCGGATTTACAGCATTCATCCCCGTGATAAATCACGGAGCTTTCTGCGGGGCGGGGTAAATGATGCGTGCCGAGTGTGAGGGCCAGAGCATAAATTTTGAAGTTTTCATTATTTTTTCGAGAGTTATCCATTGCAAAAGACAGTTTTTTCTTGACAAGGTAAGGGGCTTTGGGTATATAGTTTTTTGTATACAGTATCCAAAATTTCCATAGGGGGTGATCTGATGCAAGAGATTGAACTTTTCAGAAATATTACGGTTTTAAGTCTGGAGCAGGCCACTGTCCTTCCCTATCTAACCCTCCGCCTCGCTGAAGACGGAGCCAACGTGATTCGCTTAGAGCATCCCGTTTACGGTGACCCCAATCGAAAGGTTGGCAATGACGTATTGAAAGAGGACCGGATGTTTTCCTACTATCTGTCCATCAATGCAGGAAAGAAAGCTTTGACACTCGACATTGGGACTTCCGAAGGCCAGAAGATTCTAAGAGAACTCATCCTGAAACTGAAAGTGGATATCTTCTCGACAAATCAACTACCCAGAAACTATGCGAAGCTCGGGATTGAGTATGAAATGCTCAAAAAGATCAAAGAGAATATCATCTGGTTGGGAATGACCGGTTTCGGTCCCCAGAGTAATGAAGCTGCCTATGATCCTGTGCTTCAGGCCCGGGGTGGTTTGATGGAACTTACAGGAGAAAAGGGGGGAACCCCTCAGGTGATGGGCATTCCCCTCCCCGATATGGGTGCCAGTGAACATGGGTATGGTCTTTTGATGAAGGCCCTCTTCAAAAGGGCCGTGACTGGCCAGGGAACACGCATTGATCTCTCGATGTTCGAAAGCACGGTCTCTTGGCTCACTCAAGCAATCACACATACCGTCACTTTTAAGAAGAAGATCACTCGAAGGGGAAACACCCATGAATTCTTTGCCCCGGTCTCTGTCTATGAAACGAAAGAGGGCTATGCCTATATCGCTTTGGGAAATGATAAGCAATGGGAGACGATGACGAAGATCCCCGGTTTCGAATCCCTTTACAAAAAGGAATATGAGCGAAATGCTGGCCGGATTGCAGATGTGGATAATCTGAATCGGGCCATCAATCAAATCACTAAGAAATTTTCAACCGAAGAATTGATCGATATCTTTAACAAGGCAACCATCGCCATATCTAAGGTAAATTCGATCGAAGAGGTGGTGGAGGATCCACTGGTCAAACCGAACCTCGTTCGTAGTAAAGATCCAAGAACGGGATTGGAGATCACCGTTGCCTCTCCTCCCTTCATGACGCCTTATTTGAAATCGGTCAACCGGATGCTCAGTTTTCCTCCTCGATTTGGGGAACATAATGAGGAGATTTATGGGGGAATTCTGGGATATAACTCTGCTCAATTGAAGGAGCTCAAGGAGAAGAACATTATTTAGGTGTTAATTCGGAGTTCTGAATCGTTAGTCAAATAGTTAGCCAGTCTGTTAGTCGTCATTGTCAAAGACTGTGAGGCTATCTGACTATGAAACTATAAGACTACTTTTCCGAACTGTTGCGACGAAAGGAGCAAGATCTATGGCGCTTGATTTCAACTTTACTGAAGAGCAAGAATTCTTCAGACAGATGGTACGGGATGCGGTGAACCGTTTGATCATGCCCAGGGTGAAGGAATTGGATGAAAAGGAAGAGTTCCCCTGGGATCTCTGGAAGGAATTTGCCGCTCTTGGATATCTCGGCCTGAGGCACGAAGAAAAATATGGTGGGATGGCTACTGACACAATTTCCCAAATGATCTTCTACGAAGAATTAGCAAGAGGGTCCTGTGGGTTTTCCATGTCAGCCACCATGCAAATCCTCATGGGGACGTACTTTATTGCTCGTTTTGGAAGTGAGAACATTAAACAGAGGATTCTTGTACCGGCGATAAAAGGCGAAAAAATCGGAACGATCTGCTTTACCGAAGACCAGTCCGGTTCTGACCTGGGCGGGACAAGGACGCTTGCGACCAAAGTGGATGGAGGTTGGAGGATCAACGGAAGAAAACAGTGGATCACCAATGGACCGATCGCTGAATTTTGCACGTGCATGGCAACGGTTGATCCGAAATTGGGACTTAAAGGACTCAATTTCTTTCTGGTTGAAAAGAAGACAGTAGATCGTGATGGATTCGTCACGGGTCAGAGACTCCATAAATTGGGATCTCGCTGCTCCGTGACCGGCGAGCTGGTCTTTGACAATGTCTTCGTCCCTGATGAGAATTTCTTAGGTGAGGAAGTTGGTAAGGGCGTTCAATACGCTGGAGATATTCTCAACGAAGTTCGGGTGATGACTGGAATGAATGCCTTGGCCATTGCCAAAGGGGCCATGGAGGATGCCAGGGAGTACGCGAACAACCGGATCGCTTTTGGAAACCCCATCAGCAAATATCAATTGATTCGGGAGAAATTCGCTAAATACTGGGCCTGGTTTGAGGCCTCTCGAACCTACCTTTACAAGTGTGCCTGGATGATTCAGAACAAAATTCCCTGCACCAACGAGTGCATGTTGGCCAAATATCATGCCACAGAGATGTGTATCTATGCCGTCGAAGAGGCGATGAGGATCTATGGAGGAAATGCCTTCTGCACCGAATATCCTCCGCAACGGTACTGGAGGGATGCCAAGTTCTTGCTTTACGGCGGTGGCACCCACGAAGTGCTCTGCGACTATTTGGGAAGGGTCTACTGTAAAGATTAAAATCCAAACTTCAAAATCCAAATGCCAAATCAATGTCGAAACCCAAATTCCAAAACATTTTTAAAATTTGAAATTTAGGTTTGATTTGACATTTGAGTTTTGACATTTGACATTGGGAGTTATGATGGAGATCTTCGTCCTGGTCAAGCAGGTTCCTGATCCTGAGGCGATCGTAAGAGTAAAATCAGACTCTGAATTGGAGATCGAAAATAAATATTTTACCAATTTTTTCGATGAGATTGCGATCGAAGCGGGTTTGAAATTGAAAGAAAAATTTGGAGGAAAGGTCACCGTGTTGACCGTCGACAACAAGAAGGTTGACGCCTTGAGAAGAGGTATCGCCATGGGTGCGGATGAGGCCATCCAGATCACTGACCCTGCCTTAGAAGGGGCCAATCCATTTGTGGTTGCGAAGGCCTTGGCCGCCTTTCTCAAAGATAAACCCCACGACTTAATCTTGGCTGGAAGGCAGGCAATGGACGACGACGCGGGGATTGTCGGCCCTGCAGTCGCAGAATTATTGAGGATTCCCCACGTGAATGCAATCATCGGTCTTGAGGTCGACGACCCGAAGAAGGAAGCAAAGGTCATCCGAGAGGTGGAGAACGGAAAAGAAACCCTCTCTTGCCCCTTCCCAGTTCTTTTCACATGCCAGAAGGGTTTAAACACACCTCGGATTCCTCTGGTCATGAATGTGATGAGAGCGATGAAGGCTCAGATTAGGAGGGTCGACCTTGCGGCTTTGGGATTGAGTGCAGCTGACCTCGATCTCCCGTCAGCCAAGGTGCGGAAGTATTCTCCTCCGCCTAAGAGGCCGCAAGTGAGGATGATCAAGGAGGATTTTCCGGAGAATGTAAGGATACTCGTTAAGCTCCTGAAAGAAGAAGCCAAAGTTATATAGATAAATGTCAAATGCCAAAGCCCAAAGTTCAAATGAAGCAAAGGCAATGTCAAATTTCAAAATTTACAGATTAAATCACGTACCGAGTTAAACCGTTAGATTTTGGTATTTTTGACATTTGGATTTGAATAGACATTTGAACTTTGACATTTGGATTTAATCATCAAAGGGAAGTAGGTTATGCCGAACGAAATATGGATTCTTGCAGAGCAACAGGATGGAAGGGTCAGGAGGGTTGCTTTTGAGCTTCTCACAGCTGGTGCTGAGTTCTCAAAAAAGACAGGACAAGGGGTTGCGGCCATTCTTCTGGGAAGCGAACTCCAAGATACTGTAAATAGCCTAAAACCCTTTGCTGACAAAATCTATTTGATTGATGATCCAAGTCTCGCCCCGTATACATCGGATGCCTATTTAGCAAACATCGCTCAACTGGTCACGGACCATCAGCCCTCCGTCCTTTTAGGAGGGGCAACCTCCACTGGAAAGGATCTTTTCCCAAGACTGGCGATGCGCCTTAGGGCTGGCTATGCACCTGATTGCACTGGCTTAACGATCGAAGCGGATGGCCGCCTGGTAGCCACTCGTCCTCTCTATGGTGGAAAGGTCTTTGCGGAGATGACCTTTTCCGATGCAAAGCCTCAATTAGCCACAGTAAGGAACAACACCTTTATCTTCGAAGGAAATCCTGGCAAATCGGCCCAGATCATTTCAGTCTCCGCTCAAGCCGATCCTGCTTCATTTAAGAAGAAAGTCATCGGATTGGAGAAAGCAGCTGGAGCGAAGTTAGATATTACAGAAGCCGACATTGTTGTAGCTGGTGGCAGAGGGATCAAGGGCGCTGACAATTTTAAGATCATCGAAGGGTTGGCTGATGCGTTGAACGGTTCTGTGGGAACGACTCGGGCAGTAGTGGACGAAGGCTGGAGAGATGTGAAGGATCAAATTGGGAAGAGTGGAAAGAACATCTCTGCCAAACTTTATATGGCCTTTGGTGTCTCGGGCGCAATCCACCATGTCCTGGGAATTGGTACTTGTAAGACGATCGTCGCTGTAGATACAGATCCAAATGCCCTCATCTTCAACTATGCAGACTATGGGATCGTCGGGGACCTCTTTCAGATCGTCCCTGCTTTAACTGAAGAACTGAAGAGGGTCCTTTCCAGCGACTGATCAACAAAGAAATTAGGTTGAGGGTGAAGAAGCTTGCATCGAACCCCGAAACTGGAATGTCGAAGTTCGAGCATCCAGTCTCTTGGGGACGGGACTCGATACGAGTTTCGAAAACGATGAACGAGCATCTATAATGTTCTTTTTATGGCATGCACTGTGGTGCGAATTAAAGATGGATAAGGTGGATGTAATTATAGTGGGTGGCGGATTGGCAGGTCTCTCCTGTGCCTATGAATTGGCCGATTCGGGAATGACCGTGCTTGCCTTAGAGCGAGGAGATTTCTCGGGAAGTAAAAATGTGACCGGAGGAAGGATCTACGTTAGACCTATTCGAAGTTACCTTCCGGATCTCTGGGAAGAGGCCCCTTTAGAGAGACATGTGACCAA
>Ga0129298_10000468_pt1 | contig 15939 bp, 14 predicted proteins | sample I19B2metaG_FD_94707 | JGI IMG/M metagenome (GOLD analysis project Ga0129298, IMG submission 94707) | Lake sediment bacterial and archeal communities from Gulf of Boni, Indonesia to study Microbial Dark Matter (Phase II) - ​I19B2 metaG | ecosystem: Environmental > Aquatic > Freshwater > Lake >... | reverse complement strand
CGCAACCAGATTCAAGACAGAGACGCTACCCATAGCCATGTTTCTTAATCTGTCAGTGGCAAACCTTGAGAACGCGATGGCTATCATCCTGATACTACTAGGACTCACCGTATCGGTGCTGCTCCTTTCCCGAAAGATCGCGTACAGGGGTGGCATTCCATCCTAAGAGTCTCTAACCTTTCTATCAAACTTGGCAGCTTTGCCCTGAAGAAGGTCAGCCTCAACGTTCCTGATGGAGAGTGTCTTGCGCTTGTGGGTCCCAACGGTTCAGGGAAGACTACGCTGCTTGAGTCCATCGCCGGAATCCGTCAGATCGAATCGGGCAAGATTGAGTTCAACGGCACCGAAGTCACGCATCTTGCCCCTGAGAAGAGGCAGGTGGGCTACGTGCCGCAGGATTGTCTGCTCTTCCCCCATCTGACAGTCGAGCAGAACATCGCGTTCGGAAAAAGAGACCCGAGCGCGGACGCCGCGAAAGAGGTGAAAGAGATGATGGAGTCGCTGGGCATCTCGCATCTGGCTGGTCGCAACATTGTGGGCCTGAGCGGGGGAGAAAAGCAGAAGGCGGCGCTCGCGAGGGCCTTGATAATGCGTCCGAGGGTTCTATTGCTCGACGAGCCGTTCTCCACGGTTGACAGAGCCTCAAGGACAAGGCTGCTAGGAGAGCTACGGAAAAGCCTCGACGAAGTCAGCCACACGCTCCGCCTAGCGTCAGTATACGTGACACATGATTTGGCGGAGGCTCAGCTGATGAGCGGTCAGGTAGCGATCATGAACAACGGGTCGATCGAACAAGTCGGGTCATGGGATCAGGTTCTCCAGGCTCCAAGATCGACATTTGTTGCAGATTTCATGGGATTCAATGTCTTGCGTGGACGGGTGACTTCAGCGATGAATGGCATTGCAGTTGTCGAAGTGGCCGGGCAAAGCATTGAGGGACCGGCGAGTGGCCTAACAGTTGGCGAGGAAGCCCTTGCTGTCTTGAGACCTCAGGCGATATCGATTTCACTTGGAAGAGATATCCGAAAACCGAGTTGGCGTCATTGCCAATGTAACGTGTTCAAAGGCTCCATTACAGGTATGCGCAAGATGGGATCATTCGCGCAAGTATCGATTGACGTTGGATTCCCGCTGAACTTTGAGATGAGCTCAGAGCTGGTAGACGAACTCAACCTTGCAATTGGAAGCAGTATTTTTGCTCAGTTCAGGGCTTCCGAAGTAAGCTTCCTTCGGGCGTGAGTCATGTTCAACAGTGTTGTTACCTAGGCTCTCTATTCGAATGCATTTCACAACCGGACAGTCCAGGTGATGAGGAACAGGTTCTGCGCGGTCCTAGCTTCTTGCTGACAGCCAGGTGCCTATGTCCCCGAGCACACTTTCCTTGCCAGGCTCGTTGAGCACCTCATGATAGAAGGCCTCGTAGACCTTCAACGTCTTGTCAGCCGAACCGATCCTCTTGAAGAACCTGCTCGTTGCGTCCCGATCAACGATTCCGTCGGCACCACCCTGAAGCACTAGGCAAGGCAACGTGAGCTTGTTTGCATCCCGCATGGTTTCATCTTGTGCTCGGCGATATTCAGTGAAAAATCGCGCCGTAGCAACCTTGTGGACCATCGGATCCTCCACGTACTTACGTACAACTTCTCGATCGTGCGACAGAAGATTCGGGTCTAAGCCTGTGTCCGTCGAGAATGCCGGGACGATGCCTGATAGCATCTTAGCGATCACTACCTTTACTGGCGAGACCTTCATCTTTTCAGCCAACGCGGGGGCACTCACGACCAAGCCAGCGAGTTCACTTGGATGTTTCTCGGCGTAGTAGGAGGCAATGAGCCCTCCCAGGCTGTGTCCCATGAGGAACGTCTTGTTCGATGGGCATCGATCCTTTGTGATTCGCACTAGGTGGCCGATGTCTGCAATGTAGTCGTCGAAGATCTCTACGTGTCCTCGCTTTCCACCTGACCTGCCATGTCCACGATGATCGCAGGCCCAGAGCGCAAAATCGTTTCGTGCCATGTAGTCGGCCACATGTGCGTATCGGCCGCTGTGTTCGCCGATTCCGTGAGCGAGCACTATCACCGCTTTGGGTTTTGCCCTGGGCGTCCACGCCTGGTAGTAAATCTGGATGCCACGTGCGCCTTCGAAGTTGCCTTCCTCATGACGCCAACTTGCTTTCGCCAAGTTAGTTCCCATCCATTCGGTATCGTTTGAACGTATAAGGGAGTAAGGTCTAGCATCCTACTCGATAACTATGCATGCTCGCAGAGACTTAGCTAGACTTGCGGAACCGGAGTTCGACCTCGTAGTAATCGGGGGAGGAATGATCGGGACTGGCGTGGCCCGTGATGCCGCGATGAGAGGTTTGAAGACTGTTCTGTTTGAAAAGGAGGACTTCTGCTACGGGACGAGCGGCCGCTCAAGCAGAATGATCCACGGCGGCCTGCGGTACTTGGCGAACTATGATCTTGGCCTCGTGAGGGAAGGGCTGAGAGAGAGGGAGATCCTCCTCAGGCTTGCGCCGCATCTTGTCCGCCCTCTTAAGTTTCTCATCCCAGTCTACGGGGGTTTCCTTCACAAGATGAAACTTAAGATCGGCATGATACTGTATGATCTGCTCTCCTACGACAAGTCACTTCCAAGCCACAAGTACCTCAACAAGCAGAAGGTGCTCGAAGCTGAGCCAGCGCTCGCGGAGAATGATCTGAAGGGCGCATACGTCTACTATGATTCCCAGATCGCGCTGACGGAACGTCTCTGCATGGAAAACGTTGTCTCGGCGCAGACCCACGGAGCCCTGCTGCTGAATCATGCAAAAGTTGTCGAGTTCGTCAAGAAGAGCAACTTGGTTTCTGGTGTGAAGGTGAAGGATATGCTCTCTGGCAAGTCAGCCGAGTTCCGGTCAAGGCTCGTCGTCAACATCGGGGGCCCATGGCTCGACGAGGTCGTACGTGAAGTTAGGACGAACCAGCCGCCGCTTGCCCGAACGACGAAGGGAATTCATCTCGTGACGCCGAAGGTTACGAACGACGCTGTGGCGCTCTTCGCGTCTGACGGACGAGCCTACTTTGTTATGCCGTGGATCGGTTTCTCGCTCGTCGGAACGACTGACACGGACTATGAGAAAGACATGGACGCGGTGAGGGCTGAGGTGGACGACGTTGAGTACCTACGTACCGAGGTAGAGAAGGCGTTCCCAAGAACATCATGGAATCAAATCTTTTACACAATGGCAGGCGTGCGTTCACTCCTTCGCGTCGAGGGTGTCAAGGAGTCGTCCGTCACCCGCCGCCACATAATCTACGATCACGAGCGGAAGGAAGGCCTGAAAGGACTGATCTCTGTGATTGGCGGCAAACTGACAGCGTACCGCGGCATCGCTGAAGATGTCGTGAATGTCGCCTCTCACAAGCTTGGCGCAAGTGCAACATGCACGACTGCCAAAGAGAAACTGCCTGGCGCTGACTCCGCCGAGTTTGAGAAAGTTCAAGCGAACCCGAAGCTCCTCGCTGCACAGCATGGGATCAGCGCAGAGGCGCTCAGCCATCTGGTCTCTCTCTATGGTTCTCGCTACGGCGAGGTGCTACGTTATGTGAAGAAGTACAAAAGGCTCAGTGAGCGCGTGTGCAAGACAAACCCTGACATCATGGCTGAAGTCGCTCACGCAATCGACAAGGAGTCAGCGCATACTCTCAGCGACTTCATGTTCAGAAGAAGCCTGATCGCGTTCAGACAATGCGAAGGGTTCGATTGTTGTGCAAAGGTCGCAAAGAAGATGGGCAAGGTCTTGGGTTGGAGTCGTCGAAAGGTTTCTTCGCAAGTTCGAGCGTACAAGAAAGAAATCGCCATGCGTCACGCCTACGAGAAGAAGCCGCGCAGACGCCCAACCAAGAGGTTGCCGAAGCGACGCAGTCGAAGGAAGTCTTGACAGTCAGTTAGGCCTCGCCCAGTTGAGAGCTCTCTGAACAGCTCGCCTCCACCCCGCGCGTATTTCCGCGCGTGCTCTAGCAGACATGGCTGGCCTGAAGACCCGATCGACTCTTCTCAGCTTCTTGAGATCGTCCAGGCTTTCCCACACGTCGACCGCAAGGCCCGCGAGGAAGGCGGCTCCCAGTGCCGTTGTTTCCGGAATTGCTGACCTCTCAACCGGAAGGCCCAACAGATCGGCTTGGAGTTGCATGAGAAAACTGTTCACCGACGCTCCGCCGTCGACTCGCAGAGATCGTATTCGATTCTTGGTGGTCTTCGTCATCGCCTCTAAGACATCGACTGTCTGGAGGCAGATGGACTCCAAGGCGGCTCTGACGATTTGATTCCTCGTCGTATCGCGCGTGATTCCGATCATGAGGCCTCTCGCGTACATGTCCCAGTACGGGGCGCCGATTCCAGTGAGCGCCGGAACGAAGAAGACACCGCCGCTATCGGGCGTCTCGCGCCCGATGAGCTCAGTATCCGGCGCCTTCTTCACTAAACCCAGCTGATCCCGCAACCATTGAATGACGGCGCCTCCAATGAACACGCTCCCCTCCACCGCGTAAGTGATTCTCTTGTTGAGGCTCCAGCCGATTGTTGAGATCAACCCGGAGCGAGCGACGGGAGGATGATCGCCTGCGTTCAGAAGGATGAAGCACCCGGTCCCGTACGTGTTCTTGGTGGCGCCCTTCTCGAATCCGGCTTGACCGAAGAGCGCGGCCTGCTGGTCACCCGCAACACCGCAAATTGGAATCTCTCTTCCAAGAAGGGTCTTGGTTGTGTAGCCGAGTATGCCGCTTGAGGGTTTCACTTCGGGCAGCATATCTGGCGGGATGTCGAGAATGTCGAGCAGTCTACGATCCCAAGATCCTCTATTGATGTTGAAGATCAGGGTCCGCGAGGCGTTCGAGTAGTCCGTTGCGTGGACTCGTCCTCTAGTAAGCTTCCAGATCAGGAAGGTGTCCACTGTTCCGAAGAGAAGGTCGCCCTTCCTAGCTTTCTTTCTGGCCTTCGGAACATTGTCTAGGAGCCACTTGATCTTAGGCCCTGAGAAATATGCGTCTGGAATAAGGCCCGTGGTTCTCTGGATGTATGATCCGTAGCCTCTCGATAGTAGCCCGTCTATGATCGAGGCGGTCCTCCTATCCTGCCATACTATCGCGTTATGTATTGGCTTGCCCGTGTGTCTGTCCCAGACGACCGTAGTCTCCCGCTGGTTCGTTACTCCAATTCCAGCAATCTTGCTGCTATATTTCTCGCAGGCGTGCTTGGCTGTTCGAACCTGAGTTGACCAGATTGCGATCGGGTCATGCTCAACCCACCCAGCACGAGGAAAGATCTGGCGAAATTCCTCTTTCGCGGACCGCAATAGTCTGCACCGCTCATCGAACAGAACGGCCCGTGAACTCGTCGTTCCCTGGTCAAGTGAGAGGACACACCGCCTCAACGCGTATCGCTGTCAGTTTGGCGTCAGGAGGATATCTCACTTGCCGAAACGCTGTCTTTGCCGGCGGTCTTGCGGTCGCAACTATTTTGAATCCTGACGGTCTATGAGATTACTAGAGTCGGACGGGCCTCCGCACTCGGGTGTCAAGTTGAGGAACGATGATTGATTCCATGCTAAGAAAGCGCGACCGAGCAAGCGACTGCGAGTTATGCCAGAGGAAGCCCGCAACCCGCAAGGCAAGATTTACGGCGCATTTTCTTCAGGCAGACCCCACTCCGCTCCTGATTGAAGAGCGGGTTGCCAAGATGGAATTTGATAAACGCGTGTGTGATGAGTGTGCGGGACGGCTGCGGACGATGAAGAACGTGACCGATCTGACCTTCGAGAATCTGCAATAGAAACGGAAAGGCTCGCGACTAGCCGCACAGGTCGAGCTCTCTGCTCGTTTGGTGTCCCTATCTGTGGCGTTGGTTTCTCCTGTCTCTACTGTCTCTCCGTTGCCAGTCTCTCTTTCTCTGAGTCTGAATCCTCATCCTGCCAGACCTGAAGGAGATCGAGTCTCTACGGTACTCCTGTATGCCCGCGTAGAATGTCAAGTAACCGTTCTCGCTATCGTCCTTCGCGAGAGAGGACATCAACTCGTTCAATCTGTTTCTGACAGTTTCGGAGGTATTCTCTTCCCAAGCTCGAGCGTAAACACCGTACGCAAGATGGAACTTGAAATCTTGCGGCCTGTCAACATCAAGCTTCATCGGACCTCTTGTTTCTGGGTTCTCTTGTGACAAGTCTGCTGGACTCTCTTGAATGCTGGCTGAATTGGAGCCATCGTATTTAGGTCGTGCTGACGAAGCTCATGCACCACCGAGAAAAGAGGAATTCCTGCAGCGGCAAAGAACAGACTTGTCTGTCGCACCTCTTCATTCTCAACGGGTAACACAGGCGGACCATGAAGCAGGGCACTTGGCTATCGCACTGCTCGATGAGTGGAATCCACAGCTGAGATGCTTCCCGTTCTCCATGGGAGAGACAGTTGCATCTCGCCTCTGAAGTTCTTGACGGCCGCGTCACGGACTACCACTGTGTCGTTCTTGGAGACGGAGTCGATCTGTTTGTTCCATAGGGGCAGTCGAATCTGTCCTGTGCCGTCGGAGAGAGTTGCTATGCACAGCACAAGTGGTGAACCGTTTCTTGACTCGACCGCTCTGACCTCTGACTTGTCAATGACTCTCGCCCTTAGACTCACGTGCTTTGAGCCAATTTGAAGGTCGCCGATGCGGCTCTCCAACTCGACATCATCATCGGCGGCGAACTGCTGGTTCTGATTGCCTAACAGTCGGCCGAGTTCGACAGGCAGATTCCGAAGCTTCTCCAATGAGCTTTCCGAAACAGCAGCCTGCGCCACAGATCTGTTGTTCTGCGAGAACATGAAACGCAAAGTGTTGTCTCGACGTTCACGCAGTTCTATCGACAGCGAACCGCATCTTGCCTCTTTGCTCCCCTTGGCCTTTACTAGGGCACCGTATAGAGCGGCAGGCTCCAAGCCATACTTCTTGGCAAGCATGAGGAGGTACACTAGATCCCGGTCGGAACCGCGCTGGCTTGCAAGGCTCCTCATGGATACTGGCATATGAACTCCCGCTCTCAAGGCCGGAGGTTATCTATGAACGCACCGCTTGGTCGATGCAAGCCCCGGAAGTTCGAGCCGTGAGCGTGCCTGATCTGCCGATGAGGGCTTCCTTCAAACCTGCGTTTTTCATGATGAAACTGGTTCGGCCCTTCGTGCCTAGCTACAACTGTGCGCATGTTGGGCGTGCCAGCTTGAAGAGGTTCAATCCGGTAGTCAGCCAGCGTCTGTATTGCGCGAAAGTCGGGACTCTGCTCGGCGGATACGATCGTCACCGCGGTTCCTGTCTTGCCAGCTCGTCCGGTTCTGCCGATCCTGTGGAAGTATGTGTACGGGTCTTCAGGAACATCGTAGTTGATGATGTGCGTAACTCCGTCGATGTCGAGGCCTCTTCCCGCCAGGTCGGTGGCAACCAGTACGCGGCTTCGCCCGCTTCGAAAAGCCTTCATCGCTTCGTCGCGTTGGTTCTGGGAGAGATCGCCGTTTATGGCTGTAGCATACTCATTTCTTCTCTTGAGTGACTGGCTCAGCCAGAACGTTGTCCGCTTCGTTCGACAGAACACTATCGCGCGTTGGACGCTGCTGTCCCGTAGGATTCTCATGAGCGCATCAAGTTTTCTTTCCCGGTCTGCTTCGCAGAAATACTGTTTGATCTCTTTGACGTTGAGATCCTCTGACTCGATCAGAATCTCGCGAGGATTGTTCATGTGTCTTCGGGCAAGTTTCAGTACCTCCCCTGGCATCGTCGCTGAGAATAACGCGGTCTGACGCTTTCCGATCTGCGCCAGAATGTGCTCAACATCATGTATGAAGCCCATGTCGAGCATTCTGTCGGCCTCGTCTAGGACAACGCACTGTACGTTCTCTAAGTGAAGAGACCCGCGTTCTAGGTGGTCGATGATGCGACCTGGTGTTCCAACAATGATCTGCGGATGGTCTTCCAAGGCGTCGATTTGGGCGTGGATCGACTGACCGCCGTAGATCGCCAAAGCATGTTTCGCCGTGAACTTGCCGTACGAGTTGATGTCGCTCGCTACTTGCATTGCAAGCTCGCGTGTGGGAACGAGCACCAAAGCCTGAATGTTCGGGTTCGTTTCATCAACAATCTCTAGGATCGGAAGGCCGAATGCGGCGGTCTTTCCAGTTCCTGTGTGTGCTTGACCAATAACATCGTTTCCGCTCCAAAGAAGCGGAATAATCGCTTCTTGAATGGGAAACGGTACATCAAATCCGAGCGCTTTGATAGCGCCTAGTATCTCTGGGCTCAAGCCCAGTTCTTCGAAACTACTCATTGTTCGTTGCTCCTCAGCCTCGGCGGTTGAGCCGCAGGTCTGTACTAGTTGCCGAAAACTGAATCCGCCGTTCTGTCATGCTATGTGCAGCTACGGGAACTAGAATTCGGTTGGTTTCTCAGACTTCCGCGATCCTACTGCCTCGGCTTTTGGTTATGGAGAAGAACTCAAGTCTTGTGGGTGTCCACGCAGCTGTGAGCGCTTCTTTCGAAGCGCAGGGGGCCTGCCTGCTCTAAAAACGTAGCGGTTCTCAGATCGATACGCAGCCTTGACGCCCAAGATGCTGGCATGGAAATCTCAGTAATGTTGTGGAAGATGTGTCTTGCGAGATGGAATGTGGTGGGCCGGACCGGGATCGAACCGGCGACCTTCGGCGTGTAAAGCCGACGTTCAAGCCAAGCGTGAGCTTTCTAACCAGCTGAACTACCGGCCCAAGCATGCGTAGGTTTGTTTTTCCCCCGTGATAACGGTTAGGGTATTCTCAAACTCCGTCCAATCACGCAAGCGTCTTCAGTCTGCTCCTTGCGGACAAGCTTTAGGCCCAGCTCAGCCTATTCCCAAACCATGCCCCTGCTCCATGTGGAGAGGCACGGACAGGTTCTCGACAAGGAAGAGCGCGAGATACTAAGTTTCTTCGAGGAGTGTTATGGTCGTCTTCAACCTGAAAGTCTGGACCTTGTCGAGATCGCGCTCTTTGAGAATGACCGCCTGTGGCGCGGCCACATGGCAGCTGAGCGAAGAAAGGCGCGGGTTCGGTCTGCAGAGTTTGACGATGCTTTCATCGCGGCTCATGACGCTTGGACGGGTATTCCTAGGATCTCGATCTCTCTGGAGCGCCAGAAGGGGCTGGCTCCCCTCGTCTGGGAGGGGGCTCTTCGCCATGAGGTCGGCCATTCAATCCTACATGGAAGCCTTGAGTACTACGTCTTTCCCACGCCAAGGCCTCTCCTAAGAGTCGCTGATGAATTTCCCACACTGACAAGCCACGTCACAGACATACTGTATCTTCTCGGGCTGGCCGTCAAGGACATGGAAGTCACGAACCTGCTTGTTTCGAATGGGTATGTCGAAGACCAAGCGGCCTACGCACGATTTGTCATGAAACCTAGCGAACAGGATCAGCAGGCATGGAGTCTCTCCTCAATCGCTGCTGAGGCAAGAGTGCTCTGCCTAGTCGGAAGATTCAAGGACATCGCTGCCGCAGCAGTCCTAGCCTCAAGACCGGAAGACACCCGGGTCCGGCTCGAACAGATTGAAGAGTCGATTGGGTATTTTACGTTGGAGGTGCGTGCAGTGTTGCTGGATACGATGACGAGGATCCTGAACGATCTGGGCAAAAACACGTTCGCCAACATCCAATCAGCCGCGGCCATCACAGCTACGAGGCTTATTGAACCCGTAATGAGAGGCCGCGTGAGGTAACAAGTAGGTTTATCTCATTTGTTATGTCGAACAAGAGGCTTGGAACCAAAGTCTTGAATGTCGTTCATGTGGTCGGAACCGGGACCATTGGCGAACCGTTGATTGGTCTCCTTGCCGACTTCCGCAAAGAACTGGGAATCGATGAGGTCACGTTCTCAAAGCGAACCCCGCTGCTGACCCATCGGACCAAGATTTGGGGCCTTCTCAAGCGAGATGCGAAGCTATGCGTTGAGAGAGAGAAGTGGAAGAAGTTCCAAGAACTCGAAATGGAACCGACATATGAGTATGAAGAAGGAATACGGCGTGCGTCAGTTGTAATCGATTGCACCCCATCTGGTACGGGGCTGGACAACAAGAGGAAATTCTATGAAAGAATTGAAGGCCCGCGAGGATTCATTGCACAAGGTTCAGAGTTCGGATTTGGGACGATCTACGCTCACGGCATAAACGACGCTGCACTCTCGGAGTCACAGAAGTACGTGCAAGTCGCTTCATGCAACACGCATAACATCGCGGCAATAATCAAGACGCTCGCGTTCGAGGAGGGAATGCCGCGCCTCAGAGAGGGCCGGTTCGTGTGCATGCGTCGAACCTCAGACATCAGCGAAGAGAAGGGGTTCACGGCAAGCCCTAAGGTGGACAATCATGATTTCGGCCGATTCGGAACACACCACGCCCGTGACACGCACGCACTTTTTCAGAGCATTGGTTGTGATCTTGACATCTTCTCGAGTAGCATCAAGATGCCGACGCAGTACATGCATTCGATATGGTTCTCACTCGAGCTTTACGGAGCGATGACGCTTGAAGAAGCATTAGCGCGGATCAAAGCGAATCCGTTCATGGCAACCACGTACAAGGATGAAACCGCGTTGGCGTTCTCGTTTGGCCGCGACCACGGCCACTACGGCCGCATCCTTAACCAAACAATCATCGTATTACCAACATTATGCGTTCGGAACCCCGGAGAGGTATTAGGCTTCACGTTCACTCCGCAGGACGGAAATAGCCTGCTGAGCAGCGTCGCCGCGACGGAACGGATGCTCCATCCAGACAGTTGGCGCGAAAAGATGAAGTGCCTTAGCCCGTTCCTCTTCAAAGAGATCTAGAGACCGACACCCATGAAAGACGTTGTGGTCCTGGTTGGTGATCCTAAATTTGTCTGATGCTAGCCGTTCTCTGCATAGTCAGCGATCTTCGCAGTTCCGCCTATCTGCATCTATCGCTTCGCGTCTCATCTGTCTCTGTCGTTTGCGGGCTGGCATTGGGTTGCACTCACTCATCCGGGCGCAGGAGCCCAGTTCTTTAGAAGCTCAGGATTCTATCCAGTCACACACTCGGTCGCGTACCGCGCTCTCGACGGACTGACCCAGCCAAGACACATTATGCAACGTCTTTCATAAAGTCACACACGAAATATCAGTCCAGATTAGGACGCCGCCGGCGAATGATTGCGTAACCCGTGAATAGAACTAACCCGAGTATCAGACCAAAAGCTCCTAGAGGCATTTCAGGAATCGCGAAACCCTCCGGAGACTCGGCAAGCCCTATCTTATAACTGACCTGTTCCTGACCGACGAGTTGGTAAGCGGAATAGTAGAGCATAACCTTGCCACGAAACATAAGTACTCCTTGATTGTCAACCCCGCCGTATCCATCCCAAGCACCCGCGGGTCCGCCGCTCAAGATGGGGTTGGTTGTGGATTTTCTCCACGAAACGCCATCGTCCGATGTCGCATACCCTATCCCGCGGTATTGGTAGTTCCGGTCCATTGCCGAGTACCACATTCCATACTTGGATCCATCGAAGATTACGGTTGGACAGTAGACCCAGCCAGCATCCCATCCGCTCGGTGAGGTCGAAACGACCGGCGACGTTCGCTTTGTCCACGCGATTCCATCTCCTGACGTTGCTAAGAAAATCCTCATCTTTCCGCTGTCACTCCGCCCATTGTACCACATCTTGTACTCGCTACCATCCCAGATCACATACGGGTGCCCCAACTCAGCTTTGTCAATGGAAGTAGCCTTCAGCACAGGGTTTGCTGCGTACTTGGTCCATGAGACCCCATCCGACGAAGTTGCCAACCCAACAGCACCCTCCTCAAACCCTCGGCCCTCTCCCCTATACCACATGACGAACTTTGACCCATTCCAGATCACGGAACCCCCCCACACTGAGGAGGCGTCCCAAGCTCCCTGCGAGCCTGGTGTAAGAACAGGGTCAGGATGCTTTGTCCATGCGATCCCGTCTTGAGAAGTCGCGTACCCGATCTTACCCAAGTTTAGTTCAGTTTCGCTTCTGTATCCAAGATACCACATTCTGAAAATTGTCCCATCGTAGAGGAGTCTCGGCATAAGGACCTCCCGTGCATCCCATCCGCCTGGTGTGGGGCTCAGGACGGGGTTACCCGAATACTTGACCCATTGACCCGTTTCCGCCCAAGATATCGGTATTAGGCTGCCCACGATTGAAAGAATCAGGGCGATCATTAGGAGTCCATGCTGCTGCTTGCTACACAGCAATGCAGAGTCATCCAATACCATGGTTGCCGCCACAAAGAAAAACCGTTCGCCCATCATGGTCATAGCAAGTTTCAGCAGAGCGGGTGGTGGATGCGCTGGTACGTGCATCCGAATTTGAAGCGCTGGCTCGTGTGCGCAGAGGTCTAGACCCTAGGCCTCCAAACCGGCCTCTGATAACTCGGATCCGTGAAAGAGAACGGGTAAGGGGTTCCCGAGGTTTCGGAGCATACAATCTCGCTGATGGCTCGCCTTGGCGTAATGTCTGGAGTCTCTGCAGGATAGCCGATGGGTAAGATTGCGATGGGGCGTTCCGTTCTCGTCGCCTCGATGGTTTTTGAGACGGCGTCTTCATCGAATGCCCCAACCCAAGTTGAGGCTAGTCCGAGCGCTGTAGCTGCCAGCTGGGCGTATGACGCGGCTATAGTCGCGTCTTGAATGCAGTACAGTTCGGAACCCCGCCGCCCGTACTTTCTCGAGGAGCGTTCAGGACAAGCCAAGAAGACGAGACAGACGGGCGCCTCCGCAACGAACCCTTGCCCCAAGGCGTCGTCTGCTAACGTGTTCTTACGTTTCGCGTCTTTGACGACTACAATCTCGTACGCTTGGAGATCTCCCGCAGAAGGCGCGAGGTTCACGGCCTCAATGATCCTGCGTATCTTCTCGTCTTCGACAGGTCGGCTCTCGAAGGCTCGGATTGAATGTCTCGCCTTCACTGCTTCGAAGTAGTCCATCTTGCCGTCGCTTTACTCCAAACTGCTGAAGACGATAAAGACGTAACGGCCAATCGGCCAGGGACCGCTTGGGGCTGCGTTCTAAATTCCGAGCGCAATGAAGAGGGCGGTCAGAAGACCCACGATGAAAGTGATCAAGAGCACGATCGGAACGTGACTTCTCATGATCTCACTTTCCAGCCTCGCCTCGGCTCCGATTGTGGCGGCGGCGTTGTTGATCTTGGACGGGGTGATGGCTGAGGCTATGCCTCCTCCGTTTGCGTGGGATCCGTAGATCGTCATGAAAGCCGAGCTGTTCTGCCCGGCAGCCGTGAGTCCTATGGCCTCCGCCGCCTTGTGCTGTATCGGGAAGAACATCACATTCGAGCTGGCCTCAGAGCCCCCGACCACCGCGCCGAATAGGCCGAGCCAAGGCGCGACGAAGACGAACATCGAGCCGAAGACGGCGGCTAGTGTCAGGCCGACAACGTTGTTCATGTTCATAGCCGCAAATTCCGGGGTCGGAACCACGCTGCCATTCGATAGGCCCATCGTGCTCCAAGCCATCACGTATGCGACTCCAAAGAAGAGCGAGTATGCGACGAACGGCGGCCCAATTCTCTTCACCCACAGATCCACTGTCTTTCCGAGCTGCTGCCGGGTTGGCCTCAGAATCGGCAATGAGAGAAGAGTCGCTGCGAATATCCAAGTGTAGACTTGCGCGAAGGCGTCAAAGTCCAAGGGCATATTGAAAATCCAGAAAGCGGGTCCGTCAAGATGTCTTAACCAATCTGTGACTTGAGGAATACTGACCGCCAATGCTAGGGCTATGAGAATCACCCAGGGACTGAGGGCCCTGACCGTTTGCGTACGATCCACGGTCTGAGCGGTCGCAGGCGCTCGAATGGCCAGCCGGTGGAACAGGTAGAGCACAATCATACTCACGAAACCCGCAAGAACTCCGATCAGCATGACGGGCGCCCGCAACAGTCCGAAGATTAGGCACGAGAACCCGATCGAGACGCCCGCCAAAATCGCCGGCACAACGCCTTTCCTAACGGATGATCTTCCTCCCACGATCCACAGCATAGCGATCGAGACTAGCACCGCAACAACTGGAAGGAAGATGTTCACCTTGTAAGTGAACGCGAAGACATCAAGCTTGAAGATGTCCGCAGGAAGGCTGATCGGGACCGACAGAAGCGCGTAGGAGGTAGTTGCATTATACCCGAGGACTGAGATGGCTATCGCGGCGAAGGGCGAGAACCCCATCGCAACCAGCAGCGGAGGAAAGAGCGACGGAGTCACCACTCCAAGCGATGTGGCGAAGGATCCAAACCCGACACCTAGGAATAGCGCTTGCTGCTCCTTCGTCGTCGCTGCCACCTTGATGGCCGTGGAGATTCTTTGGAGCGCTCCAACCTCCCTCATCAAGAAGATCATGAGCATAGTTGCGAGCACTGAGATCGTGATACCGAACGACTTGAAGATTCCATAGACTGCGGCTCCCGTGGCCACCAGAGGATTGGTACGGAAGAAAACAACGGCCAGGATCCACGCCACCGCCAGTCCAACAACCGCCATGGTTGCTCCGGATTGACGGAACTCAACAATTCCAACGAAGACCACGATAAGAGCGAAGATGGCGAGGACAAACTTCAGATTGAGAAACGCGCCTGCAACCACCAGCACAGCCACTAGCGTCAGGCCGAGCGGGACCCTTGCCAAATCAGCACTGTCCTACTGTCTACTCCTTTGGACGAAGATCGATGACACGACGCGCTTTGCCCTCTGACCGCGGAAGAGTTCCTTCCTCTACCAGCTCGACGTCAGCGTTAATTCCGAGGACAGCCAAGATCTCATCCTGAGCCTTCTTCAGAAGTGCTGGGTCATTCACCTTGTTCTTCGGCGTCTCGACCTTCACGGATAATCGGTCAAGCTGTTCGCGTGAGACTACTATCTGATACTGGTCGCCAAGGTCTGGGATATTCATCAGCACATGCTCTACTTGGCTTGGAAAGACGTTCACGCCGCCGACGATGAGCATGTCATCGCTCCGTCCCTTGATACGTTGAATCCGACTGTGACATCTACCGCACGCGCATTCTTCCTCGAAGACTCTGGACAAGTCTCGAGTTCTGTACCGAAGTAGGGGCATCGCTTCCCGCGAAAGCATTGTGAAGACGAGTTCACCTTCCCTTCCGGGCTCTAGAACGTCGCCAGTATCCGGGTCTATGGTCTCGACTAGGAACTCATCACCCCAAATGTGGAGTCCGTTCTGTTGGTCGCACTCGATCCCTACTCCTGGCCCGTACATCTCCGTCATGCCGTAGCAGTCGTGGGCCCGAAGACCAAAGGTCTCCTCTATTCGTTTTCGTGCCTCCTCGCTCCACGGTTCAGCGCCGAAGAGTCCGATCCGAAGCGCGAAATCTTCTCTTGGCTTGTAGCCCTCAGCTCGGCTTGCTTCGCACAAATAGACCATGTAAGATGGCGTACATGCCGCTACGGTACTCTGTAGGTCTTTCAGAAGCATGAGCTGCCGCTTCGTGTTCCCCACACTCGTGGGCACAACGGTCGCACCAACTGCCCTAGCGCCGTAGTGGAAGCCGAGCCCGCCCGTGAATAGGCCGTACCCATACATGTTCTGCACGATGTCGCCCTTTCTGACGCCGGCAACATCGAATGTTCTACCCATCAGCCTCGTCCAGCGTTCTAGGTCTCCTCGAGTGTATGCCACAACGATCGGCTTTCCTGTGGTTCCAGACGAAGCGTGGAGACAGTACAGTCGATGCTGCGGAACTGCGAGAAGGCCAAGCGGGTAGCAGTCTCTCAGGTCAGTCTTGACAGTGAACGGGATCTTTGAAACATCGTCGAGTCTCTTGATAGACTCGGGCTTCACTCCAGCCTCGTCGAAACGCTTTCGATAGAACGGAACGCTCCTGTACGCGT
>Ga0129298_10000464_pt1 | contig 16015 bp, 14 predicted proteins | sample I19B2metaG_FD_94707 | JGI IMG/M metagenome (GOLD analysis project Ga0129298, IMG submission 94707) | Lake sediment bacterial and archeal communities from Gulf of Boni, Indonesia to study Microbial Dark Matter (Phase II) - ​I19B2 metaG | ecosystem: Environmental > Aquatic > Freshwater > Lake >... | reverse complement strand
GTTTTCCGTCAACGTGGCTGCGCAGGTGGGGCACAACGCGGTTCGTGCGCATGCGATGGGGCATTACACGAAGAAGGTTCGGCCCAGCTCCGTGGAGATGGAGCAGATGCGGTCGTCGGTTGAGGAGGCGATGAGGGCGGGGGCGTTCGGCATGTCTTCGGGCCTCATGTATATTCCAAGCTTCTACTCGGAGACTGAGGAGCTGATCGAGCTCTGCAGGGTAGTAGCCACGTACGGAGGCATCTACTCAACGCATATGCGGGGTGAGGCCAACGAGCTGCTCCAATCCGTGACCGAGACGATCAAGATCGCTGAGACCGCTAAAGTCTCAGCTGAGATTGGGCACCACCGGGCTGAGTGCAAGGTGAACTGGGGGCTCATAAGGCATACGCTGCAGATGATGGAGGAGGCAAATCGGCGCGGCGCCAACATCACCTGCGATTTCTTCCCTTATCCAGCATGTGGGGTGGGCGGAGGTATACCTCTTCCGAGGTGGGCGAGTCCACTCTACATGCCGAAGGAGGAAGCGGTCAAGATAATCAACAACCCAGAGAACAGGGAGAAGATAAAGGATCAAGTGAAATCGGGAACCCGCCTCGGACCAGAGGCGAGATCATATGAGATCGTTGACAGCTTGGATGATATTGTCATACCTGTCTATCCTGATCATCCTGAGCTGCAAGGGAAAACGATCATCGAGATAGCGAAGATCCTTGGCGTCGATGATCCGTATGAACTCTTTCTGGATATGGTCACAGAAGAGAGGTCTCCGAGTATGGTTGGGTTCAACATCTGGGAGGTGGACCTCGAGATGTTGGTGAGGTCGCCGCTCGCCATGATCGGAACAGACTCAAGCTTCATTGACGATGTCAACCGACCGAACAGGCATCCCCGCGCTTATGGTTCATTCCCCATAGTCCTAGGCAAATATGTGAGAGGGAAGAAGCTGATATCTTGGGAGGAAGCTGTGGTGAAGCTCAGCTCACGGCCACACGCCAAGCTTGGCATCTTTGACAGAGGACTTATCCGCCCAGGATTCTTCGCAGACCTAGTCCTCTTCAACCCTGATACAGTTATCGACAAGGCCAAATATGATGGGAAGGGCGCGTATCCGGAAGGTATCGAGTACGTCTTCGTCAATGGAGAACCCATAGTCTTTGAAGGACACCATACAAAGGCAACCCCAGGTCGACTTCTTAGGCATTAGAGTCGCAACAAGAAATAGAACCTAAACCGCCGCAGACACTCCGGCCACGACCGGCTAGAGAAAACCCCTCTTCGCACATTCAATCACATGTCGCTTTTGGTCTTGGACATACCAGACACCAGCCAGTAGGGTGCTGGTTCCGCCAAAGGAATGTGCCCGGAGTTGATGCATCAGGGAGCCATAGAAATAGTGGGGCCTGAATTGTAGTAGGCATAGTGCTAGCGATCTATGCTAGCATGAATCTTCCATCTTTCTGAAGAATGTTGCCGTCCACAACTATCTGGCCTGGCATCATCGTCTTCGCTAGGTCCCAGTGTATCGCGCTTCTGTTTACGCCTCTTGAAGCTTTGTAGGCGCTGCCTGGCCCCAAGTGTATGGTGCCAATGATCTTCTCGTCGAAAGTGTATTACGAGTAATCTTGTTAATGGCACTGTTTGTTCCTATTCCAATCTCCCCCAACCTCCTTGAATCTTCATCTATTTCGATGATGTTTCTCAGCACCTCCTCATTTGCTTCCGCTGAATAGTCGATGACCTCACTGTTCGAAAACTTAAGCCAAAACCCTTTGACTTCTCTTCTGTGACGGATGCTAGGGACATCGAGCCAGATTTCTCTCTCAGTAGAATCATCTACTGGAGCGCCAGAGACCTCCCTAGATGGTACATTATTCTTGGGATACTCAACTACCGTATTCCTGTCTTTGATGGACATGCTCAGATCGGCCCTCTCACCTATGAGTTGAATCCTGTCGGCTTGATCCAGCAACTGTTTCAGCCTCTCCATGAGCGCGTGCTGCTTCGAGTAGTCGATCAGTATTGCTGAGTAGACGAAGTCCTCGTAGTCCTTCAGCGACATCCCGGCCTCTCGTAGCGAAGTTAGGGTAGGGGTCTGTGTCCCACACCACCTCTTGGACTGCCTCACATCGCAGAGCTGTCTTGTAGCCTTCTCTCTTCTTGTCATTTTCCCTGGATCGACATTCGAGAGCGTTCGAACGTTCAAACCCCACTTTATCGAGATGACTACGCCTGACGCTTTGATCAACTCATATAGGTGCCTAGGGAAGGTGCCAAAATATTCGTCAGGCGTCGACTCAAAGTATTCGCGTGTCACCTCAGATTATGTCATCACTATTAGTGGGCTCCCCGTAACTTCGCAGCCTCGTTGTAAATCTCAAACGCTAAGTCCGGTCCACACTCAGACACGATAATCAGAACTTGATCACCTCGCTTGATCTCCGTCGAGCGAGTCACAATGAACCTAGCATACTCTTCTATTCTTGGATCCATGATTTGCCAACACACTGTTGTACTTGCGCTGATAGAATCGTAAGTCTTTTCTAGGTTGTGAGTGGCAGATCAGTGTTGGTTTGCCATGAAGGTTCTCGCTCTCTCTGCTGAATCAGATAGTTGGGTTAGAGCCTACAGGGCTGTGAACACGCTTGTTGAGTATGGGGTGCCTGTCCTGTGGGGTAGGGAGGAGACCTCCGTATCTGGCAAGGGTCTTCCTCGAGGGGTATTCATCTTCCCGCTGGATGAGGTTCTTTCCGCCAGCGTTGCTGATGGTTCGATGCAGGCTGCGGCGCCTCTATCCGAGGCGGAGATCGAGGAGTACCTGAAGTCTGAACGTATCCCCGTGGTAAAGGGTGAGCTGTCCGACCCTGTGAATGTCTACTCTCTGTCTCCTTCTCGTGTAGCCGTATATGCCGACTCAGGAGGCTACAACCATGCGTCGATAGCCTCAGCGTGTGGGCTCGATGTTGAGTTCATCGATGGAAGGCAGATCGCTGCCGGCGCCCTCGAACGCTTCAGCATACTCATGTCCGGTGGAGGCGGGAGGTGGCGGAAGGCGACGATATTCAATGAGAATGTTCTTCTTACGGCTATGGGCGTTGAGGGTGCCAAGAGGATCTCTGAGTTCGTTAGGGGCGGCGGGGCGTATCTAGGTTGCTGTGGTGGATCTTACATGGCCACTGTTGTGAGAGAGCGGTTCATGAATTGGTGGCATCCAGCCAAACGCTACATGACCATGATGAATGTCGAGGATTGGCACATAGACGAGTTCTCAGGAAGTGGGTTCAAGTCTCCTGGGATGGGGATGTTCACCGCTAGAAATGTCGCTTCTCAGAACCCTACGATGTTCGGGGTGCCTGAGATCTTTGAGTGCACCCACTACAATGGCCCAATATTCAATCTCATCGAGCAAGCAGTGGAACAGGCATCCTCTGCAACTCCAGTTGCAGTTTGCGACACCGTTTCTGCAGAGAAGTTCACGCCATCAGAGTTCTTCTACAGCTCTGATGATGTGAGTTCCCTGAGCTTGGAAGAAACCGGGTTCCATAGGGCTTGTAGGGAACGGAGGCCCGTGATAGTGCAGGGTTTGTTTGGGGTTGGGTTAGTTGTGCTATCTGGGAGCCACCCTGAGATCTCTCCGCCTGGTGTTGGCATCCGTAGGGATGATTGGTGGGACTCTGCGCGGATTATTGGCAACGTAGCTCTTTGGAGCACTGCGCGTAGCGGTAGGAAGGTGTCGAGGCGGATCGGGCTACGCCCATCAAGAATTCCGATCGCCCCGCAGAGAAAACTCGCGGCGCCGCTCATCAGCCGCATCGAAGAAGCAGCGAAGGCGTTGAAGATCAAGAGCCAAAGCCCACTGCCAATATGGCTGAGGTGGGGGGTAGCTCCGCGTTCTTATGGTTTGAGTCTTGAGGGTTTGTGGGTGGCTGCTTTGGGTCGGTTGCCTCTGCTGTGTGGGGAGCTGCTTGCACAGTTCGAGGTTATGGACCGCCTGACCGAGGAGGTTCTCGGTGTCAAGGCGAAGGTGGCGGAGCAGGCCGGTCGGATTCGTGATGAGGAGGTGAAGCGTGTCTGCGAGTCTCTCAGGGTGCGGGCGATGGATGTGGTCTTCAGCTACTATGATGCGCTTGGGTATGAGAGGCCCCCGCTGTGGGATGAGGCTGGTTACCAAGGTGTCTACCGTCTGCTGAATACGGCTGAGGCACGCTGCAGGTTGGCTGTTGAGAACCTTGATGCGGCCGGTCTCTGCCGCGCAGATCTTGAGGCTAACCCATACTCGAACCTGACCCGTGCGGATAGTATGCTGTTCTCTGCTTTGAAGCTGCTTCGCATCCACGAGTCGGCGATGGAGAAGTATCTGGCTACGTGGAGGCTCATCAAGAAGGCCACGCAGCGAGCCAGCTAGCAGCACCCCCAACAAATCCGCCTCAGAAGGCTTTCGTTACACGACTAATGAGCACCTAGCATTGACGCTAGATTCTAGGAGTGTCTCTCGTACCTCAGGCGGGTTCATTCCGCTACAAGGTGTCACAGCTCTCTCGGGCCTTAGCGGCGGCTTCATCGCTGCGGAAATCTGTTAGTCCGTCGCGATGTGGCATATGTAACAGGACGGTGCAGCTTGCCATCATCCAACCACGCTCTTGAATACTCTGAGAAAGTTTCCTCCGAGTATCTTGAATATGTCGCCTTCGCTGTATCCTCTTCTTATCAGACCTTCCATTAAGTTAGGCATCCTCGTGACATCCTCCAAGTCTTGAGGTGTCTCTTGGATGCCGTCGAAATCCGATCCGAATCCGACATATTCTACTCCTGCAACCTCAGCAACATGCTCGAGGTGACCCAAGACCCTCAATAACGAAGCTCTCCCTCTCTCGTCGATCATTCTTGCAACGAAGGTAATGCCTACGACTCCACCATTATCAGCCAAAGCATTGATCATATCATCGTCTAGGTTTCTCCTGTGGCAGCACAAAGCACGGCAGTTCGAGTGAGATGCGATTACCGGGCTACCCGTTGTTTGAATGACATCGAAGAACCTAGTATCGCTTATGTGCGACACATCAACAACGATGCCGATCTTGTTCATCTCTTCTATGAGCTCAACGCCGAAGTTCGTTAGTCCCCCCTTAGTTCTGTGCTCCGTAGCAGGATCAGCGATCTGGTTTCTGTTGTTCCATGTGAGCGTCATAGCCCTCAGGCTGAGTCGATACAGAATTCTGAGGGCTCCTAGATCCCCCTCAATTGCTTCTCCACCTTCAATGGACAGCATTGCAGCGATCTTTCCATGCTTCTCAGCTTCATGCACATCTTCGACTCTCTCCAGAAGCACTAACTTGTCGCCGTGAGCTTCAAGCTCTTGGTACAACCGATCGAATAGCTGCATCGTTCGATGAAGCTGCTTTTGAGTCGCATAGCTTGGCTGGCTGACGGCAAACAACTCTAGATCTACGCCACCCTCAAGAAGGCGGGGAAGATCAATATGTCCGTTTCTCGATCGTTCACCAATATTCCGTGGCGTGGGGTATCTCTTTGGTCTCGCCGGAGGAGACAGAAGATCGAGAAGAGCGTCAGCATGAGCGTCGACAACTGTAGCTTTCTTGTGGAGATCAAGGATTTCTTTATTCATGCTTGACAACAACCCGAGCCATACCGGATCTATCCTGAACGTGGGAATATGGGCAATGAATTGCAGTCTGAGTTCCTAGATTGTGAGGCATATCAAAGCTAATGCCTGCGTGTTGCATTTGGTCGCAGAAACTGGCCTGTCGCCGGCTTGCCTAAAACCGTACCTTCCTCCATGACTTCTGTTCCATTCACGATTGTACGTATTGGCACCCCTTGTACTTCCATGCCGTCCCATATTGAAGCCACGTCCTTGGCCTTCGTTTGGAACTCTTCAGTCTTCAGCTTTTTTCTTCTGCTCATGTCCACGACCGCCATGTCTGCGTCGGCTCCGACTTGCAGAAGTCCTTTGCTGGGATACAAGCCGAAAATCTTAGCTACGTTCTCGGACGACAACTTGACCAGTTCCTGCAGAGAGATTAGTCCTTGATTCACATGCGTGAGCATGACAGGAATCATCGCGTCGAGAGCCGGGAAACCCATAGAGGCTCTCCAAATATCATCGCGTCCTATTTCTTTCAGATCCCTTGTGAAGGGCCCATGATCGCTTGCGACTATGTCTATGACGCCAGTACGCAGGGCTTCCCAGAGTCTCGTGCGGTCCTCCACATGCCGAATGGGAGGATTCACCTTGGCGTATGGGCCAAGGTGCTTCACTGCATCATGGATGAATGTAAGATAGTGAGGACACGTCTCTGCCGTTAATGGTTGGCCTTTCTGTCTTAGACACGTCACTACCTCGATGGCTTCCTTGGCACATACATGACAGATGTGCATGCGTGCCCCTGTCACAGACGCAAACATCGCGGCTCTGGATATGGCCTCCGATTCCGTTATTCCTGGCTTTGACTCCAAGTACGCACCGAGATCCTTCCTGCCTTCTGATTCCACTCTTCTCATCAAATGACTGACTATCTCTGGATTCTCAGCGTGAACGCATGATCGTAGGCCTGTTTGTGCTATCGCCCTAAGCATCTCAAGGAATGAGCCATCATCCTTCACGTAGAGGCCCCAGAAATCTTTCTCACGACCATGCGTAGGCGGCGGCATGAAGGTCTTGAAGGCAACCGCGCCCTCCCGTGCGATCCCATCTATCTCATCTATGTTATCACTTCCGGCTCCACCAAAGAGTGCGAAATTGACAATAGCCTGTCGTGCTACGACCTCCTTCTTCTCTCTAAACGCGTTCACTGTTGAGGTCGGAGGCGTGGTTATTGGCATCTCTAGAATCGTTGTGAACCCGCCGGCCGCGGCCGCTCTTGTACCGGTTGTGAAGTCTTCCCAGTCAGACCTCTCCATACCATGACAGTGGCAGTGGGCATCGATGAAGCCCGGGAGAATAATATTGCCCTTTACGTCCACCGTTCTATCAGCTCTTGGCAAAGTGGAGTCTTTTCCTAGTGAGGCGATGCGACCATCCTCAACGCCTATCCCTCCGTGGAAAAACCCTGATGGAGTGAAGATTCTTCCATTCCTGAGAACGAGATCAACAGTGGTCAATATTCGGTGCCCAAAAGGTGTAGCCAATTGAGTCCATATTATAGGTTTGCATTCTATCCCGCCTGACCACCGGTTTCGTTTCCTATGTCTTTCATAATACCTTGGTCAAGATGGTCTTGTTCTATGACTCTTGCCTCGGATCGCGCGTGCTTCTCAACGTAGATACACAAAGCTCAGGTTTTACAAGCGGGCAATATTCAACTATTTTCGCTCATGTGGTTCTCAGATATTACTTGATCTTCTTGGCTATCTCTTGATCCCGAAGTCGCGAGGACTCGTAGGTTGCCAATAGCGCGCATGTACCTAGAGAGTCTAAACTTTGAAGAAATCCTTCGACAAGCGCACACGATAATTCTACCCACATGAATGGTATGAGGATCTAACGACGCCGCCCACATAGATGTGCCCTATGACACTGCCGAGCTCCTTCTGACGACGGGTGGGACCAGAGAGAGCGTGGATCGACGATTCAAAGACAATGGGCAAAGGCTTTTTATACATTCTGGGCACCCAAATTCCTTGGAGATCTCAATTTCGAACGAAGATGCTGTTGAGACAGGAATCAAAGAGGCAGCGAAGCTTGGCGCTACATATGCGGCGGTCAAGCTCTCAGAGGTTGAGAAAATTGAGTTCCAAGTCGAGAACAATGTCTCTCGGATGAGTGTGCAAAGCATTCCCGGCGCACATGTACGTGTGATTGTAAATGGCGCATGGGGCTTCGCTGGCTCAGTGGAAACCGGGCGCGAAGACCTGAAGCTGCTTGCCTACAGGGCTATCAAGCTGGCAAGAGCAAACGCTGCTGTTCGGGAGGAACCTGTGAAACTCGCTCCTAACAAAGCGGTCAAGGCAAGATATGAAACGAAAGTACAAAAAGATCCTTTTGAGATTCAGCCGAAGAATATCTTCGACCTTCTCTCCTCCTGCGTCTCCGAGGCACGACACCAGAACAGCCTCGTGAAGAGCTGTTCAGCAACTGTGAGCTGCGAGCGGGAGGACAGGCTGTTGGGGACCTCGGAGGGGGCTCTCATCTCACAGAAGCTTGTTAGAACGTCAGGTGGGTTCACGGCAACCGCCGCGAAGAACGGCATGGTACAAACCTCTGGCCTCAACAGCTGGGGCAACTATGCAACGAAGGGGTATGAGTGGGTGGAGGATATGAACCTGGTTGAGAGGGCGAGGGCCGAGGGGAGGCTGGCCGCTGAGCTGGTGGAGGCTAAGCGTTGTCCTGAGGAGGTCACAACTCTCATAATCGAGGGTAGGATGCTTGCACTTCAAATTCATGAGACATTAGGGCATTGCACCGAGCTGGACCGGGTGTTGGGGAGAGAGGTTGACTTCGTAGGCCCAATCGGAGAGAGCTTCTTCAGCCCCCAAGCGCTTGGTAAGCTGTGGTTCGGTTCGGAATTGGTGAACATCGTTGCTGATGCGACGATCGAGGGTGGCCAAGGAACATTCGCGTATGATGATGAGGCCGTGCCAGCCAAGAAGACGTACCTAGTCAAGGATGGCATCTTCATCGGTTTCCAAAGCTCAAGGGAGACAGCGGCCGTGATCGGTCTTGAGGAGAGTAGTGGCCAATTCCTAGGCACCTACGGATACGACCACCCAATGGTTCGCATGACAAACATCAACCTTCTACCTGGCGACTGTACTAGGGAGGAGCTCATAGAGGATACAGGGAGAGGCATGCTGATGAGTGGCCGTCCCACTTCGGGCCATGAGATTTTCGATCAACGCAGGACAACCTTCGGCTTCTGCGCCGGGACGGCTTGGAGGATAGAGAACGGAGAGCTCACGAAGCTTTACAGGGACCCCACCTATTATGGGGTGACGACACCTTTCTGGAGGAGCTGCGACGGCATAAGTAAGGACAACTGGTTCGCGTATGGAGGCGGATGTGGTAAAGGCCGGCCAGGCCAGAACGGCCGGGTTGGACACTTCTGCAGCTCAGCAAGGTTTAGGAACGTGCATGTTGGAGGAGGAGGCGTAAGTGAATAGTCTGCATCAGTTGGCCCAGGCGACAACCCAAAAAGCGCTTGAAATGGGCGCCAAGCAGGCTGAGGTCTTGACCAACCGAACCCACATAGGGATGGCCAGGTTCAACAACAGGGCGATACATCAGAATATGGATTGCGAGAGGCCGATTGGCACACCGCCTTTTGGCATCCGTGTCACGGTGATCAGCAAGGCCGGAAGGTTGGGCTCCGCCTCATCCGCGCGCCTGAAGCAGACTGAGAAGTGTGTGGAGGATGCGCTGCGATGCTCTGAGTATGGGCTAGAGCTGCCCTCATTCCCGGGGCCGATAAACGCAACACCGCTCTCCGGACTCTACTTTGGAGACACCGCCGAGGTGTCCTCTGAAGAAAGGGTCGAATGCATCAACCGCGTCGTGGACGCCGCGCGAAGTGTGGACGGACGTGTGAGCTTCGTCGGCGGACTGCTCTCCAACATTTGCTCCGAGACTGTGATCGTCAACTCATTGGGTTTGGATGTGGAACACGCCTTCACTGGGGGTCATCTCATCGTCACGGTGGTTAGCAGAGAAGGTGTCAGAGAGGGCTCTGGCTACGCAAGGAGAAGCAGCAGGGACTTCCATAGCATCGATCTAGAAGGCGCTGCAAAGGACGCTGCATGCAACTCCATATCAACGATCGGCTACCAGAACAACCTCGTTCCCGTGGGGAGGAGAGAGGTCATCTTGAAGCCTGAGGCCGCAGCAGAGTATCTCGGAACTATCACCCAGCAGGCTCTATCGGTCGCGAGGCTGTCGAGGACAGCTGATAAGGTTCCGCTTGGCAAGCAGGTGTTCAGCGAGGAGCTGACTGTTGTTGACAATGGGCGCGACACTAGGACATTGCTGGCTTCAGCGATCGATGGCGAGGGTACGCCCAAGAGACTTCTCTCCCTAGTGAACCACGGTGTTCCGGAAAACCGTTGCTACGACCATGCGTCAGCCAAGAAGGAAGGAAAAGAGAGCACAGGGCACGCACCGCCCCCCTGGGGCGGTTTTTTCTTCACGGGTACAGGCAGCGGCCAAACCTACCTGCCGACCAATCAGATCGTTGAGCCGGGAAACTCGAGCCTGGACGAGATGATCGCAGATACAAAGGACGGTGTCCTCGTGACCCGGCTCAGGTGCCCAGGAAGCCAGGGCCACACCATCCTCCCGGACACCATTCGGGCAGATACCCAAGAGTGCTGGAGAATAAAGGATGGAGAGATCGCCGGTCCAGCGAACTTCATAAGGTTTACTGACTCTCTTGTGAGGACATTGAAGGACATAGTGCTTGGCGACGAATCGACCGTCGAGGCGGTCGGCTCCTTCTTGATCCCGGCGATAAAAATGAACTCTTTGTACATAAGCCAACCCTCGATCGTGATGCTTCAATAACAGCTCCGCCCAAACCGTCCGGTTTTCTTAGCTCCTCAGAAACGCTAGTCCAGCGAGTGCTATCCGAGATGAAGTGCAGTAGAGTTGTTGTCTGAAGGTTGATCTGCCCGCCTCAAGGTATTGTGGGCAGTAGCTGTGACTCTTCATAGTGGTAGATCTGGATGTAGAAAGGTGTGGCCAGAGCTCTTTCGTAGTCCCTTCTTGGATATATGTTGTCTCAACGTCTCTATACGTTGCCGTCTCCTTCGGAGAAGAAGGACGGTTGAGGCCATTAGGGCAACGGAACCAAGAAGCAGATAGGGTGTGAAGGATGTCGCCTCCGGTTGCCAGTCAGGAGCAGCATCATTCATATCGTTCCTAGTCAGCTGAGTCTGATCTGACCCATCAGCATTCATGGCGAAGATTTAGAAGTCGCCGTCTCTATTGGAGGCGAACACGATCTTTGAGCCATCAGAGGACCATGCCGGCCAAGCGTCATGGATCATTGTTCGTTAAGCATGTGATGCCACTTGCATCCGCGTTTATCACCAAGATCTCGTTATCGCCGTCTACAATGCTCTGAAAGGCAATCCTGCTCCTTGCGCTTAGAAGGCCGCTCGACGATGGCTGAGTCGCCAGCAACGTGAGCACTGTAGCCAACAGTAGGTCCATGGTCAACGCAAATACCGTGAACCTGCTGTTCGCTGCACTAGAGTCCCACAAAGGGGCTCTACGATGATGCTTGACCATTATTCGTTCACATAGATCATCCATTTCTTGCATAAGAGCTTGCAGGAAACTCGATGATGTATAGGAGCGGGCAGGCTAAAGCGGCTCTGATTACTGGTCAGGCGAATCGGGTTCCCAGAACGGTTGATAACTTTCGGGCGACAGAAGCGAATCTGATCGGCCGTTGACAAATAGTGTCTTGACGGCTGACTCAATAAGCTTCATCTCGAAAGAAGGCTTATTACAGGGGAACAGAGATATCGTAAGTTGGAAAATATTGGTGATCAATTTGAGGAAGAGAATTGTTACTGCGGTAGTGCTTTCAACGATTCTGTTGTTGGTGTCTCCGTTTCTGTTGGCTCAGTATGCTGCTGCTCAGGAGGAGAAGCGGTACTTCTTCAGAATCACGCTGATTCTCGATCCAGGCAACATCGATGCAGCAGAGATCATGGCGAAGGGCTGGCGTTCGATAGGCATCGACGTCAACGTTGTTACTATGGAATTCACAACAATGATGGCCAGGTACAAGTTCACGGGGGGCCCCGTAGGGTCAACCTATGACCAGGGCGGATACGATGTTGCACTTACAGGAGGAACCCATGGTCGTGATCCTGATCTGACAATGCGGTACCATACTGACTCGCAAATGGGAAGGAAAACGGCAAATTACAACTGTGCATTATACTCCAATGGAGAGATTGACCGGCTGCTCGGGGAGGGGCTGAAGTATGTCGATCCAGCGAAGAGAATCCCGATCTATCACCGTATCCAAGAGATCCTTCACGACGAGCTGCCAATGATCCACACCTACAGAGATCTGGCCCCCATAGCAACGACGAAGGGCCTCGACGTCGGTCCCGTGCGTGAGGGCGGCGGCCCCGTCTACGACCGCGCGTGGGAGTTCAAGTGGGAGGGAAAGGAGGGCGGCAGCGTCACATTCTGCGGCGAGCTGAACCCACCGACCATGCTTGGACTCTACGATGTCACCACGGTGCAGACGAACTGCCTCAGGCTCGTCTACGGCCGCCTATACAAGGACGGGCCGAAGTTTCCCACAGATGTGCCTGAGCTGGCTGAGAGCTACGATGTATCGGATGACCTCAAGACTTACACCTTCCACCTCAAGAAGGGTGTCACATGGCATGACGGCAAACCCTTCACCGCCGACGACGTAATATTCACGTGGGAGCTCTACAGCAACCCAGAGGTAGCCGCCACGGGATATGGCTACTGGGCGATGTATGTCAAGGGCTTCAAGAAGATCGACGACTACACAGTTCAACTAGAACTGAAGTCAGTCTTCCCCGACACAATTTACCGCTTCGCTAATGCGCCCTACATCATGCCGAAGCACATACTCGGCGAGGTTCCCAAGAGCGCTGCTGCACTGAAGCCGCATGCGTTCGGCTTGAAGCCTATCGGCTTGGGCCCATACAAGGTTGTGGAGTGGAAGGCTGATGAGTACATGAAGTTCGAGGCCTTCAACAACTACTGGAGGGGAAGACCCCACATCGACACCATAACCTTCAGGCCGATACCGGACAAGCCCACAGCCATAGCTGCACTCGAGAAGGGTGAACTCAACATAGTGGAGCAGCAGATCTTCTGGGGAGCCCTCATTCAGAACTACGACAGACTCAAAGCCAACGCCAACATCAACATATCAATACGTCAAGGGAGCGGAACGAACCATATCTGGGTCAACCTGAGACACCCGGTCTTGAGCAACCTCTATGTCAGAAGGGCGTTGGCACACGCGATAGACAAGGACTCAATCGTAAAGGGGCCATACAGAGGATTCGCCACGGCATGCGATCAAGACTACAGAAAAGGTATCAACGATCCCTGGTACAATACCAACATCAAGGACTACGAGTACAGTTTGGATAAGGCAAAGGCGTTGATGGAGCAGGCCGGCTACAAATACGCGTGGCTCGAACCGCCCAAGACAGACCCGATGGCTTACCTGCTACCCAGCGTAGGCGGCCTTGTTGCAGGTCTCGTCATAGGCGTAGGTGTAGACCGCATCGCAACAAGGAAGAAGACCTAGACCAGCCATACGACCTCCGGTCACGGGCCAAGAACTCCCCCTTTTTTGTCGAATGAGATTTGCTTTTGCATGATCGAACTGTGCGAAACACCATGCGATGACACCTGACCTTCGTGGGATATGCATGCCAAGTTTGGAGCTCAGTAGGGCAATAGGGATAGCAGGAGCCTCAATGGTATTTGTCAGCCTCTTGGGGATCCCATGGTACGTGATCACAGTCCGGATCACATCCGACATCTCCTACACGTTTGTCTATTCACCATTCTCGAAAGAGATCAAACTGGGCTCACACTACAATGAATTCGAGTGGTTATACAGACTCGACGCGACAGTCATTGGACTATTCTGCGGAGCATTTGCAGTGCTCTCACAGGTAGCTACGAGATCTCGGAGAGTACGCATCCTCTCGCCAGCTGCGATCCTGTTGATTACGTTACTGTTCCTGACATTGCTTCCGATACATGTTACGACGGCATCGCGACTTTCTTTCGGTGCCGGAGTTTATCTGACAGGGCTTGGCGCACTACTGATATGGTTCTCGAAGTTACTTTCCTCAATCATAGTCAGCATGCCGAGATTTCTGTCCTATTCTTTGACGATGCTAAGCAAGATCCCTTCGTTGCACCGCATATTTCTGATTGCAGCCATTTCATACTATATCATATACGTGTTGATGCGTCTGATCTAGAAATCACCTCTGCCTATCCAGAAGATTGTAGATGTGCTTGCCCCGACTCTTCCGTGATCTGGATTTCGCAGCCTCAAAAAGCCCCATCCTAAGGAACCTGTCCCGCGCTGCTGTCTTGCACGACTGCATATGAAGCTCGGCGAGGCGACAGTTTGTTGGCTTGGGTCTGCGACTGTGATTGGTTGCCGGTAGGGATTGGAGACGCGTCAACGAGGGTCTTGTGAAGCGAGGAGAGATCCTTGTTAGACTTCTGGGCTACGTGCGCGTGGCCTTCCATTTACTCTATGGGCAGAGAGAAGCGTTTCTCAAGGCAAGGCTGAAACTGTCTTCTCCTGGCTCAAGCGGACATTCGGAGAATGCCTCTCCGCCAAAACGATACGAAACATGGCGAATGAACTCATGCTCAAAACCTCACAATGGAACCTCTTCATCGGACTAACCGTTAACCCGTAACGTGAAACGGAGAAAACGGCCAAGGAGAGGACATATCAGGAACCAGTCATGCAAGACGGCACGTATGACACTGAAGAAGTGTCCTACATCGAGATCCGCGCCTACTCCAGCATGGTCGGCTCCCACAAGGTCAAAAACGTGGTCATTGGCATAACCCGACGACTCCATCGTTCTCAGAACGTACTCGTATTTGATCATCTCTTTGATCTCTAGGATGGTCGCAAAGCATGCATCAGGTTCACGAGCAACTGAAAACGACTTGATGCGAATCTCGCTTGTCTATCGTGTTATGTGCGTGCCTGTCTTCCCATCTAGCGCCTGTATTATCTTGTCCGTCGACGTTATGACAACCTTCCCTCCCCCGGCCTTCAAGAACTCCACTGCCGCTTCTATTTTGGGCCTCATGCTTCCCACGCCAAATTGGCCCTCTTTGAGATACCTCTTAGCGTCCTCGACCGTAAGCGCGTCCAGATCGATCTGATTCCGAGTGGCGTAATTTAACGCCACCTTCTCCACATCAGTCGCGATCAACATGATGTCAATCCCAACCTCCTCAGCCAACTTGGCGCTTGCTAGATCCTTGTCAATGACGGCTTCAGCTCCCGCAAATTTTCTTCCTTTTTTCGTCACAGGTATTCCTCCTCCCCCGCATGCGATAACAATAAATCCGTTCTCGATCAGTTTAGCGATCTCTCGTTTCTCAACTATCGTGATAGGTTTTGGGGAGGCAACCACGCGTCTGTAGCCTTTGGGGGTCTTGATGAACCGGTAGGGCCTGGACTTGGCTTGCTCTTCCGTATAGTATGGACCGATCGGTTTGGTGGGGTTTCTGAAAGCAGGGTCCTTTGGGTCAACCTGGACGTATGTTATAACGGTCACGAAAAGGTGTAGCATATCTCGATCAATTTTCATCAGCTCATTGTCGAGCGTTGTTTGGATCATGTAACCTATCTGGCCCTGCGTCTGCGCGACACATACCTCTAGAGGCATTCTCGGCACCTCATCTGTCGACTCTTGTTGCAGCAAGATGTTGCCAACCTGAGGGCCGTTGCCATGGGTGATTATGATTCTGTAGTCACGACATAGTTGAGCAATCCCGCCGATCGGTGTCCTCAGGTTTTCAAGTTGCTCCTCGAAAGTTCCGACCTGTCCCCTCTTGATGAGAGCGTTTCCTCCTATGGCGACAAGCAGCTTCTTCATAGATGCTTCACTAAACTCTGACGCTAAAGCCCAATGGGTGTCTCGCGCCATCCTATATCGTTTGTTCATAGAGCTTTTCAGGCAAATTCGGTTGGTGTGTATTTCTTGTCTCTCGGATGCTCAGTAACCTCAACCAGCTTTCTTAGTTCACGCGCCAATTGACGCTCATAGTTGTGGATATCGATGCTTCTTTCATGCATTGCCGACATTACCACGGTTCCTTCCGAGCCTATTTAGGCCGAGGAACCTCACGACCATGTCAGCATCGAACCAGAGGGTCTGGTGCCGAGGGGAGGATTCGAACCCCCATAGAGCGGCTCTGCAGGCCGCCGCATAACCTCTCTGCCACCTCGGCCCTTCGCGTACCCTTTTCTGTGTAGGGAGACCTTCAACCTATTGATTT
>Ga0129298_10000462_pt1 | contig 16041 bp, 13 predicted proteins | sample I19B2metaG_FD_94707 | JGI IMG/M metagenome (GOLD analysis project Ga0129298, IMG submission 94707) | Lake sediment bacterial and archeal communities from Gulf of Boni, Indonesia to study Microbial Dark Matter (Phase II) - ​I19B2 metaG | ecosystem: Environmental > Aquatic > Freshwater > Lake >... | reverse complement strand
GTTAAGGCTGTGTCTGACGTCTTTAGTCCTGTGTCCGGCGAGATACTGGAGGTCAACAAGGATTTGGGAGAGAACCCTAGCATCATCAACAAGAGTCCGTACCGAGACGGGTGGATCGTGATCGTCAAGCCATCAAAGTTGAAGGAGGAGCTGAAATCTCTCCTCTCAGCCGACGCCTACTGTAGCCACATCAAGACACTTCTCGAAGCAAAGTAGACAGCCCAGAACGCGGATTCTCAACTTGCCGACCCGCGGTTGGTTTCACGAGTCGAATCCGCGTCAGTCAGAACACTAGTACATAGTGTCGCTAGCACAAGAGAGCATTCTTCTTTGCGAAGTTATCCAGCCGGTGATGACCGGATGACTCACCGGATGACCCATGCCGAACCTTAGATTCGCGTCTTCGTCACTGCGAGAGAAACGTTCACAACACGGGCGACTTCCCCTTGGCGCCGCTTGCTTGGACATACCTGTGCCCACGTGATCGTTGGTCGTGCAGACAATCAAGTTGACCTTCATTAGCGCGCCGATTTGTGTCATTTCGATGGATAATCAAATCTAGACCAAGGTACCTTTCAGTTGGGGAGGTGGAAGTGTGGAGACGATGCACAGATGCTAGAAATGTGGAGAGGAACTGAAACCGCTGCACCCGGAGGCTCGAAAGTTGGTGGAAACCCTTCTGCCTAGATTTGAGGCAGGCCGATGTGAGAACTGCAAGACCTACTGGATCATTCGCCAGATCGCATATGCGGACAATCCTTGCTCCACGTGTTGGAACATTATGCTGTGAATGACCAAATCGAGTTCTCATCGATCACCGTCGCAAGGAGTGAAACAACCATGCGAAATTGCCTTCGCAGATCTGACGCCGGTGGACGCCCCGGTGATCACATGCTAGCTCTAACGAAGCATCAATCGATGCGTGTATGAGAGGTTGCCAAGGTTGTTGAATATTCGGTATGATTCGCAAAGTCTTCTCCATCCTAGGACGGATTGTGCAATGACCCGGCCAGGTGACCTGATCAGCATTCTCATAGGAAAGGACCCGTCTCGAGGGTTTCAAGCGAATCAGGGTTCACGTTCAATGAATTCCCAACCCTCTCCGGATGATCAGCGAGGCTGAAATGTGAGAACATTTGAAACGGTCAGCCCAAGGAGCGATTCTTGCTGGGAATCGTATTCAATCAATTCGGTCACTTACTATAGTATATACAGTCCGTCACATAAGAGAAATACACCGCCACTCAAAATCCACTTCGATCGTGATGCCGAGATGAGCCGGCGCGAGCCGAGAGTCGGCGTCTTCATTTGCCATTGCGGGGGAAACATCGGCAATACGGTCGATGTTGAGAAAGTGAAGGACGCCGTTGCACAGCTACAATTCGTCAGGTGCGCCGAGACTCACAGGTATCTGTGCAGTAGCTCAGGCCAAGACCTCATTCGAAAGAAAACGCACGAGCACGGATTGGAAAGAGCTGTAATCGGCTCATGCTCCCCGAGGATGCACCTGAAGACCTTTCGTGACTTGTGCTCAAGTGAGGGGATCAACCCGTACCTCGTTGAGATGGCAAACCTTCGAGAACAGTGCAGTTGGACGACTCTCGATAAGGACAACGCGACAGACAAGGCCATCGCCCTCTTGGCAGGAGCGGTCGGTCGAGCCGCCTACTTGGAACCACTCACACCCACTCAGATGAAAGTCAACAGCAACGTGGCGGTCATAGGCGGCGGGGTTACAGGTATATGCGCATCGCTTGAGCTTGCGAACCAAGGATACAAGGTTTTCATGGTTGAACGCCGGCCGAGCATAGGAGGACATATGGCTCAGCTAAGTAAGACCTACCCGACACTCGACTGCTCCCTCTGCATTCTAAGCCCCAAGCTTGCCGAAGCGAAAGGCCACCCTCTCATCGAGTTGATGACGAACACGGAAGTTGGTGCCATCGACGGTTCCGCGGGAGATTACTCACTCACCTTAACAACAAGCCCGCGATACGTTGATGAGACCAAGTGTACGGGATGCGGGGAGTGCGCTAAGGTTTGCCCCGTCGAAGTTGACGATGAGTTTGAAGTGAGAACCGCTCGCCGGAAATCGATCTACCTACCTTTCCCCCAAGCCGTGCCGAACGCCTACGTAATCGATGAGAAGGACTGCACCAAGTGTTGGCTCTGCGTCAAAGCCTGCAGGCATGGAGCGATCAACCCCCGTGATCAACTGGGTCAGAAGAAGATTGAGGTTGGCGCGGTCATCGTGGCGACCGGCTTTCGCTTATTCGACCCACGCATTTTGACCCAATACGGCCTCGGCGCTCATCCAAACATTGTGACCAATCTCCAACTCGAAAGACTCATCGAGCATGGCGTCTATAGGCCATCCGACGGAAGAACCCCCCGCAAGATCGCATGGGTACTATGCGTCGGGAGTCGTGACAGCAAGAACGGACAGCCGTACTGTAGCAAGATATGCTGTATGGCAGCAGTGAAGGAGGCAGTGCTTCTGAGAGAGCTTATTCCCAATCTTGAGACCTGGATCTTCTACACAGATCTTAGGGCTGCGGGAAAAGGGTATGAGGAGTTCTACGCGCGGGCAGGAGAGGATGGAGTGATGTTCGTAAGAGGACGCGTAGCCGAAGTCGTGCCCGTCAACGGAGATGAGCTGATGGTCAGGGCAGAAGACACCCTGCTGGGGGAGCCGCTTGAGGTCACCTTCGATTTGGTGGTGCTCTGTCCTGCAATCCTTCCGGAAGCTGGGACCACCGAGCTGGCGGGGAAGCTGGGCTTGCACATTGGATCCGACAATTTCCTGTTGGAGAGGCATTACAAGCTTAGGCCCGTCGACAGTGAGAACGACGGCATCTTCCTCTCTGGCTGTTGCCTAGGACCAAAGGATGTCAGAGAGTCCGTAATCGAGGCCCTCTCTGCCGCCTCAAGGACTGCATCGCTCCTCGGAAAGGGCGTGGTCACCATCAGTCCTGAAAAGGCATATGTGACTGCCGACAAGTGCGACTCGTGCGGGGTATGCGTAAAGGTCTGTCCGACGCGCTCGATAGACCTCCTACCGAGTGGCGCGACAGTCAAGTCCATCTCGTGCGTCGGATGTGGACTATGCGTTCCCGTCTGTCCGAAGGATGCGATCGACCTCAGGCATTCGACCGAGTCACAATTGATGGCTGAGATTGAAGGAGTCGCAAGGACAACGAGTACTAAGCCCAAGATCATAGCATTCGCCGAGGCAACCTCGGCCTACACCGCTTGCGACCTGGTCGGGCTTTCTAGGAGACAGTACCCGACAAATGTGCGCGTAATCAAGGTGCCATCGGTCGGGAGGCTTCATACGAGACATCTTCTCGCGGCATTCTCGGCAGGCGCCGACGGTGTAATAATGATTGAAGGAGAGGGCAGCGTTCTAGCTGAGGAGAGATTTAGGGCGCACGTGAGCGAGGTAAGGAAGATGGTAACGAACGGGGGAGTCGAGGCTCTGCGAGTATTCGCAACTAGAACGACAATACCGCAGTACGCCAAGCTGGCTTCTGTCTTTCAAACATTTACTGACAGGATCCAGAAGCTGGGACCGCTTTCTCCTGAGGCGCGAACAAAGATCACGCAGGTGGCAGTTGCGTGATGAACCGGCACAAAGAGGTCGTCGGGACGGTCATGGGGTGAGGCTCGCCTAGTACCCGGGTGCGCCTCAATCAGCATCGCCGGAGAACACGATTCTTCATCGCAAACGGTCAGCAAACTCCTCGGAATCGAGTTGGCCGAACTTCGAGAACTGGAACTGCTGTGGAGCGGATTCGGTGCGCCCTATTGATGGCTTCGCGTCCGTGCTCCCATCCGCTGGGAACTTGGCGCTTGCCGAGAGAGTCGGCCTTGGCTTGCTAGTGAGGTGCCCTGGTTGCTATCGGGCCTTTTCAAGAGCGTAACAACTCTGCGAGGCATACAGCACTTTGAAGGCGAAGGTCAACGCCTGGCTGTCTAGCTTGGGCCTCGCCTATTCCGGAAACGTGAAAACCAGGCACTTCCTCGACATATTGCGCTCCGCCAAGGATGCGGGAGGCCAGTGCATCGTCACCATGTGTGAACTATGTCACTTCAGCCTCAACGCAAGACGGACCGGCATTGAGAAACGGGACGGGAAAAATACTCGATCCCGATCGTTCACTTTACGCAACTCTTGGGCTTGGCGCTAGGGATGGATTCGACAGTCGGCCTCGACCGGAACATCGTTCCCTTCATGACGAAATGTCAGCACTCGTCGAATCGGGCTCCGCCTGAGGCTGTGAAAGAAAATAGATATCAACCACAGCCTTCTTGACTAGAGATGGCTCGCCCCGAAAGACAAGGTGAAGATCATCCTCGAACTCCACCAGTACTCCAAACTGCTCGGCCACATCTTGGACCCTCCCCTCTCCGATCGGTTGCTTCAGCGTCAACCTCGCCCACTCTGTGCTTGCATTTCTGGGAAGTCCAGGAAAGAAACGCGATTCACCGTATGCCATGGGTTGCTGGCCGTCCTCAAGCTCAGCATTAGAAACTCTTTCCCTCCAATATTCTGACCGCGCCTCTCCTAGCTTCAGGCTTGCCGAGATCAACTCGTTCTTCGCCTTCTCCAGACTCTCCTCTAAGACCGACAGCGGGTTTCCTGATTCGCTCATGGGGGCCGAGCAGGGATCCGAGGGCGTTGTGCGTACAAGATGTAGAAGCGCCTTCGAATCCCGCAGTTGGGATGCATTCACTTCGATGTCGTGCTCCACTAGCTCTTCGAAGAGTTTGAGCAGAACCAGCCATGTTCTCTCGAGCGGTCTGACGGCTTCGTTAGGGGTTGTCAAGTGACTCGGGTTCTCTCGCACCGCTGGGCTGGACTCGCGGATGTGACGAGATAAGTCTTATGATTCCGGGCCAATTGGATGCTGACCTGATACTCCGGGATTGTCCCTTGCGAATCGGTTTCTATCATTTCCATAGACATCGTTAAGTAAACATTCTATAGCACTTTATGGGTTCATTCGCACTGACTCGGCGATCGAGCATGATTGCACCGTACGCGCTATTCTTTGCGATAGGCACGGCAGCCTGCGTGTTCTTCGGGGCGTGGAATGTTGCGATGTGGTTCAAGATGGCTGACGCTTTCAGACGAACCCTGAAGAGCGCGATTAGGGTTGTGTTCAGCAGGAAGGTTTTCGGCCTTGTCAAGGCCTTCTTCTCAAATTCTCTCTTGTTCGTGAGACTATCAAAGGAGAGCATGACTAGAGGCATAGTCATCTCGGCGTTCCTCATCAGCTATGTCGGCGTCATCCTGATCAATCATCTCATGGCAGAAATTGTTCCAAAGATTGGCCCCGAGGATCCAATCACAGTCTTCCTCTACGCCCCATTCCTTCCCGCATACTTCTTCCAAGTTGTCCCGGTGGGAGCTGTAGGTGCGATGGAAAACCTGTACGGGTTCGCAGACAACCTGTTCATGGCCGTAATCGTTTTCGGCGAAGGGTGGTTTGCCTACCGCAGGTTCGTACTCAAGGAGACGCCTCTGAAGACCACCTTCGCCGATGTGTCCGCCATCATTCTCACAGTTGCCTGGCTACTGGTGAGACTAGTTGGCGAGGGCGTCTCGCTTCTAGAGTACAACGTCCCTGCGTCCATCGGAAAGTACTGGATCCTTGCGTACGGAATTTCGCAGATACTCGAACCCTTGAAGTTTGACTTGGCGAATGTAGCGTACACAATGTGGTCGTTGTCCGGCCTCCTACTCGCCCTATTCATGGCCTCCATACCGCTGAACTCGAAGCTTTGGCATATCTTCGCAGGGCCGCTCGTTGTTCTTGCCAATTCTTCCCGAGGTCATGAACTGAAGGCCGAGACAGGCTTCCCTGCGACACCTTTCTCTGTCAAGCAAATGGTGGAGATTGACGGATGTCTCAGTTGTGGAGTCTGCGCCGACAATTGTGAAGTATACTCCGAAACAGCAAATCCAGGGACCGTGTATCTGGGCATACTGAAGAACTTCAGATCGATCATGCGACGGAGACATGGACCAATAGCAAAGATACTCAGACAAGAGGCGCCCACATCTACCGAACTAAAGCTCTTCTCGCGGGGCGTCTACTACTGCACGTTATGCGCAAGGTGCCGGGAGGTATGCCCGATCGGCATCGACACGCGTTCCCTCGGGAGGGCGATACGAGAATTGCTTGTCAGTGAAGGGCATTACCCAGCCAACTTCAACATGATGAGAGATGCGGTCGCCTCAAATCACAACGTTCTGGGTCTTCCGAATTCGGAGAGAGCAATGTGGGTTGAATACCTTCCAAATCCAGATGAAACGCTGACGAAGAAGACCCGTGCAGAGGTGGCGTATTTCGTGGGCTGCATGTCTTCATTCTCTCCAACGGTGCAAGACGTGCCAGCAGCTGTCGCACAGATCTTCCAACATGCAGCCGTAGACTTCGCAATCCTGGGAGAGAATGAATGGTGTTGCGGCTATCCGCTCGTCTGGGCGGGGATGAGAAGAGAAGCCGAGAAGTTAAGGGGGTCAAACATCGAGAGAATAAACGAGCTCGGTGTCAAGACCGCCGTATTCTCTTGTCCGTCGTGCTATCATTCATGGAAAACTGACTATGATATTGACATCGAAATCCTCCATCACTCCGAATACATATTGCGACTGATCAGAGAAGGAAAGATTCAACTGAAGCCCCTAAGCGCCACGGTCACCTATCACGATCCTTGCGACTTGGGCAGAAACTCAGGCCTATACGAAGCTCCGAGGGATGTCATCAGAAGCATCCCTGGCCTTTCCTTCACTGAGATGCGTTTCAACAGAGAGAAAGCACTTTGCTGCGGCGGAGGAGGGGATGTGGAAATCGTTGATGAGAACTTCCCCGGAACGATCGCCAAGCAGTTGATATCTCTCGCGAAGGACACAGGCGCCGAGACAATCGTCACTGCCTGTCAGCAATGCAAGCGCACCATGTTGAAGGCACTCTCGAAGGAAGCCCCCGAGCGCAGCCCCCTGAAGGTTGTTGATCTGGCGGAGCTTGTTCTGAAATCCATTGAGGGATGAGCAGCGGCTGGGCCATCTCCAATCGCCTTTCTCCCGAACCCCCGATGGCAGATCCACCCTGCGTCCGTCGTAGGGGGAACCATGCGGGAAAGCGAAAGGGCGGGCTCTCACCTGTTAGCTTGCTCGCATCGGATAACGTGAGAGTCAGTGCTAAGGCTGAGTCTTCGTCGAGAAACCTTCGTCAATACTCGCGTAATCGCCGGATTCTTCCAGCGCACGGTTGATGGCTATCTCGGCGATCGACTTGTGCCTGAAAGCAATCTGGCTCAAGCCACATACGAGCCTTAGGATCGAGCTTCGACATAGAGGGGCCTGAACCGTTTCCGAGAGACAATCGGCAATTCTGCTCGCGTTCTCCCCCAGCTGGTCGATCTTTTCAATGACGTGACTTGCTCGAGCAAGATCCCGTGTGATGAGAGCGCTCACTGCGCCTTCTGATACCTCCGTGATCGAGGCGTCAAGGGCGGAGATTTCGGTCACGGCATCATCTTCCAGGCAGAAGCAGCGTTCCAGCAACTCTGCGGTTTCTTTCGCCATCGCTTCCACGCAGTTGACAATCGCCTTGAGTTTGCTCAGGACCGCTCTGTCGCCAAGTAGCCACAATTGCGACCTAATCCCCAAAGCCTCAGCCAATTTTCGGTCTTGGGTCGAAGACAGCAGTTGCCTGACTGCGAGCCAGTAGACTCGGTCGCCCTCCTTTCCCATGGCTGCAACATTGGGGAGATCCTCGGCTCTCCTGTCAATGAGCGCTTTAACTACGGTTTCCCGCATGAACGAAGAGATCAAATGAAGCCTCCGGATCGAGTTGTCCATCGAGGGCTTGGACGGGTCGGCCAGACTCTGCAGAACAATGAGACTGTCGGTTTGCTCTGAAACAAGGAGACCCACCAGAGAGGATGTCACTTTCTCCAGCTCTCGAACGTGTTCAGGTTTGAACCGTGTTCTCGACTGGATCCAAATCATCTTATGTCCGACTAGGTAAGCGCCGATCACCATTCTGGCAAGCATGCTTGGCGTTTCGCAAAGGTCGGCGTTGATCACGCAGACTCTTGGCCCTGCTTCGACCTCATGTCGCCTAGTAACGAGTTTCAGCGCACTGTTATCGATGTTGTCGACGAGCAGGTAGTCCCCTTCTTTGAGCTTGAGGGCATCGACCCAATGCTTGGGGAGAGTAACCGCCAGGGTTGATCTTCCCAGCTTCAAGACCTTCCGAACGGATGCCGTCAACGCTGCGCTCCTCCGTGCGCCAGAAATGCCCTGAGAACGGAACTATATACTAGCTTATATGGCTTAACTGCTTAGCTCCTATACTAAATGTTACACGACCTAAAATATGTACGACCCGCACCTCAAACAACGTGAGGTGTATAGGACGTGAAACTGCTTAGCAGATACGAGTTCCAAGAGAGCCTACTCTACTCCCGAGACCATGTCTGGGTCAGAGTCGCCGAAGCCGACAATCCGCACTCCAAGGTGTACGTCGGACTCACGGACTTCGCCCAACAGAACGTCGGACCGATAGAATTCGTCCGTGTCCTGCCGAAAGGTCGATACGTCGGCCGGGGGCACCCCTTCGGATCCATCGAGTCCGGAAGGAGGATCGTGCTTCTTCGAGCGCCAGTCTTCGGCCTGATTCAAGAGATCAACGACGAACTTCGAGAACGCCCCGACCTCATCAACACCGACCCCTACGGACGCGGCTGGGTCGCAGCCTTCCAACCATTTCAACTTGAAGAGGACAAGAAGGAGCTCGTTTCAAAACCCGAAGAACTAGAGCGGCTTGTCACAACAAGACTACGCTAGAAAGGTAGGCACTGCTCGTGTCCCTCCAGAAGACCGTAACAACTCTCGTCGGGACCGATAGGGTCTCCACCAGCTATCTAGAAAGAATCGCGTACAGCCACGACCTTGCCCCCATTCCCCACAACATCGGGCGACTGTTCAACAGCATCCCCGATATCATCGTCAAGCCTCAGACCCTCGAAGAAATCGCCGGCGTCATGAAGATCGCCAACAGGTTCCGGGCGCCTGTCACGCCCCGCGGCGCAGCCACCTGGGGATACGGCGGAGCGGTTCCTACGATGGGGGGAATCCTGTTGGACCTGCGAGGCTTGAACAAGATCGTCTCGTTTGACGAAGCTAGGGGGCTTCTCACAGTTCAATGCGGCGCGGTCTGGAAAGACATCATCGACTTTCTGGAGAAAACGAGTTGGGACCTGCCAGTCTATCCTTCTAGCGCACCGAGTTCCACCGTGGGAGGGTTCGCCGCCACGGGAGGTTTGGGCTATGGCTCACTCGAATACGGTAGCCTTGTGGACAACGTCGAATCAATTAATGCCATTCTACCAACCGGAGAGAAGGTGGTGATTGATCCCAAGTCGGACTGGGTTGCGCCGCGCCAACTGTTCGGCTCGGAAGGAACACTCTGCATATTTGGAGAGCTGACCATTAGGCTTGTGCCGAGGAGACCCTCAGCAGCCCCATTCTTGGCCTACTTCCATCAACTGTCCAACGCTGTCGAAGTCGCCAACGACCTTGCCCGAAAGACGAGGCCGTTCAGTTTGATCTTGAGAGCCTTCGGTTTCGTAAAAGCTCGTGAAGGAGCTCTGCTGGGTCCTGAAGATGCTGAATCAGGCGCCATCATCTTTGGATACTATACGGGCACGCCCGACCAAGTCGAAGAGTTTCTGAACAGATTTGCTCGCATGGTCACTGATAATGGCGGCAACCTCAGGCCACGCGAGGAAGCTGAATTTGAATGGAGCGAGCGATTCTATCCACTTCGAATTAAGAAACTTGGGCCGACAGTCCTAACCTCGGACGTCCTGGTCCCCTCGAACCGTCTGATTGAGATGATCCAATATGCGTGGCAGCTCGGTTGCGACGCCTCCGCGGATGTAGAAGTTGAGAACATTTGGATCTCTCCAGATCGAGTGCTGTTTTTCCCGCTGTTTCTGAGCGATGAGCGCCGCACCTTCCGATACCTCACTCATTCCGCGATTACGAAGAAGCTGATCGATTGTGCGATTACGATGGGGGGGCGCTCCTATGGTTATGGGGTCTGGAATTCCTTCCACTTCGCCGCTTCGGAGCCGACCAGAAGAAAAGAGTTCGCCAAACTGAAGTCGCTGCTGGACCCCAACGGGGTACTCAACCCGGGCAAGACCTTCACGGCGAAGACCAGACTTGGCTTTTCCCTCCCCAAGGTCATGTACACTGGGTTCCTGGAAACTCTCTGGCGACTAGGAGGGTGGCTCTAGATGTCAGGCGCTTTCTTGTCCAAGCTTCAGAGGGAAGACGTCTTTGTCTGTGCTCAATGTGGCTACTGCGTGAAGTGGTGTCCAATTTACGATCGATCGGGCTGGGAATCCGCATCACCGCGTGGAAAGATCTTCCTGTTGAAGAAGATGCTTGAGAAGAACGGCTCGAACCTCTTCGCTTCCAACCCTCGAATAGCATCGGAATTCGTGCAGCGCCTCTTCGACTGTACCACGTGCGGAAGGTGCACGGAAAAGTGCCATCTTGAACTGGACCTGTTGGACCTTTGGGTCAAACTCAGAGAACTTGCCGTGAGACAAGGACTGGCACCGGACTCTGTAGGCCTCATGGAGAAGACGCTCATCGGCCCCAAGAACGTCTTCGGAATGGACAGCCAGTCCCGAAGAGACTGGGCAACGTACACGGGCGCAGAGGTCAAAGTCCAAGACCAAGCTGACATCGTCTACTTCGTAGGCTGCGTTACTTCCTACTCGGGTCGAAGCCAGGGGATCGCACAGGCAATCACCGCAATCCTCAACCACGTAGGTGAGAACTGGAGCCTGATGGCCGATGAATGGTGCTGCGGCCATCCCCTCGGCATCAGCGGTGCCACGCTGGGCTATCGAGAAATCGCAGACCACAATGTGGAAGCCATCGAGAACATGGGCGCTAGGATCGTCGTCAGCGGATGCCCCGGCTGCTGCTTAGCTCTCCGAGAAGAGTATCCTCGAGTGCTTGGTAGGAAGCCGAACTTCGAGGTCGTTCACTTCACCCAGCTCCTCGACCGGTACATCAGTGAGGGGAAGCTACGCGTTCCCAAGCTGCACGTCGCGGCCACCTACCATGATCCTTGCGAACTCGCCCGTCTCGGCGGAGTAGTGGACCAACCTAGACGAGTACTGGGCTCGTTCGTCGAGAGAATCATCGAACCCGAAGAAAACGGCAGTATGGGAAGATGTTGCGGGTCAGGCGGCCTACTCAAGGCGACCAACAGTGCCATGTCCGGCGACCTAGCGGAGAAACGCTTCGCAATGCTCAACAGGACAGGCGCCGATGTTATCGCGTCTGCGTGCCCCTCTTGCGATCAGAGCCTGGCGGAAGTGTCGTCTAAGTTTCCGGACTCCAAGCGAGTCCAGGACCTCGCGGAGCTCGTCGCCAGTCAAATGGGCCTAATCTAAAAGAACACAACCGGACCCGGGAGCGTATCCGGGCCGCGACTAGAAGTTCGGGACTGAACTTTTCATTCCTCGCGTCGGCGCGCAGTCCCGCAGCGCTGGCGATCGCTCATGACGCAACGTTTGACGCCGCCGGAGGTGGTCACATGGGCGTCTGGATGGAGCAACATTGCGAGTGGAATCATGTTGTCTTGAGAGGGATTAGCGCCGAGTCAAAGTCCTCAGGTAGGACACCCGGAGATTCAAGGGAATGGTCTGAGTAGACGCTCGTCATCCTGCATAGCGCATCTTCCTTCTTGAATGGGCATCCTACGAGGGCCCGTTCTATGACAGCTATCTTCTCTCTAGGAAATAGGGAGAAATCTCCGGAGATAAGCACGTCCGCAACCCTGTCATTCTCGATCTTGACTGTCGTTCGAATCAGGCCTCCGGGTGCTTTGTGAGCATTCTCAATGAGGGAGACCCCTTCCGCTATCTTCAAGGTTCTAGTAGCGATGTCGGGGTGCCTAAGCTCTGGCATGTAGAGCCATTCGTCTGAGAGGTAGCTGACTCTCAGCTCACTCATCAGCTTCTGCTCTTCAGGAGCAAGAGTACCGGGTTGGAGTTCCTCCCCTAGCAGTCGCTCGAATCCCTTCCTGAGAGCCGTCTTTGCCTCATCTATGGTCACTTCTCTTCCAAGCTCTGCCGACGCTGTTGAGAGATACTCCCTCAGAGTTTTGTAGGCCTTGTCTCTGAACTTCTCGGATGGCACCTTCAGTACTTTGACCATCTTCTCGTAGTCGAATGACAGTATGATGTTTCCCGTCAGAACGAAGACGCCGTCGGCGGTGGTTGCTGCTCCATTGCCTGAAATCTTCCTTCCATCGACCTGTATGTCATTCACTGGACGATAGCGAGCATCTATGCCCAGAGATTGGTATGCCCACACGGGGGCTTGGAGAAAGAAACGAAAAGCCTCCGTCACGTTCTTGGGCGATATGGGATTTTCAGGGCCCACGATCAACTGGTAGAAGAGTTGTCCGCGGTCGAGGTATACTGCCCCTCCGCCCAGTATCCTTCTGACGAAAGGAATTCCGTTGTCCCTACAGAATTGGACGTCGAGCTCCTTCTCGATCTGTTGGTGATACCCCAGGCTGACAAGGGGGCTTCGGGGATAGCAGAAGATCAGTGTGTCCTCAACGATATTCCTACCTCGGGCTGTGGCGACGGCGTCGTAGATCGTCTGGGTGTCGATTGGATCTATTGCGTCAAGATCGAGCCAACGCCACATTCTTCGCGGATCCCCGAGTTTAGGCGCTACTTCTTGAACAGTTTCGGCAATTCCGCTTGCACAAACTTCTCGATCTGGGCCGGATCTGTCATGAGATTCTTCAGCTCATCGTCCAGCTTCGACGGCTGAAGCAGGGCCAGCCAACCCTTTCCATAGGGGTCTTCATTGAGCAGTTTTGGCTGCGCCTTCAATGCCTCGTTCGTCTCGACTATGCCTCCGGAGAGAGGGGATTTCAGAGGGCCGACCCATTTGCCTGTCTCCATGGTACCCAAGGGCTTGCCGGACTCAACCTGTCTCCCTTTGGGCATGATTCTTACGAATAGAATGGACCCAGCAGCCTGTTGAGCCATGTCGGTTACCCCTACACGTACCGTTCCGTCTTCCTTCCTTGCCCAGAGATGATCAGCTGAAAAGTAGAAGCCCTCAGGGAACTCGAACCTATCGAGAATCCTTACCATGTGCTGCCACCTAGCACAGGATCAATTGTAGGTTACAAAAGCCTTTCCGGCGGGCGTTACAAACGGCAGTCCGGCCTCCCACTCTTTCTCCATCGTCGGCGAGATCTGCCTTTGTTGTCTCGCCGAGTTCCATGATGGCGTGCATGCTCGCGCAGTCAATCGGTTCTTCAAGTCACTTGTCGATCGCTAACGAACTAATACCTCGCCACGAACTTCGATCTCTCATTCTGGAACGATCTGCAAATGGGACTTCGGCAACGCTGACTCTAGCATATCGACCGAGCGAAGACGTTCACGCATCCTCCGGACGGCTGGTCCTCTTGATACCTATGCTTCCGACGTCAACGCCGCAAGAGATCGGAGCGTTGATTGCGTCCTCTGAGATCGACGGTATCGCGCTCTTCAGTTCTCAGAATCACTCCGGGACCTCCTTCTTGAGAAGGCCGGGCAATCGCCGATGTTCGCAGCTGCTCCCAGCATGGCTTTGCGGACCGAGTTGGCCGTCTCTCTCGCTCCAACCGCTAGGCCGTTGCCGCTTGGAATTTCTGGATGACTTCGTTGACGGGACTCATGTTGAGGTGTAGGCCGAGCGAAACTTGATCGACGCCCATACAGAGGCCGAGGAGCTGAGTATAGTAGAACGCCGGAAAAGATGTCGCGCTGCCGAGGAGGGCGCCGATCGCCTCCTGCCTTGCGTCGTACATTCTCATGCAGAATGGACATGTCGTAACTAATCCGTCGAAACCGGCTGTTCTCAGCTTCTCAAGTTTACCGCCTGCGATCTTCAGGGAGGACTCTCCTGCTGACACGGCTATTCCTGCGCCGCAGCAGTCGAGTCTCTCTGGGTAGATGTCCCATCGTGCTCCAAGAGCTCCAATCAGGGATTCGAGCTTTCTTGGGTTTCGCGAATCATCGGGCCTAGCCAGTTCGCTCGGTCTGATAGCGTGGCAACCGTAGTGAGCTGCAAACTTCAGCCCGACCATGGCCTTGCTGACGGATTTCTGGATCTTTTCAGGGCCCACATCGTCGTGAAGAACTTCGATCATATGTCTGACTCTTGTCGTGCCCTCGTACCGAAGATCTTCTGATGCGAGCAGGCTGTTGATTCTTTCCTTCAACGCGGCGTTGGCCTGCAATGTATGCTTGACTTCACACATCGACAAGTGACATCCGTTGCAGACCGGAAGCATATCGAGCTGCTGATCCTCGCACAGAGCAAGATTTCTAGCTGTTAGGTAGGTCCAGGTGAGTTTGTCGATACTGCTCAGTGGAAATCCGCAGCAGGCCGCGCCTTTGATTTCGACCAGGTCAACGTCGAGTTTCGGCAACACATGTCGTGCAGAAAGCTCGCAGGCGTACTGCTCCGTCTGTGCATAGCAGCCTAGGAACAGACCGAATCTCGTGGGCCTATCCTCCGACAAACTTCCGCAAGCCTATTTCACCGAGAGTTCTTGAGAACTTGCCCAAGTCTACTGGTTTCGATAGATTAGGAAGATTCAGTGAGGTACGACTGAAGCTTTCGAAGTCCCTCGTCACTACCTCTTGCGTGGGTTGAACGGTCCCCTCCTCGAAGACAGACTTCGCCATTTTCAAGTATCCCTCCGGCGGCGACACACCTTCGCGTACAGCAAGGTTTCGAAGCGCGAGCATTACGGCAGGGATGCTAACCCCTCTCGGGCATTGCTCTTGGCATTTGAAGCAGATCATGCATTCCCAAACTGCTGGGCTCGAAAGAACCTCCTTCTTCAACCCGAGAATGGTTTTCCTAATTATCACTCGAGTTCGGAGAGAAGTCAGCCGTCCCGATGGGCAAGTTCCAGTGCACGTTCCACATTGAAAGCATGACTTCACGGTTTCGCCACTGATCTTGGAGACTTCCTCAACGAAACCGAGGTCAAGATCGCTGCTTCTGATCACCATGATTTGGCGTCGCGCCTCACGACTGTCGCCGCTGGCATATTTGTATGCTAATTATATTACTATCGTCTGCATGTAGACTATACGCCATGTGTATTTGTCGATTGGCTGTTACAAAGCAGAGATGGGAGCGGGACCTTGGAAGTCGCAGATGAGAAGCTCAGAGAGGAGATCATGAGCTTTGCGAGGAGATACATCTCCTCGGGCATCGTCGGGATCGTCGGTTGCTTCGCAGCAATCTCACGTCAGATCAAGGAGAAGTATGGCGCCGAGGGCGAGAAGTTGCTTGAGGAAGCCTGTCATGATGTCGGAGCCAAGATCGGGCTGTTTTGGAAGGACAAGCTCAGCCTTGTGAAAGGTGACTTGAAGGAGCTTGACAGAGTTCTGACGGGGATGGCGCGTGACATTGGCTGGGAGTATAGGATAGTTGAGGCTTTGCCGAATCGAATGGCGGCTAGGGTGACTTTCTGTCCTTACCTTAAGGGGTGGAAGATGCTGGATGCTCCTCCCTACGTCTGCGACTTGTGGGGGCGCTTCCTCTCCGGGGTTTCCGAATCCATCAACCCGGACATAGCTTTCCGATATGCCGCCAGTATGCACAAGGGCGACCCCTACTGCGAAATGATCTTCGAGATGAAGACGTGATCGTTCTTGGCATCATCCGAAGCTGACCTCCAATTCATACTGTCCCAGATTCACGCTCGCGAGCGCGATCCGGGTTTCATGCACGAAGTGGCGAACACCCCTAGGGGTGAAGGAGTCCTCTCATGCGTTCAGTGCGGGAGATGCGCAGGCAGCTGCCCCGTCGGCAGGTTGACTCTCAAGTACAATCCGAGGAGAATGATCGAGATGGTTAATCTCGGATTCAAGTGGGAAGCGCTTTTCGAACTCTCATGGCTCTGT
>Ga0129298_10000461_pt1 | contig 16041 bp, 14 predicted proteins | sample I19B2metaG_FD_94707 | JGI IMG/M metagenome (GOLD analysis project Ga0129298, IMG submission 94707) | Lake sediment bacterial and archeal communities from Gulf of Boni, Indonesia to study Microbial Dark Matter (Phase II) - ​I19B2 metaG | ecosystem: Environmental > Aquatic > Freshwater > Lake >... | reverse complement strand
GTAACAGAGGTGCGGAGGGCGCGATTTGAACGCACGTAGGCCTTTGCCACGAGATCTTAAGTCTCGCGCAGCGACTCGCGCTTTTTCCAGACTCAGCAACCTCCGCACGATTGCTTATTCTCAAGGGATCAATCTTTAATCTTTTCTAATAGCGTGAGAGCGTTCCATATCCTAGTTCTTGAGAGCATTGGAAGATTCGTGTCTTGATTCGCTTCCTCAAGCAATTGGATTGCTCCGGCTGCCTTAACGCCGAAAGAGGCTCCTTCTTTTGTAAGGGCATCGTTTGCCTCTTTGACGAGCTTCTTCACGCTTTTTGGGGCGGCCAAATCAGCCTGAACTTGCTTGAGTGTCTCCACCACCTTCAAGATCGAGGCCTCGTATTCCTCCTTCCTTTTCTGGGCCTTCGTTTGTTTGCTCAAGGTGGATCCCCCGCAAGATTTCTATATCACCACCTGACTTTTGGGAGGTATTAAAGGGTAATGTCTGACGAAAAGATCAAAGAGATGGCAAACCTGTTAACATCAGGTGCCACCATGCTCGCAAAACCATGTCCGAAATGCGGGTCACCTCTCTTCAGGACAAAGGGAGGTGAGGTCTTATGCCCCTCATGTGGCTTCAAGCCGGATCTAAAAGAGGAGGAGAAAGAGCCCAGCAAAGCGCAAGTTGCAGAACAAACCAACGGACTGCAAATGGCCTTAAGAGGGAAACTGAGACTTCTGGTCGAGAAACTAAACGAAACCGAGGATCCACACGAAATAAAGGAGCTGGTTGACACAATAAAGGCGGTTCTGGACGTCATGAAACAGGCGACACAATAGAGCGACAGAAGGATGCTTGGCGGGACATTTACTGGGTACGGAGGCTTTGTCGTGCATCCTCTCATCAAAGAGAAAACGATTCAGTGGAGAGATTATCAAATTGAGCTAGCTCAAGCGGCTCTCAGTGTCAATTCTCTGATAACACTACCAACCGGACTAGGCAAGACGGTAGTCGCAACACTAATCATTGCCGAGGAACTGAGGTCAAACGAAGCTGGATGGATCCTTTTCCTAGCGCCGACCAAGCCTCTCTGCCTACAGCATTCTGAAACGCTCCGCCGAACGCTCAACCTTAAGGACGATGAAATAGAGCTCTGGACAGGGGAAATACCATCGGCGCAACGTCACACATCATTCCGCATTCTCGTTTGCACTCCTCAATTAATGTTCAACGAACTTGCATCACAAAGGCTTTCACTTAAGGACCTCAACCTATTGGTACTCGATGAAGCCCATAGGGGAATAGGCGAGTACGCATATGTGCCGATCGTGCAGATATACGCGCAACAGAGGCATGACTACCATGTGGTGGGCTTTACGGCGTCACCGGGGAGTCCGGAACGCTTGGAAGAAATGGCGAACAGTCTCAGATTAGAAAAACTTCTGATAAAATCCGATGAAGACATGTCGGTCAGGAAATACATACAGAAGGTAACACCGCATCTGCTTCCCGTCCGACCTTCTCCATTCATGGCAGATGCGAGGGCTCTTCTCGTTTCTCAACTTGAAGAGGAGCTTTCAAAACCTGGTATGAGGGAGCTAATTTCAACAAATAGACCCTCTTTCAGGCGCATTACTGAGGTTATGGCTCAGATGAGTAAGAGGGCCGCCTCGGAACGGGACTACCGCCTGCTCCAGATAGTCAAGTCTTTGGCTTCCGCTAGGCGCATTCTCATGGCGCTTGAAAGGCTAGACCTAGGTGGCGCATCGCTCTTCCTCGACTTCATGGAATCACAACTGAGGAGATCGGAGAGAGGCGGTGCTCCGAAATCGTTGAAGCAGACGATGCGCTCCCAAAGGATAACCCAGGCCATTGAGCTCGCAAAAATGCAGGTGTCATTGGACCCTCCCAATCCTAAGCTTGAGATGTTAGAACAAATATTGAACAAGGAAGTCTCATCGAGAGGCAGGAAAGTGATAGTCTTCGTGAGTTATAGGCTCTCAGCGGACGAAATCGTGTCCTATCTCTCGAGAAGGGGACATATCCGGACAACCCTGTTGCTAGGCCAGAGAGCTTCTTCTGGATTTGGTGGGATGACGCAGAAGCAACAGCAAGCCGCAATAGACAAATTCAAGCGGGGAGGATGCGATGTGCTAATAGCAACACAAGTAGGAGAAGAAGGGCTCGATATATTCGGTGCTGACGCTATAGTCTTCTATGATAATACGCCTAGCGCTATTCGCTTTGTCCAGAGAATAGGGCGGACTGCTAGGTTCTTTCCTGGTGACGCGTATATATTATATTTCTCCGGAACTAGCGATGAGAGGTATCTGTGGATAGCAAAGCGAAGGGAATCCTCGATGAAGAAACTGATAAAGGCAATTGCTGCCGACAGAAGGCCTCAGGCCGAGAAGAAAAAACCGAGGGGAGATCTTTCTGGATTCTTGGCAGAGGAAACAGAGCCGCAGAAAATAAGAATATTAGTAGACGAGCGTGAGCGCCAATCTAGTGTCACCCAAGAATTAACAAAAATGGGGGCCCTTCTAGAATTCAAAACGTTGCAAGTAGGCGATTACATTGTATCTGAGGACATAATAATTGAAAGAAAAACGACGAAGGACTTCTCGGTTTCGATAATAGATGGAAGGCTCTTCTCTCAGGCATCACAAATGAGGGAGCTCTACACGCTGCCTGTAGTGTTGATAGAAGGCGAGAACCTGTTCGCGGTGGCGGGGATACATCCGAACGCATTAAGAGGAGCAATAATCTCGCTTGTGGTCGATTTTCAGATTCCCGTGATCCAAGCCGGTTCGGCTGCCGAAACAGCCTCATATATCTATAGAATAGCAGAGAGGGAGCAACTCGAGAAGAAGAAGTTCCCGCGTATAAGGGGGGAAAATAAGCCACCAACCCTTAGGCAGATGAAGATATTCGTCGTGTCTGGGTTGCCCTTTGTGGAACGGACTACAGCGGAAAAACTGTTGGAGAAGTTCACGGCTCCCATCAAGACATTCAATGCTTCGATAGCGGAACTCATGGATGTCGAGGGGATAGGAAAGGTCAAAGCGTCAAAAATCAAAGAAGTGCTCGAGACGGAAACGCAGAAGCAGGAAGAGAAGGAATCAGATTCCTAGTCTAGCAAGTACTGTCTTTCTTACATTGGCAAGTATCTGTTGCCGATTTCCATTTCCATCGATCTGTACCAATTCAGCCTGTCTTACCATTCGCTGATAAGCGCGCCTTACCTCTGTCAAGAACTGGATTTTCTCAAAGATGGTGGGTTTTCTAGCCTTCCTCGTGGTGATCAGCCTTCTGATCGCTTCTTTTGGTTCTATGTCAATGTATAGACCCAAGTCCGGAGGTGGGATCCTATTGTTTATGATCCTCACCCATTTTTCATCATGAAGGGCTGTCCCTTGGTAAGCTATGGATGAATGAACATACCTGTCAACTATCACATTGATTCCGTCCTGAACGATGGGCCATATTTCCGTTTCGAAATGAAACAGGCGGTCCGAGGCAAACATGAGGGCCAAAAACGCAGGGGAGGTCTTGAGGTCGCCCCTCAAAATCTTGTGCGGTATGCTTCCGACTCTTGTGTAGGTTGGTTCAAAGGTGTAATGAACGGGTATGCCTTGCTTCCTCATGACGTGATAAAGCAGATCGGAAATCGTCGTCTTCCCGCTGCCGTCTATTCCTTCGAAAGCGATTATCTTTCCTCTCTTCATCTAGAAGAAGTAAGTTCAAAAAGCATTATTAAGCTTGGATGTCGCCGGGCATCGGCGCGCACTATGCGAACATAAACCGTGGCGAAGGGCAAACGCAGCTATCTTATCCTAGAGGTCGTCCAGAGAACGACCATAATGACATAGGGTATGGCCCCGAAGGGGCGTAACGCTCTTCTGAACATCCATTCAGCCGGGAGGCCCCTATTATCGACCAGTGGGTTCGCAGATCGTACCGGTATAAGCATCGACATCGAGAAACTGCCCATTATCTATCGACTTCCATGTGCCCTCATCTAATATCAGAAGGGGGATCTTTGCAAGAACGCAACCGGTAGCAGTTATCATGTCGAACTCCTTGCAGAGAATCGCAGAAGGAGCCGTATCAGCTTTCCTCATGGAATACAATACATAACTGCCAACTGTGCTTCCCTTGCTGGAGGGAATAGCTAGGACCTTCTCCCTCACATTCTCTCCAAATAGCGGGTGTGCCTCATCGGATATTAGTCCGGTTTTCGGGTCTATCCCTCCAAGAAACGATATAGGCGAATCAGATTTCAATACTTTACCACTGCCCTTGCCCTTGACCACGATCTTGATTTTGGGATTGATCATATCTCCTCCCCACTAAGAATTTCCTTCAACGATCTTAATCTAGCATTGATTCTCATTTGGTGAGAGAGGTAAAAGGCGGCCTTGACCGAATTAGTGACGACCGTCTTGAATCCCATCCGTCTGAGGCCACACCACATTACACAAGAATCTGCAACCACCTTCAGTTTTCCATCCCTCTTTAGAATCGCACGACTCTCTACTGCTCTTTTCACCCTAGCTGAAGTAAACAAGTAAGTTGGCAGGGCCAGCCTATCGTTATATTGTGCGACGTCTTTGATAGTGTTGAGCGTCACGTGAGGGCAACCAATGATTATGGCCTCGGCCTGATCTTCCGAGCTAAGCTCCTCTATAGTCTCTTCGATCTCTTTCTTGTAGAACAGGGCCTCTTCGACTCTGGCGCCGTGGAAATCGAATTCTCTCGGGCTGGCCCCATGAATCCAAACCATAGGGGCAGAACCGCTTGTACCGAAGGCTGCCAGATATTCGATTGTTCTATCTTGTTCCTGAAGCCCGGGTGCCTCAATATAGTGTATCACCGTTCCGGCCTTTCTTCCAACAACATAGCCTAACGCACCGGCTTCCACTTCGTTCTCCAATGACCCTTCATATCTAACTCTTAATTTTGGTATTCTGCCTTCCGCCCTATGAACTCCAACATTGGCCGTGAAGCCAACTATGGCGGAGGCAAGTGCGCCTATTCCACTCTCCTTATTAGTCCAAGCACCGATTACAGAATTCACGTAAAGAACAGCTGAGGATTCTGCCCACGCCAAATGATCGCCAGGGTTTGGCGGATTGTCTTCGAAATAGGGAGCACAGCTCAAGCTGGGCGTTACGCCGATCCTCTTTAACAGATCTATTATCTCAGCCTGTTTCTCATAGGTTGTCACATCGCAGGTTCTCTCCCCTTCTTCCCCGAGTTCAACAAATCCGGGATTCATAGTTGTGGGGACAGAGACTCTCAATCCAGAGTCCTCAAACTCGGATAGTAGCTCGATTCCTGCATCACCGATGTTTAGATAGGAAATACCCGATATGTGCGCGCTCTTGATCGGGACAACGCTTGGCGTTTCCTCCGTTGTCTTAAAGGGGAGCAAAACCAGCTCTTCTAGCTCGGACCTCATGATAGCGTCCATCTTGATGCTACCTAGGGATCTCCGACTTGAGGAATCTCCTTCTCTCTGCTCGAAAATCCAATGTCAAATCAAGGCCCCACTTGACCGTGGTTAGTTCCGATTGATTTGCTGATGGGTCTAGAGTTGAACCCCTCAGGCCCTCCAACCAGATCACTTGATCTTTCCTGCCGAATCTAGTAGCCAGAGCAAAATCCACGGCTTCATAGTCATTTACGTCGATGTCATCATCAACGACTATGACTCCTTTCAACGATCTATGGGCATTTAGAGCAATGAGAATTGCGTCCTTACCATCCGAGGCCGATTTCTTCCTTATGCTGATGAGGCAATGTAACCACCCCCCACTGCCCGGGGTAAGTACGATGCTTCTTGCCTCAATTCCTCTTTCGAGGATGGCAGCCTTTATTTCAGCTGCTCTCGGAAGACCCATGAGTAGAACGTGCTCATACCCGCCGGGCAGTATTGCATGGCATAGGGGCTTCTCCTTGTAGTAAGTCATAAGGATGTCCACAACTGGTTGTTCCCTTATCTTATCATAAGTGCCAAGAACGTCAGTCATCATCTCCGGGGCGGACCGCTCTCTCGATATCTTTCCTATCATAACGAATTCGCTTTCTATTGGAACCGGGAAGTCCACTTCGTTCAGATCTGTCACTGGCAAAGGATTCCCCTTTAGCGAACTGGCCAGAGAGAGTTCAGAGATCTGCCAAGGGAGAGGAGAGGCTGCAGCCAAAAGCAGGTGAGGCAAGACTCCTACCAAAATGGCAACGGGCATGTCCTTACCTTCCGATTTGTGATCTTGGAATATGCGATGGAGGTGCCTGCCCTCGACCATTCTTATGACGTATCTGTTTTCTCCAAGGTGGAGAAGCCTGTGTATTGAGGCGTTAATGTACCCTGACTTCAGATCGCGCGCAAGAACAACTGAACTCGTTATGTATGAGCCGTAATCGTCTTTGTAGTACTTGAATGCAGGTGGCAAAACCAAATTGGGACTTCTGGATCCAGCGAAGTCATGAGAGGTCGACGTAGTAGGCCCAGTCTCGGTTGTCTTGAATTTCCTGCCCAATTCATCCAGAAAGCTCGTCGGGCTTCTATTCAAACTCTTTGCGATTTTCTCTTGAGAGGAGAACAAATTGGAGACTACGTCGCCCTGTTTCGGTAATAGGTTTCTGAACAACACCGTTCTCCTTCCAGCCTCCTTTATCTTCAGTGATAATTCGAAACCGCCGGCAAGTGGGCCTTCATATTCGATCATGTCTCCGGATTGGTCCAATACGTCCCAGAGCCTCTTGATTCCGTTGCCTTTCAACTGCAAACATAATACTGTCAGTCGGCCGTCAAAAACCTTTCTAGGTCGTCTAGCAGAAGCATGTTGTCGGCATATCGCCCTTTCAGGCTTCTCCTTATCCAATTTGGGAATTTTCCGAAGATCTCATAACTGAAGTACCTATCATCTGCTAATATCAGGGCCACCCTGTCATCCGGGGATCTGTAGGCCCTACCGACAGCCTGTGCTGCCTTAATCACCGCAGGGTAAGAATATCCATAAAGCTCTCCTTTGCCACAAAACTTCCTGTTTAGGTACTGTACGTATTTCTCCATCTTGGGGGAAGGCTCTGGGAAGGGAATCCCAAACACGACTACGCCTCTCAGCATACCTGGTCCAAAGTCCATGCCCTCGGCGCTTCTTCCTCCCATAACTCCAACCAAAACGGATTCCTTCTCACGATCTAGGACGAATCGATTAACCATCTCACGATGCTCTTCCGAGTTCATGCCCTCTTCCTCCCAGTGGACCTGCTTTTCTACGGCCCTTTCAAAGCCCTCCTCTCTGAAGGCACACAACACCTTGAAGCTAGGGAAGTATAACGCACTCTTCCCTCCAATGCCATTAACGAGCGCAGCCAGATTCTCGGAATAAACACGATATTTTTCCTCAGTTCTATCACTCTCCCTACTGCTCATTGTTTCCAATACGGCCAAGAAGACGCTCTCGTAATTGTAATACGGATCGATTACACACTTCTGATACTGAGTCGGCACCCCGGTCAACGCAACATACGCTTCTTCCCATTCATTTGTGCCTGACACATGAATCACTGATCTGAAATGCCGAAAGATGCTGCGGCCTACGGAGCTTGAATCAAACGATGAGAGCTCAAGGTAACAAGCGGGGAATTCCTCGGTGGTGACGTACTCAAGAAAGAAGGAAGGATATAACCTGTTACCGTAGAGTTGTTGAAAGAATTCTGCAACATAGGCCAAGGAGCATTTAGCGATGAAGTCTGAAGAGAAGGCCTTCTCTTGGGCCGAATCTGCGGCATTTGTAAGGATCTGAAGAATCCGGTCGAACGGTATATCATTAAATCTTCTTTCGAGCATTCCTATGAATTCAGAAGGGGTCATCACAACAATCTTCTCAATTCGCTTCCCTTTCAAGAACGACAGCAGCTCGATCAAGATGGCTCTTGCTGCTATGTCCAGGGAGTAAATCTCAAGCAATCCCCGCTGCAAATCTGCAACCCTAAGTTTCCAAGATCTGTCACTTCCTATGACAAATGGCATGTTGTGTGAATTGTGGACAACAAACCCGTTAGCTATGTAATTATGATCTGGAACGCAAGCAAAATCATAGACGATTTGACGTTCCGCCCTCACTATGTCGGATATGGCTTCACGGTATAAACGGCCCTCCTCAAAGACCAGTGTGACACTTCCTACGCGCAGATATGACGCCGGGCACCATTGAAACTTTGATCCTTTTGATCGAAGGACTCCCGTGTTTTCAGTTAATTCGAGGGTACGTCCTGTTTCCGTCGAGACCTTGAGAGCTTTATCGCTGAATTCCCTTCTTCGACCGTATATTCTATTCTCCACAACATTCGTAGCGTTGCGTTCGTCAAGTCGAATGGAGAGGATTGAAGAGCTTAGGCCCTCGTATAGGTCCTTTGCCTTGATGTCGCCGGGGGGAATCACGACGTCGACATGCGCTGCAATACATTCATCAATAACCAAGTGGCTTTGCCTCCTGCTGGGCCACACTAAGTCCCGCCTGAGATGGTCCAACGTGATGTATGGGTAAGGCATGATTATGAGATCAGAAGAGGCCAGACCACTCTTCATCAAATAGTAGGGGCATGTTCCATTCATGGCGGCCAGCTGAAGGGCAAGCTTCGAAGAGAGGATGTTGTAGTTTACACTTCTTCCAAAATCCGGCAATGTCCGTTTCAACGCCAGATAGAATGGGCATTTTCTTCGTTCCACAAGCTTCCTACAATACCTGTCAACGATTTCAGCTTGGGCTCCTCTCTCTAGGGCGACTCTGCACAAGTGCCGTTTTCCCCTGATTTCAGAGACCTTGAAGGGAAAAGAGACCACGGTCTCAATCCTGCTTAACTCTCTGATCACCCCCTCAGCTTCCCTGTGTGTCTTCACTGTATAATAGACTCTTGATTCCGTTTCCTCAATGAACGGCAATATGCCTGCCAAGACGCCCGCAGTCTTTCCGAATCCTGTAGGGGCCTGTAATATCAGGTGCTTCCTATCCGCAAGTGCTTCATACACCCTTGATGCGAGTTCTATCTGTTTTGGGCGAGCGCGTTCATGTGCGAAGTATTGCGTTAAGCGTTTCTCCAAGATCGTAAGGCAGCGCGCTCAAGTTTTTAACGACCCCGCTACCTTTCATGCAGAGAAAAACCGGAGAACCATGGGCCAAGATGGTAAAAACTCGCCTGTTCATCCTCTACTGGGTGAGGACCTTACCTATCTAGCCGGAAAGCTTACAACCATCATGGGACCCGCTGGACCTCTGAGAAGGGAGCTGGTATTGCGCTTACTTTCTACCGCCGCTTCTCGCACCACTGTCCTCTTCCTTCACTCAAGATTACACTTTCCCATAGATCGACTCAAAGAGATAACCGGGGGAGACACTCAGAGGCTCCAGAACATACGTCTGCTGTACCTATCAGATTTCTTGCTACAGGAAAGGGCCATTTCCGGTTGCGAATTTCTCATAGCGAAGAATAACATCCGATACTTATTTCTGGATAATCCGCTGGACAACTATATAGATGCGCTGAGCGTCCGTTGGAACGTATCTTCGGCTCTGAAGGCCACCCACTCCTCACTGATAAAGCAGTTGGCCACGTTGCGGGAGATCTCAATTGGACGTGACGTGGGCGCGTTTTTCATTCTTGATTCAAATGATAGCAAGACTGCCATAACAAAGTATGCAGTGGACCTCTGGCCAGACATAGTGATAGAAATTGAGCAACTCGAACCCAGAGCAGGAAGACTAACAATCAGAAAGAAACCCGATCACGAACCAGTGAGATCATTTGACGTAGCGCTCAAGGGCGAGGGGAAGGAAATGGAATGGAGGGAGCCAGAGCATGTCTGACTGGGTGAGTGCCAGCACAATATTAAGCATGCTTCTCACAATATACGTCAAAATGCTTCCGGCAATGGTTGCCAATTCAAGTGCCGTAATCTTCGGGGGAGGTCCGCCAATCGACAACGGGGCGAAATTCCTTGACTCCCAACCAATTTTCGGCAAAAACAAAACAATAAGGGGGTTCGTCGGCGGGGTTGTCGCCGGGGGAGTTGTGGGCCTCTTTCTTTCCCAAGGGTATTGGGGGTTCATACTTGCGTTTGGCGCCCTACTCGGGGACTTAGCCGGGGCGTTCATCAAGAGGAGGTTCAAGATGGAACCAGGGCAACCGTTCCCCCTTCTGGATCAATATGACTTTGTCATTGGCGCATTTGTGGTGTCACAATTGTTCAATCCAGTAGATGTAGGCGAGTTCTTACTTTTCGTGCTCACAATTCCCCTTGTGCATTTGGGAGCCAACATAATTGCCTATAAGGTCGGTCTTAAGAGAGTGCCCTGGTAGTTTCTAATATGCTTTAGAGCTTCCTATCCAATATAGCGAAATGACGGAAATCAGAATCAGTACCAACGCGATTATTATTTCTGGCGAGGAGCCACGACGTCTGCTGTAAATGGAATAAGACCAATAGAGGCCAGCGAAACCCATTGCATATAAGAGTCCAACGATCAAGGCCTCGATCGGCCCCTCTCCCAATTGCTCAGGTGATATGAAAGTGGACCCTATATTCGTACTTGCGCCGTAAATCAGACGGGGTTTATAGACCAATACATATGACCATCCAGAAAGCAACAATACTAGGACGAAGAGAAGCCCGATCACCAGTGCCCGGCCAACTCTCTCGTCACTCAGGATTTCCTTCTTCTTCTCCAATGTGGAGACGAAAGCGTCGGATATCCTGTTTATCGCCAACAACAGATCTTCTGGGCGCAACCCGAGCAATCTGTTCAATACATAAGCTATTTAAATTTGTTTTGACGAACGAGTTAGGTTACGTTTAAATGATAGTCCCGCGGGAAAATGAGCGCTAATTCTTATGCCTCCGTCGTCAGAGACACAAACGAACTTGCCTCTCAATCTACTAAATCTGCTGAATGAAAGGAGGCCGGGAATTGATACCTGGAGTTTCCTTCAGGGCGCCATTCTCTTGACTGCTCTGTTGCTAGCAATAACAGTGCGCCTTCTCAATTTTCGATATGGCTTCTTCTTATCGGAGTTCGATCCGTATTGGCACTACAGAAGTGCAGACTACATCGTCGAGAATGGCATTCCTGCTTTCATTTCTTGGATAGATCTGATGAGCTGGGTGCCAGGAGGTCGTCCTGTCGCGGCATCAACACCGATAGGCCTTCCTCTATTTGCTGCTTCTTTGTATGATGCTTTGAGATTCATGGGGATAGGCATTGACTTAATGAGCCTTACGATCCTGATCCCGCCACTCTCCGGGGGGCTCGCCGTTTTAGCCGTCTACTTCTTAGGGACGGAGTTACTATCGACTGAAGTTGGGCTCATCTCAGCTGTACTTATTGCGTTCAATGGAAGCCACATAGAAAGAACGCACCTTGGGTTCTTCAAACACGAAACACTTGGAATTCCTCTGATAGCGATCTCACTCCTGTTCTTCCTGAAATCGGTGAAGGCCAAGGACGAAAAATCAACATGGGCGTTTTCTATTCTGGCTGGCCTTTCTCTAGGTTATCTTGCTATAAGCTGGACTGGATATGTGTATGCCGTCGGTTTGATTGGGCTGCTTACCGTGGTTTTGAGCCTTCTATCTCTGGTAGATAACTCCAAGCTTCTCCTCTCTTTTTCCGTAACGCAAGGCATCTACTTGGCTATTGCGTCGTTGTTCCCGAGAAGCCAAGCAGAGATCCTCTCCCTGAATCTTGCCGTGTCGTTCAGCGCCTTTGCATTCATTATAGCTAAACGGGAGCTGGATCGACTCGAGTCGGTTCGTCTGAAAGTGTCAGCAATGTTGGGGATCATTGCGTTTGGCGTTTTCATTGGAATCCTAGGAGTCCAAGCTGGAGTGCTGACTTCCTTATATGGAAAACTGCTAGCGATATTGAACCCGGCTTTAAGATCGGAACAAGCAATAATAGAATCGGTGGCTGAGCACAAAGTATCCAACTGGTTCACCATTTTTAACGATCATGGAACACTACTGTTGCTTTTCGGGTTTGGTCTTCTACTTGCGATCAAAAAGCTTGATGTCAACAACGTGGCTGTTTTACTAAGTGGGGTAACTTCGCTCTACTTCTCAACGATGATGGTAAGGCTCGGTCTGATCTTCTCTCCATTCAGCTGTATAATAGGCTCTATGGGCGCCTACCAGTTGGTGAGTGGAGCTTACCAGACGATTGAGACTAGGGTGTTCGGCAAATCTCGTACGAGAAGAAGAAGGGAAGGTGTTTCTAGCACTCCCCTAATTCTATCAGCACTCTTGGTATTTGGTTTGCTCGCACCGGCCGTCTATATGGGCTTCGCTCACGCTGGCACACCAGTAACTATAGCGGCAGCCTCTCTTCCAATAGGAATCGACATACCGGACTGGCCAGAGACCTTAGCTTGGATCAGGCAGAACACTCCCGCAGGGTCGGTTATCATGTCTTGGTGGGACTACGGATATTGGATTACAACCTTGGGCGATAGACCCACTATAATCGACAATGCTACAATAAACACCACTCAAGTTGCTCTTGTGGGGAAGGCCTTCATCTCCAACAACACGATTGCTCTGCCGATAATGAGGAAATTCAACGTGTCATACGTGGTTGTCTTCACCAGCCTTCCGCACGCGAAGAACTTGGGTGCTTGGGGAGACGAGGTGAAATGGATTTGGATGGCGGAAATCGGTTACGGGTTGAAGACGGAACCAACTCATAACTACACCATTCGCACGTTTGGAGACTATGACCTGAGCAAGGCTTTAGCTGATCAGCAATTCATACCCACGTATTCCGGAACTAGAGAACCAACAATAGAATTACCGAAGAGGGACTACGTTTTGACTAGGCTACTAGTGCTCAGTTCATTCGGTACTTCTCAGAGTCTTATCCCAGTTGATCCGCACTTTACACTAGTTTACAGATCGACTTATGGCGTCGTCTCCGTTTTCAAGGTGGATTATGATTACCAAGGACCTACTGTCTACAGTCTGTCCGCCTCATCATCCGACATCACAACAGCTGAATGGACTTGGACGACCGAATATGACTTTGCTCCCAATCGCACAGTAAGTTTTACCGTGCTCAATCTCGTGAAAACCAGAGGACAATATGTTGTTAATGGTACTGAGCATTATCTCAACTGCAGCGCCGTTGCGGAACTTCTAACCTCTGACGGCAGCGTTGTACTCAGTTACGACGTAGAGTTGGGCGAAAACACCGTATCCGTATACAAAGACAGAATTGTCTACACAACCGGTAACGTATCAAAAGAAGTGCGTTTCAAGTACCAAAAGCCGCTCAGGATATCTATAAGGGTGAATGCAGAGAAAATGCCCGAAGGAGTAACAGGAGAAGTGATTGAGCCAGCTAAGGCGGAAATGTTGATTGCCACCCTGAAGATAGGGTGGATAGGAGAACCATAGCTATCTGTTACCCAAGGTATTCCGGGCTCTCCGGTCCCTTGAGGAAGGCAGAGAGCGACTTATCACTTTCCAATTTCTTCAGTTCCTTTCTGTATTTATCCTGCAGTTCCTTCCACTTCTGGGCTTCAGATTCAAATGACGAAAAATCTAGATTGGCATTGAGAAATGTATCTAGCTTTTCAAGGACTTGGCGTGAGCTTTCTAGTTCAGGTCCGCCTAGACTTGCTAGCCCGAGCAGACCTATACCCTTTATGCCAAGCAGCCTGCACAATCCCAAGGTTATGCCGACTGACCCAACGATTGGTGTACCTATTGGAGCCATTTCCAGACCCAAGGACTTGAGGTACTCTAGTCCTGATGGATCAGCGGCCAAAGCGAATATCCTATTTTCTGCTTTAGGTTGCTCAATGTGGCCTCCAATGGCTATTACCAAGTCTCCCCCGATGCTTTTGAAGAATTTCAACAGTATTCTACTAGCCTCGAACTCACCTCCCATTAATTCCTGGTGCTGTTCGCCGAGCGCGATAATCAGGTCTCCCTCCTTCCTATTCTTTAGGAAAATCTGGACGCCCAGAAGTCTGGTCCTTCCTTTCTTGTCCACGACTGCCTGCGTGCTGAAGTAGGGAGATGTGATCATTCCGATTCTTTGAGCTTTGAAACTCTTTATCAGGAATCTAACTACTATTTCGCCAATGCGTCCTATCCCGGGGTAGCCTATTACTAAGATTGGTTTTGAAACCGCCCATCCTTTGCTGATCCAAAGCTTCGGATTAGTGAAATAGTAGACACTCGGTTCGATCCTTCCTGCTAACATACTAGATTGTGACGAGTGCTTAAAACGACAGATAAAAACCCTCCGGCAACACATCAAATCCATAAGGGGCTGCCGGGGTATCACGCGCGACGATGAGGCGATTTGACGCGCTCTGGCCTCAGACTTATAGCGATTCCGACATACCGTAGAGCATGACCAAGCCCAGGGTATTGGTCATTCACCCTTTGGTATTCGTTGGCAGAGGCGAATTAGAATCGGAGTTCATAGTTGAACAACTTCAATGGCAATTGCCAGCAAAAGAACAGGAGTTGAGGGAAAAAATCAAAGCGAAGGATGGCGTTATCTGTTTCTCGATGGACATATTCAATCGAGAGGTCCTGCAATCCGCAGACGAGTTGAAGGTCATAAGTTCGGTCAGTGCCGGCCTGGATCACATAGACCTCGCCGAAGCGACTAAGAGAGGGATTTATGTAGCTAATACTCCTCGTGCGCCAACAGATTCCGTGGCCGAGTTCGCAATTGCGAGCCTTCTTGCCATCGCTAAGAGGATACCCGAAGGAGACCGGATGATAAGGTCCGGACGATGGAAGGGGCCCCCAAAAGGAAAGCCTGGCCTTACGTACATGATAGGGCCTGAGCTGAAGGGAAAGACGCTAGGCATAATCGGCCTTGGAAGGATTGGTTCGGCCATAGCGAGGAAAATCAAGGGATTCGGGCTTCGAATTTTGTACTATGACATCGCGAAAAGACGGGAGATTGAGAAAGAATTAGATATCGGCGCCACGTCGCTTGAAAGGCTTCTTATGGAATCTGATTTCGTTGCACTTTGTGTTTCATTAACCGCTCAAACAAGAGGGTTGATTGGTGCACGCCAGTTGGGCATGATGAAGAGGACAGCCTACCTAGTCAATGTCTCCCGGGGGGCAATCTTGGATGAGGAAGCCCTAGCAAGGGTCCTCAAACGAGGACGAATTGCAGGAGCAGCGCTCGATGTGTTCGCGACAGAACCTATACGCAAGGATCATGCCCTAGCGAGTCTCGAAAACATTGTTCTAACTCCGCATATCGCAAGTGCAACATTGGAGGCGAGGAGAGCGATGGTTTTTCAGGCGGTTGAAAATATGACAGAGCTTTTCAAGGGAATCGTTCCTATGGACCTCGCTAATCCCGAGGTCATGAAAAAGAGGCCTTTGGATCAACTAAGGATGCTAAGACCTAGCGTGCCACATCATGCGCGCGCACGGTAGCACGTTGATTCGTGCGCAATCTGCCTGTTGAGCGCTGCTTCGCTGAAACACTACGCCTGAAGGGGAAAGGCGATAACGGGGGAAAGAATTGATTGCGACGGCCCTGCTTCCCATCAACCGCTTCAAATGATGAATCATTCATAGCAAGACTCATATTGCGTGTCCTCAGCGATAGGGGCGCGGCAGTTGAGAGTCCACGGGATATCCTATCGGAGCTTAGGCGTTCAACTCCAAAGCCGTTGAACGAAGAAACGACTTAACGTACGACCAGAGAGTTTTTATCGATACACTCAGCGATTTTCGATGATTTGAGGAAGTGCAGGAAGTGCGGAAGATACACGCTCAGACTGGAGAGATGTCCCTACTGCAAGGGGGAACTACAGGATCCTTCTCCCCCGAGGTTCTCACTAGATGACAGATATCTCAAGGTGAAACTCGAAGCGATAATGAAATCGATGAAGGACGATTCATGAAACACTGAACTGACCGCCTAGTTTCCTAGTCTCCTGCTCCAATTTCTTTAGGACGTCTTCGGCGACTGTTCTGGCTTTTTTCGGCCTAGGGCTTCTTACGATTAATTC
>Ga0129298_10000459_pt1 | contig 16088 bp, 21 predicted proteins | sample I19B2metaG_FD_94707 | JGI IMG/M metagenome (GOLD analysis project Ga0129298, IMG submission 94707) | Lake sediment bacterial and archeal communities from Gulf of Boni, Indonesia to study Microbial Dark Matter (Phase II) - ​I19B2 metaG | ecosystem: Environmental > Aquatic > Freshwater > Lake >... | reverse complement strand
GATAAATCAGCCCAATATAGCCTTGTTTCTCTAAATAATTAGTAAACATTTGTGGTAGAATATATTCTTCAATTTCCTTATTCTTTATATCAACAGGGAATGTCAGTATTTGAAATAATATACTATCTCCAATAATACTATCTGCATTTTTTTTAGAAAAAGTAAATTGATAATTATCATATTCAATTTTTGATCCTTGAGCAATCAAAGGATATATGCTTCTATTTAATGTAATATCAATTGCATTCGTTATATTGTACATACCTAAACGATGTAACCAACTGTATTTAGGATAGTACACAGAGAAATTTACATCGGCAAATTTATTACCTAATTCCTGAATAGCAGTCGGCATTGATCTTGCCAAATATAGCATAGGTTTTCCTGCTATACTAAATCTTTGACTTCCCGCCAGATTCTTTTTACTAAACGGTATGTGATAGTACTCATAGATGTTACCAATATCATATTTACCAACAGGTCTTCCTCTGAATAATACATTAGTATATTGCATTGCATTACTAGATGAATAGTTGGTACAGAATTTATTTACATAAACATCTAATTTTTCATATGCCTCATCACTGTTTCTTTCAACACAAGATGCATATACTTCAATCAGCCCATCAAAAAATTTTTCTAATAAATCAATTTTCCCTTTATAATCTTCAAGCAAGTCATCACAAAACTGCACATATATAGACTCATTTGTATATTTTTTTGAATAATCGCAATCACAATTTTTCAATGAATTCAAATTTTTAAATTCTTCTATGTAAAGTTCTTTATACATAAGCAGTTTTTCTTTAAAACTTGATTTGATAAAACAGTTTCTTTTCAATTGTTTTTGATGAGTATTATCAAAAAAACAACATACACAGGACATTTCAACCCCTCCGTTCTTTTAATATTTGTCAGACACACGGATAAATAGTCTTTACTTCGTTTTTTAAAACAAGTATGCAATTGCTATACACAAAAATAATATAACCTCACTCAAATGTAGTCAATAACAATTATGAGACTTTTACTATAAAAAAGAAGAAGGACATTACCATGGTCCGGTAAGCCCTTTCTTCTTTGCTATATTGATAAGTTCATCTTTAGACAGCACTTTTCTTTGCGCCTTTGGCGCCTTCTTTTTTATTAAAATCTCAAGCTTCGGCAGCTTCTTGGCTCTTGCAAAGGCTTCCACATGCCATGCAAGGTAGAGAAGGTCACTGGTTTTTCGCTCCTCTCTTGCAACAAATCCCTCAGCTATAAGGTTGAATTCAAAAGGTGTCAGCCTCCAGAATTCCTCTGGCGAAATCCCCATAACACCGACCGCAACCTTTAGGAGTCTGTACCAGTCCCAGTCTTCTCCTTTGCCGCTGTCGGCTTCTTCCCGTTTTTTCTTCCGAATGCCTCGGTCATAGCCTCACCCAGTTTTTCAGCCACTGTATTGATATCTGAAAAATCGTCAATCAGTTCTCCGACCCTTTCTGGTGTAAGGTTCTTATCCTCATGGTACAACCCTGCGTAGATAATGGTTCGCATATCTTTCACGCTGATGTTGTCCAAGTCCAGCTTACTGATTGGCTTTCCAATCATTTCTTCCACACGAACCAGTGCGTTCAGTCCGAAACGCAGGCTCCTCGGTTTATCCAGTTCCAAAGTCACACTCTGTTTTGCCATTTTTATTAACCCTCCCTGTAATATAGGGCACCAACACCCTGAATTTCTATTGATTCATTCACCACATCATCAACGGCAGCTTCAACTCCATCTGATTTGATGATTCCGTAACCTTCATACCTTGCCTTTGAAGAGGTAGTATCCACATAAAGTGCAATGATTACCTCCTGCCCAAGCCTTGAGAAGAATTCATCATCACCCCAGTAGCTTTCAGCCGAGGCAGAAAACTCTTTGATGGAAGTGATGAATTCCTTCCAGCCGTTTGACATGAAGGTGGTGGTCTCGGGTGTTTCCATCCCAAGTTCGGCTGACCAATCGAAAAAGCCACCATGCTGCTCAACGGTTAATGACTTTCCGCTAACCAGAATTACATCGTCACCATCCTTTGCCTCTTCAAAGACTACAACCCCGCCGCAGTATTCAAGTTCAAAACCTATAGTCTGAACCTCACCATTCACCTTTACCGTAACTGGCGAATTTTTATCCCAGTAGCGTTTGGTGTTATCCGAGATTGTAAATCGTCTAAGACTCAGGTCAGCCATTGTTATTTCGTCTATAAATGCAGCAGGAGCAGTTTCTTTATTAATAAAGACTGCTCCTACACTTCCTGATAGCACCACTATGTCTCACCTCCATAATAAAAGCCCTCATCCATTAAGGGTGAGAGCCAAGTTCAAATACTATTATTGTGCTAAAAAATAATCTACGTAATGCTGTTCTTCTCCTTTGCTGGCTATCAATTCAGTATCTCTTGATATGCCATATGACGTTGGATCTACGTCTTTGAAGGTTTCATAAATCTGAGAGCCAACAAGGCTGTGATTAAATGCATCATCTGGTAGATTGAGATTTTTGCACACTGTCACAGAAACTTCCCCGGAGTTCATATATGGCCTTGTGTAAAAAAACGAATCAAAGTATGGTACCAACTCCTGAGCAATACTGTTTTTTAATGTTGGATTCCTGTCAAGAAAATCAAGGTTATCATAGTGCGGCGAATCTTTCTTTGTTGACTTTTTTTCATCACATTTACCTGCCTTGTTTAAAAACTTAATCTTCATGAAACCCCTCCTCACATACATTCCTCAAGCAATTTTTTAATGTTCCTTATGGTTACCTTCCTTCGCTTGATTGTCTCAGGCTCTCCTTTGTTTTGAAAGGAAACGATAAAGTTTATCAACCTGAGCATTTCTTCATCTGTTATGTAGGGTTCTACATAGTACGGAACCGCTTCTTCACTCTCGCCAACAGACACAGTCTCGTTATAAAGCTCTCTTTTTTCTTCACTTTCAGTTACCATAAACAACCTGTTAGGAACTGAACTAAATCTTGCCCAGTTGAAGTTATTATAGAGCGCCCGACTAAAAGTCGATAGTTCCCTGCCAATATTACTGACTCCATTTTCTGTTTGAATTTCTAATTCAAGCTGAATTGATTTTTGCGTCACCTCAAGTATCCGTAATTTTTTATACCCGTGTTTATTATTTGAGGTTTCACTTGCCTTACTAATGTCTTCATGCAAATTTCTAAAATCGAGATTTGCAGTGGCATCAGCTTTGGGACTTTTTAGTCCTACTCTCAAAATGAAGATTTGCTTTAACATCATATCACCATCCTTAAAATCATTGTACTCCATAAATTTATCTACGTCAACCTTAATTTTATTTATGGAGTACATAATTTTATTTAAAAATTAAATATAGGACAATGCGCCATTACCCTGAAACTCTATGGAAATGGTCACGATGTCATCCACAGGGTCTTCTACTGACAGACTTGAGATGATTGCCTGCCCGTTATAGTAATTGATGTTGTTGACATATAGCTTCAAGTCAACTTCTGTTCCGTTTAAGAACGCATTCTGCAGTGCCGCCTGTCCATTTGCATCCGTGTGTACGTTATAAGCACCTTCAGCACTTGCCGACCACTCTTTTAGACCTGCGATGAAGTTTTTCCACTCATCACCGAAGGCTGTGGTCTCCAACGTATCAATCCCCAGTTCCAAAGACCAGTTGTTTAGAGCAGTTACCGCATTTGCCCCAATCATGACCTTTCCTTTTTTTCCTGCTGTTCCAGCCATCTATATCACCCTTTCCTCATAATGAAATTGAAAATCCATGTAGCAATACCAGCCACCAGTGTCAGGCTCGTAGCCTTCAACCTCTCCCAGCATTAAAACAGCACCGATGTCTATGCCGTCAGTGCCGCCCATAAGTCCTGTGAAGTTTTGAAGGCAAAGCCGTATTTCCTCCGCCAGTGCCTTGCACTGGGCATATGTTTCAGCCCTTGCCGATATTTGAAATACAGGAGTTGTGTATCCTGTATCTCCGTGTAATGAATGAAGCCTTTCTCCCGATACCTTTTGATAAGTCACGGCAGGAAGGCTTTTGTTTTGAGGGATCATCAAAGGATAAATCCTATCCTGAACAATCGCCTTCACTCCAACTACATTGCTTAAATGTGTATATAAGGCTTCCTCAAACATCCGATCACCTCGCTTTTCCGACTGCACGGCTGAGTTCAGTTGTGACCTTTTCAGATATTTTTTCCTTGTTCTCATCCACCGCAGGTCTCATGAATGGTTGTGCCGCTTGGTTTTCAGTGCCAAGTTCGACAAAGGTGCCGTAGTATTCTTCCTTGCCCGGCTTTACCCTTACATCCGCTTTATATGGAGTGCTTTTGCCCACTTCAAGCTGAAGACTGTTTCTGAGTTTACCCGTTCTCACGGGACACCTTCTTTTAGCATCATCAAGAGCAATTTTTCCTCCGGCTTCTGCTGCTTGAAGTAAAACATTTTCAGCGTTTTGACCCATTTCCTTCAGAATCTTTATAATTTCCTCAGCACCCTCAACCTCGGCTTTTACCTTTTTAGCCCTTGCTGAATAGCTCCTTGCCATTAGACCACCTCCTCATGCTCCTTGCAGAGCAGGTACAGTGCAATATTTCTCTCGTCCTTGTTTGAAACATGAAGGATATCAAGGTTTTTCTCCTTGAACATCACCCTCATTTGGGTGTTGACTCCCTCAACATACCGCATGATGATCTGCACCGTACTTTCCGCATGAAGCTGTTGAGCGGCAAATAACTCCTTGCCAGACAAAGGTTCAACACTTGCTGAAACATCTGCAAAATCATTCCATACTTTTCTTTCCTCACCAAATGAATTTTTAGAGGAGATATATGTCTGAAGCTTGATTCTGTGCCTCAGCTTCCCGATTGAGAGCAGAGGCTTTGACATATTACCCTGACCGACATATTGTCTTTTTTGATTATTCCAAGCCATAGCCTCACCACTCCTTATTTCGGTATGCCGTCAGCAATAGTGCTGAAGTTTCCTGCAATTTTCTTACATCCACATTCTCACGAAACTCATAAAACTGAGACACCGCATACCAGATTGTTGTTTTTACAAGCTCCGGCAGCACCCCATCATCCACATTAAAGTCAGAAAGAGGGAAGCGGAGGACACCTTCGACGATATCCTCCGCCGCTGTTATGAAAGTGGTTACAAGGGTGTCCTCGTGGTCTGAGTCAAGTCTAAGGAATGCTTTTGTTTCCTCTAGTGTGACCACCAAAGCCAACACCTCCTTATTCTGATACCATGACTCCGGCCGCTTTTAATTTTGCAAGAAGGGCATTGAAATCACCTTTCAAGTCAGCAATAGTTGTAGCTGCACTATCTACCTGCGTTTCAGCAGGTTTTAGTTCCACATCATCAAAGGTGAGTTTTCCTCCGATGGCAATCTCAAGAGTGCCACCGACTACTGTTTTTTCTCCACCTTGCTCGGTATAGTTTTTAACATTGCTCATGGTTCACCTACGCTTTCTGCTGAAGCACCTTGATGGCTTCTGCAAGAATCAGCTTACCGTCAACCCTCTGTGTTGCCATGAAACCAACCTGCCCGGTTGCTGCGAACAATTCGTTCAATCTCCTAAAGGCTCTGCCTTGACGGTCTGCAACCCAGTAGTAGGAGAAATCACCGAATGCAACGGTCTTGGCTGCAGCCTCAATTGTTGGCACAAAAGAAGATGTCAGCACAGGTCTTGTCAGAATTGTATCGGGAGTTCCTGCTGTCAAAGAAGGAGTCCACAAATACTGGCCATTGCCGTCTTTCAACTTTCTGATAGCCTTGACAGTGGCATCATTCATCACAAAGGTTGCATTCTTACGGTAGGGTGCTTTAAGGCTAAAGAACAAATCCATAACCTCGTCCACCGTAATTGCGGTGCTACTGGCTGCAGTCACTCCAACCCCTGCACCACCTGTTGCATTGAAAATACCGGTTGGCTTTCCTGTTCCATTACCAATGAAGAAGGCTTCCTCTTCCTTGGTCCCAATTCTTCTCGCAAACTCCTTGGCAATATAGCTTTCAAGGTTGAAAATGCTGTCATTCAATAGTTCATCTGAAACCTTGATCATGGTTGCAAGCTTGTATGCCCCGATGGAAACCTGACCAAAGCTGTCGTCGCTCTCAGGAATTGCACCTTCCTCATCAACCCATGAAGCATTACCTTTGGTAGCCACAACAGGGATTTTCTTATCTCCGCTTGATGTGGTGATTACCTTGGCAAGCTTCCTGAAAATGTTTTCCTCGAGCAAGGCTTCAACCAAGGTGCGTTCAAATTCATCCGGCACCAGGTAACCGCCTTCCGAATCAGTGCCAATCTGCAAAGCGTTCTGGACATCATAGCTGTTTTTATTTCTCATCGCCTTCCAGAAGGACTGTCTGTATTCATCAGTTGCCCTTCCTGTCTTGTCAACTCCTGCTCCTGCAGGTCTATTGGTAATAGGAGCATTTACAGGTTTTGAAAGTTCGATATCCAGTGTCTGCTGTCTTTCAAGCCTGTCGATTTCCTTGCCAAGGTTCACCACCTCAGCCTCCATTTTTTCATAGGTTGCAGTATCCTCTGCAGAAACTATGCCGTCATTGCCTCTCTTGGCATCAAGGAATGCTTTTGCCGCTTCCCATGCTTTCGCTCTCTTTTCAACCAGTTCTAAAATTCTGTTCATAGTGGTATCCTCCTTAAATTTTTAAGAGGTCAAGCCTCTTATATAATGTGTTTGCATCTGTTCCATCGTGCTTTGCCTTTTGCGGTAGCTTGCTTATTAGTGAATTGGTCACTGCCATTCTGCTGAATATGACACCCTCTGGTGCTGACGCCTTACCGCTTTCATCAGAAAAAAGAATGCCATCGGCAAAGCCTAACTCCACAGCCTTATTGGCATTGAACCAACTTTCCGCATCCATCAGATGAGAAAGCTTCGCTCTTGAAAGACCAGTTTTGAGTTCATAGGCATTGATGATGCTTTCCTTGACCTCGGACAGCATAGCAATTGCCTTTTCCATCTCAACCGTGTCTCCAAAGGCAATGGTCATGGGGTTGTGAATCATAAAAAGTCCAGTGGGTGAGATAAGCACATCACCTCCAGCCATTGCAATTACCGAAGCGGCACTTGCTGCGATACCGTCAATCTTTACAGTGACCTTGCCTCTGTAGTCCATCAGCATGTTGTAAATCTGGCTTGCAGCAAAAACATCACCACCCGGAGAGTTAATCCAGATGGTGATGTCACCAGTTCCACTCATTAATTCATTTTTAAATTGCTTGGGTGTCACCTCATCTCCAAACCAAGTCTCCTCGGCTATTGCACCCTCAAGGTACAGGGTTCTTGAGTCATCCTCATTTTTGACCCAGTTCCAAAATTTCTTATTCAAGTTTTCCATCCTCCTTTGCTCCAGTATTTGCACCCGCAAATGCTCCGGCATCTGCAAGTTTTGTCATGTTTCCGTTTATAAGATAGAGATCACCTCCAAGCTCCTCAGGTATCCTGTTAAGATTCTCCAGTTCCCGTATATCATTTGAGGAGAGCCAGCCATTCTGTCTGCCGACTGAATAGCCATTCATCCTGCTCTGATAATCACCCCTTAAAAGTCCATCCACATTGAACTTCACGAAATAGTCACGCTTTTCCGTTGGCAGGAGCAAGGCTCTTTGCATTGCCTGTTCCCAGCGCACCACCCAAGGGTCAAGTGTGTATTTTACAAACTCAAGGCTCTGCTGCTCTATATTGGAGAAGCTTGACTTTTCAAGGTCGCCAATCATGTGGGGCGGTATCCTGAAAATACGAGCAATCTCATTCAGTTGAAACTTACGGGTGGCAATAAACTGTGCCTGTTCGGGTGGTATTCCAATACTCTGGAATTTCATGCCCTCTTCCAAAACAGCTACCCTGTGAGCATTGCTGCTCCCTTGATACACAGCATTCCAGCTTTCTCTCACCCTTGCCGGATCCTTGACAACCCCCGGATGCTCTAAAACTCCGCCGGGGTTAGCCCCGTTTGCAAAGAACTTAGCACCATACTCCTCCGTTGCTATAGCCATCCCGATTGCATTCTTTGCCATAGCAATTGGGGAGTAGCCAATCAATCCATCAAAGCCAAGCCCGGGTATGTGTAAAACCTCATCGCTTGATAACCTTTCTGTCCCTGTATCCTTTTGATACTGATAATAAATCTGCCCTTTTGAATCCCTGTCTACTGCCACTTTGTCAGGAAGTAGAGGATAGAGAGCCAAAACCCTGCCTCTTCCATCACGAATAATCTGTGCATAAGCATTTCCCCATAACAAAAGATGACTCATCAGCGTTTCTCGAAACACAAATGAAGTCATCTCAGGGTTAGGCTCATCATGGAGCAGATAATATAGCTGATGGTCAATTGCTTTTTCTTTCCCGTTCCCGGTGTATTTGTAAGTATGAAGCGGCAAGCTTGCCAAGGTCTCTGAAAGTATTCTTACACAAGCATAAACAGCTGTTGTCTGCATCGATGTACGCTCATTTACAGTTTTTCCGCTACTGGTGCTACCAAAGAAAAAGCTGTACGCAGAGCCAAACAAACTATTGGTAGGCTTGTCTCTCGCCTTGCTAAGCCAATTAACAAATGGTAGCCTCATACTTTCTCACGCTCCTTTTCTAAGCTAATCAGAACCTTTAAATAAAATTCACATTTCTGTAAATCTTGAACGCCGCCTTTTTGAGTATATCTCCATAAATATTTGATACAGTTACCCTTAAGATATCCTGCAAAAGCATCCACCGTCATTGCTGCACGAATTGCTTCTATACATTCAACTCCACCATTTGTGTAGTGTGGCGGGTGATTGACATTATCAGACACTCCAAATCCCCCTCTCGTCATAAACGCTCCCTGTTTTGGCATTTATATTAACCATAGCTCTTGCCAGAGCCATTACCAAAGCAACCATGCCATCGATACGTTCTGTTGATTTTGCCTTGTCCAGCTTTATGTTTTCAGCTTCATCGATTTTTGCAGTAACATTATCAGCCATCCATGATAGAACCGGGTGATTGCCATGTATTAAATTTTCGCTAAGCACAAGTCTCATTAAATCTTTTGTCGGCCCGCTCATACTCTCAAAACCCTGTCCAAATCTGACCATTGTCAAGCCTTCATCTTGCAGATTAAGAATTATCTGCGTAGCATTCCAGCGGTCATAGGCAATTTCTTTCACAACAAACTCTGAGCAAATGTTCATAATATCGCGCTGTAAAAAACGATAATCTACAACATTACCCTCTGTAGTATTAATAAAGCCTTGTTTTTCCCAAATATCATAAGGCACATTATCCTTTTTCACACGAATATAAACATTATCTTCCGGCATCCAAAAATAGGGCAAGACAATAAACTTTTCATCCTCAGAAGTTGTCTGGTCGTTGGCTTCACTAACTGCTCCACCCTGCAGCCTGGGAGGAAAGACCAAAACAAAAGCTGTGAGGTCTGTGGTGCTTGATAAATCAAGTCCCGCATAACATTCTCTACCTCGTAGCTTTTCTAACTCTATCTCCCCACCGCATTTGTTCCATTTATCCATTGGCATCCATCGAACATTTTGCTTCATCCATTGATTTAATCTAAGCTGCCTGAATATATTTTCTTCTGCTGGGTTCTGCTTTGCATTTTCACAAGCTGCTCGTACCTTATCAATACTAATAGTAACTCCAAGTGAAGGATTGGCTTTCTTCCAAACCTTTTCACTAGTCCAGTCCTCATGCTCCTCAGCTCCATAAATAACAGGGTAGAAGGTGGGATCAAACTTTCTGCCAGAGATAATGTCCTTCGCCTTTTTATGCACCTCATAGCAGATGCTGTTATGATCATTGCCTGCAGTAGTAATAAAGAAATATAACGGCTGCCGCCTTGCATCACCGGAACCATGGGTCATAACATCATACAGCTTTCGGTTTGGCTGAGTATGAAGCTCATCAAAAACAACACCATGAACGTTAAGTCCATGTTTGTTGGGTACATCCGCTGAAAGCACCTGATAAAAGCTATTTAGTTCTGGATATAAAATCCTTTTGTTTGAGGGTATAATTTTCACAATTTGGGATAAGTACGGATGCTGCCTTACCATCTGTGCTGCAACGTTAAAGACGATACTCGCCTGAGCCCTGTCAGCAGCACAGGAATAAACCTCCGCACCCGGTTCACCATCAGCAATTGTGAGCAACAGGGCAATAGCCGCCGCAAGCTCACTCTTACCATTCTTTTTTGGCAGTTCAACATAAGCAGTAGTATATTGCCTTATTCCATCAGGTTTTACTGTTCCAAATACATCGCTTACAATTTTCTTTTGCCAAGGCATCAGTATAAAAGGCTTACCCGCCCATTCACCATTGGTGTGGCTCAAGTCCTGAATAAAATCTATCGCATGCTGTGCCTTTTCCTTACTGAAATATGTGCTTCTTTTCTCAATTGCCATCACCTCCACCTCACAAATTGGCAAAGAAAAAGACACCCATGTCGGTGCCTTAATCGCTGTATTTCTTATTAATTATCTGTTCTGTTTACCATTCTGCCGCCTCACAATCAGGGCAATAAGCCGAGTATCTTGCATAGCCATAGCCTTCTGCTTCAATCAAAATCCCATCTTTAAAGCCTTCCGCTTTAACCAATAGACAGTGCCAAACCCTGTTGTTATCAATATACATCTTTTCAATGTTATCCTTGATGAAATCAAACTCCGAAAGCAGATCATCTGCAAAAGCTCTAAAGCTTTCCTCTGGAAGTTCAATAACAGCTTCCACTACAAAGTAGCTTTTATCCCGCTCTTGACCTGTGCGGTTTTTTAATTCTTCAAGGTCTACCGCTTTCCTTGTGAATAATGCTTTATTCATTTCTTTTCACACCCCTGATTCCTTCAAAATTATAATTCCCCTTCATTATTTGCTCATGATCAGCTTCAACCGCCTTCTGATAATCCTTGTCAGACTTTTCTTTATCAGAACAAGCCATGCAAATGCAATCCGTATTAAACATGGACATTATCCTTCCGCTTTTGAGGTCACCGCCACAGCGGTCACAATGTTTCTGCATAAAAAACTTATCCATCCTTTTGCTCCTTCCCGACTGAAAGCGCAGTTTTTTCCAACTTCCGTTTCCTTCCAACCTTGAAAGCAGTACCTTCCGTTCCGACTTATATTCATCTCCGATAAAGCCGAGCCTTAAAAGGAAACAACGCCATGCATACTTCTCATTCTCAGCTTCCTTTTGCTTAACCGATGCGTACTTTTGTGTTTTTGCCTGTTCATTGAGCCGCAGGCTAAGCATCACATATGCCCTTAGCTCTTCCAGCTTCAGGCTTGCGTTATAAAAGCTGAAACAAATGCTGTCTGGGATTGCATCCAGCCGTAAATTGCTGTCTGAAGTATAGCTGCCTGCTTCAAGACCACTGTTATATACCATCATAAAATCTTCAAGCGAGTCAAGCGGTGTTGAATTCAGTACATTCACCAAGCCTAACGATACTATTCCATTCTCCCGATTCAGTGCCTTGCAAAGCAGTCTTTCCTTACTGCTAATAATATTGATGAGATTTCTTAAGGTGACTCCCGTATGCTCGGAGGCTGAAAGCATAATGCTTAAATCTCCATCTGCTATAAGTCCGGCATTTTCTAAAGCTTCAAATATTGTTTTTGCTTCATCAATTTCTGAAAACTCAAGTTCAGGAGAACGAACATTTCCGCTCTTTTCAATAGTCCATCCACCAACCATATATAAAAAAGTCGGGGGTCCTAAATATCTGACTTCTTCAGATATAGCTTCTGAAATTACACTGACGATGACTTTACGTTCTTGACCTGTGATCTTTTGTAAAAATACAAACTTACCATTTTCCATTGCTTTTACCTACCTTTCCTTTATTGGCTGGTCGTTGCCTGAGGCAACTTCTGCGCCTATGCAACCCAGTAGGTACATTAATCACTCTAAACCCTTTGGAAGTCAACTAACTTCTGTGCTTCCTCAAAGGGTATTTTTTCTGCTCCTCTTAATAGAAAAACACCCGCAGTATTTTGGGTGTTTTCAATAAATCTTTTTACAATAACATCGCAGTATTTCGGATCCAACTCCATCATACTGCAAAGCCGGTCTGTTTGTTCTGTAGCAATAAGTGTTGTACCAGAGCCGCCAAATAAATCAAGTACCACATCTCCCATATGAGAGCTATTCATCAAAGCCTTTGCAACCAATATCACCGATTTCATTGTCGGATGCTCATCACTTCTCTTGGGTCTTGGAATATCCCATACATCCGATTGCTTTCTATCCGAAAGAGGACAGAGGCGGCTGCCTTCACTCCAGCCATACCATATAGGCTCGAACTGTGTATGATAATCCTTTCGAGATAAAACAAGCGTGTCCTTTTTCCAAATAATCGTTGATGACCAATGATAACCTGCATCTGCCATAACGTTCATTAAGTTTCCCCATTCCTGACCGCTCATTACAATGTAGGTCATGCAGCCCGCTTCACTGACTTCCTTCTGGCAAGTGAAAGCCTTGTATAAAAACTCTGCAAACTGCTTGCTGGTCATCTTATCATTGAGAATCTGACGAGGCTTCCAGCTTGGATGCTTCGAATCGGAACCATAGTCAACATTCCAAGGTGGATCAGTAAATACTATTTTTGCCTTCTTACCAGCCATTAAATTTTTGACATCCTCAATAAGAGTACTGTCCCCACACATTAACCGATGTCTTCCAAGTAGCCACACATCACCTCTTTGAGATATTGGAGTCTCCGGAGGTGTTGGGTCAAAGTTCTCATCCTCTTTAACCTTACCTTGTGTGGTATCCCTAAACAATTCATCAAGCTCCACCATATCAAAGCCAGTGAGCGAAACATCAAAACCCTCAGCATTTAAGTCCTTCAATAAATCTGTCAGTAGCGGGATATCAAACTCACCGCTTATTTTATTTAAAGCAACATTGAGTGCTTTTTCTTTGTCAGTACCCATATCAACAACAACGCAGTCAATCTCGGTCTCACCCAGTGCGGTTAATATCTTAAACCTCTGATGCCCGCCCACAATATTGCCTGTGCGTTTGTTCCAGATAACCGGCTCGACATAACCAAACTCCTCAATACTACGTTTCAATTTCTGATACTCAGGATCTCCCGGCTTCAGATCTTTCCTTGGATTATATTTAGCCGCCTTTATTTTAGCGACAGGTATTTTTTGTATGTCCATAAATTCCTCCTGTTTTTGAGTAGAGTAAAAGGGTGGAGGAATCCACCCCCTTCTTCATCAAACCGTACGTGAAGTTCTCCTTCATACGGCTTTCCTTCATTCTTCTTCCTACAGCATTTCGTTACACAGCAAGCCTTTGCAGACCTTGTTCATAGATAGTTTTGCGGACATTTGATAGACCAGAGTAATGCCTTTTGATTTTCTTCTTGCAGTTGTACCATACTGTAAATTTCTTTATAATGTACCAATCAATCTTATTCAGTTGCTTCTCTGCATTCTTTAACCCATAGTAGTTTCTCATTCCTATGATTTTGGGATTTAAGGTCTTCACCATATCCTTTATGTCCAGCAGCAACGTTGACCTGCTGGCAAATACTTTCCGGATATTTTCCCGCATCTTTCCCATAGCTTTCTTTGAAGGCACTTGGTGCATTTCTTTAAATGTCCTACCTTTAGCTGTCTCTGATTTCTTAAAACGGTGATGGAATCCCAGAAAATCAAACCCTTCCGTTCCATCCCATATACTCACCAGCTTCGTCTTCTCAGGATGTATTTGCAGTTCAAGCCTGTATAGTATTGATTTCACTGCGTTTAGTGAATGATGGGCATCTTTCTTTGTCCTGCATACTACTACGAAATCATCCGCAAAACGGACGAGTTTTCCAAGATGCTTGTAATGCAGCTCCCATTTGGTGTCTAGGTAGTTAAGATAGATGTTTGAGAGCAGCGGTGATATGACTCCACCTTGTGGTGCGCCAATTTCACTTTCCTCAAACTCCCCTTTGTAGATGACTCCAGATTTCAGCCATTGTCTGATGAGTTTTATTATTCTCCTGTCAGATATGCGCATTTCTACAAGCTTTATTAACTTCTCATGGTTTATGGTATCGAAATAGCTACATATATCTGCATCTACCACCCACCATCCTTTATTCCTTGTATCCTTGCGTATCCTGTCAAGTGCCTGGTGCATACTTCTTTTGGGGCGAAATCCATAGGAACATTCTTTGAAATCAGCTTCAAATAAAGGCTCAATAACAATCTTTGTCGCCATTTGTACCACTCTGTCTCTGATAATCGGCACGGTTTGTTCATACTGCACACCTCCCAAGACTGTTTTGGTTTTTAAGCTATATCATTACCAGGTTTTGGATTTTACAAGGTGCCCGGATTTTTGTACCCATTCCCGCAACTCTACTTCTTTTTGTTTGTCTATCTGAATGTCCCAAGGCCAACCAGGTGCAGCCTTTTCTGCGTGTAAGATGCCATGGTATATCCAATAGTAGACAGTATCCTGACCCACTTCAAATCGCTCCGCCACTTCCTTGACAGTTAAGCCTTTATGGCGGTCGGAAAGTGCCGGAATGTGGTTTAAATACCGAATCCACTTGATAGAATCAACGGTAAACACCCGCCCTTCCGGTGTACGCAACCCAGCCTCATTCAAATGGGCTGCAATTTGGCTGTCGGTCATTGTGCCCGACAGCGTACGGACAGACTCCACCGTTTGAGGTGTATGTTTCCTGGCTGTACCTTTCGGCAAGGACTTTGTCGCATGAATTTCTTCAACGCAATGATTCTGCCATCTCAATCCCAATCGTACATCCGGCTGTCTTGCTTCAGCGAATATGGTGATGTCTTCAATGAGCATACGTAGAATCCGTTTTCGTTCTTTTGCAGTAGTAGTCGTTGCACCCCAGATACGGGGAAGCTCCTTGGCTAATGCCAGAATCTCCGTCTTGTCTTGTTGTGTGGGACGCCAGCTTTGCCGTAACCGGTATTGCTCGTATTCGTTCTGAAGTTCTTCCAGCTCTGACAGTTTTTCATTCCACCGGGCTTCCAAGGTTCTTGCGACCAGGCGGTTTTCTGGCTCTACCTGTTGGTACTGCCGTTCAGCCCGTTCCGTTTCATATCTGGCACGTTCCAGTGTGAGTTTCCAACCTTTATCGGCTTCATTCTCTTCTTTCAGCAATTTATCCATTATCTCGATAGCAAGTTCCAATTCTGCCGGCTGCATAACATGAATAACCCTGGCTGCAATAGCTTGGTCAATAATCAGTGCCGGTACAGTTGTACATGTGGCTCTGGTACCATGTTCCCATCTCCCCTTGCACTCATATACGGGAGATATTCCACCATTGCCGGTATATCGCACAGTCATGTGTCGTCCACATTTCCCGCAGAGAACCAGTCCTTGCAGCAAGGCGGTACCTTCTCTGGCGGGTCCACTTACTTCGAGATTGGTACGGTTGTTCTGTAATTGTTTTAGATTCTCTTCATACACTTCCCATGTAATGTACCCTGGATGATGATCAGGAATGAAGACTTGCCATTGTTCCTTCGGCAACTGCACCGTGTGATGGATAAACAACCCCTGCGGATCAACACGCTTTTGATCATGATAGCGCCCAAATATATACGCACCAGTATAACCCGGATTATGCAGGATGGATACAACGCGGCTGTGCGTAAGCGTTCCCCAAACAAGTTTTCCTGCCCACACTCCTCCATAAGCCCGTTTAGGAAATCGGAGGCCGTTTAGCGCAAAAAACTGTACTACGCCATAAGCGCTTCCACAGGCCTTAAAGGCAGAAAAAACGTTACGTATGGCTGCTTGCACCTCTTCATCAGGGTCAAGTACTGTTTGACCATCTGCATCATATGCATATCCAACTGGTAAAGGAAATCGTAATTCTCCTTTTTTGGCTTTATTCTTTTTTCCACCGAGCATACGCACACGAAGTGTAATGGTACCGTTTGTCAAGACACGATTTTGAAATTTCTAAGCTATGTTCTCCCTTCTTAATTTACATAATTGTATATTTATGGTACTGATATGAAAAACAAAGGATTACTG